>Ga0265293_10005675_pt1:0-5000 | contig 20638 bp, 19 predicted proteins | sample Munlanlewell138R_FD_192505 | JGI IMG/M metagenome (GOLD analysis project Ga0265293, IMG submission 192505) | Leachate microbial communities from a municipal landfill in Southern Ontario, Canada - Leachate well 138R | ecosystem: Engineered > Solid waste > Landfill > Unclassified | place... | reverse complement strand
AATCCACGCGGCGACGAGATCATCGGGAGCCAATCGTCTGAGCAGATGGTTCCACAGTTCCCTGAGCGAGCTCAGAATGTGCCTTGCCCGGTCGGCATTGTTAGCATACAGGGCATCCCGAGCGCCGATGTACGGCCGAGCAAGCCCTGGATCGATCTGCTGCAGAAGAGCGATGCAGCCCGATGTTTCCAGCTCAGCTTCGGCGACAAACTGAATTTCCGTTTCGGCCTCGTCCTCATCCCGTTCATCCCAGGGGCGAAGGGTTTCGAGCGCGAAGCTGGTGGTATAGATCTCACGAGTGGCCCCCGGCAAAACGAAGGCAGGCAGCCGCGTAATGTCCGATATCTCCCGCAGTGACTCTGCCAAATTCCCATACGAGGCTGCCACATGGGCTATCGAACTCTCCAGTCCCGAGATGACCGGCATCTCGATCTGGAAACGGCTTCTTATCGCCTCGAAATCGATGCCCGCCATGAGCCGTTCCGTGGCGGCAAGTCGCAGGGAGGTATCACACAGGGCCAGCTTGGCGGATGCCTGAAGCTGGGAAATGTGCGAAAAATCGTGCTGGATGGGCTTGATCGTATCAAGCCATGACTGATGTGTAGCCGAAATGCTCTCAGCAATACGGCTTGTCGCGGTGGCCTGCTTTATCAAATCCTGCCAGTGTTGATTAGCACCGACGATCTCATGTATCCGGGTCGCTGCTCCGGCCATTTCGAGAGCGCGAGTGATCTCCAACTGCTGACGACGGATCGGTTCCAGCGTGCGCTCCATCTGCTCGATCACGCTCAGATAGGACGGCTTGGCCAGCCGGTTGATAAACTCCATGTCCTGATGGATCTTGGCGAGAGCAGATTTTGCAGTTTTTAAATTGTCTGGCATAGAATCACGACTCGTTGATTGCGTTTCCCGCTACAGGAGTTCATTCATCCTCTCCTGGAAATAGCTTGGGTATTTCTCCATTACCGCCCTGGCTCCGTCCCGGTTTTTTTTCAGCGCCTTCACGAGATCCTTCTTCTGGGTCGCATCCAGGTTCAAGGATGTGGCGAGATCCTGAGCAATGACGCGGTCCGAAAAGCCAAGCTCGTAAAGGGCAATGGTGGTTTCGGTCGGCAGACCATATTTCAGGCGCTTTTGAAAAAGCTGCAGACGATTGATCAGGTCTCCAGTGCCATCTTGGTCCAGGGTTTCGATGAATTCGCACACAGCGCCTACAACGAGCGCTCCGTCATAAGCGAGCGTCCCTTCGCAGACATCGACGACATGATCGATTTTGAACTCCCTCCGGCGGGTGCCCCATATCATCTTGGCTTTTCGCTTACGGATGATTTTCAGGAGATCACTGAAGGGCTTTCCACTGATCCACCCATGCGCGATTTCTTTTAGCACCTCCGGCTGATCGAACTTGGTGAATACGCCACCGTTGATATGCCGGGTAAGCAATGGCCAGGCAAGATCGAGCGCGTCTGTTTCATCAACAATCGTAAGCAGACTGTCGGCATTGGTTTGGACCCATCCCTCGATGGCTTGGGCATCTTGAATACCGTAAAGCGTCCGGCCATAGATTTTACGGCGAGCCGGATCTGTGATGTTTGCAGAGATGTTCCCAGCGAGAAGCTGAAACAACTCGCGGATATGCTCCTTTTTCTGATCATCAGCCAGGAAGAAAGCCAGCGTCCCTTCGGCCAGGCGGGTCACATCCGCTTCCGAAAGACCATTTTCAGATTCATCCCAATGAGATAGCAGGAAGCTCTCGACGGCACAGATTAGGCTGATTCTCCAGGCGATTTGCCGCTCGACACCGTCTCGGGAGAATTTTTTGTCTCCATGTCGTGCGGCTATCCCCGCAGCCAGCTTGGCCACTTCATCAGGATCGTCGATATAGACCTTGGCAAAATCCAGTGCCTCCATAGTGATGGTATATTTCTCGTCATCGCTTCTGATGGGGTCGAAGATCGATAGAAGATTGCTGATGCATGGCTCAGAATTGCGCGGTTCCAAAAGCTCTTTCACCTGGTCCCAGCGCCATTTGTCGTTACGGGCCTTCCGCTTGTCAAAGATCACCGGATCGGCAAACAGGATGCTGCCTTCGGTATGCATCCCGGCTCGGCCCGCTCGGCCAATGAGGTTATGGAAATCTCGAACTTTGATGCGTTCCATGCCCTGGTAGACACTGGTCACGATGAGGTATCGAATCGGAAGGTTTACGCCCTGCGCCAAAGTCGAGGTACAAACCACGAATCGCACAAGGTCGTCACGCATGGCATGCTCCACCGCCAGCCGAATACCATGAGGCGTATTGCCATGATGGGAAAATATGCCGTGTGCCGCGCTCTGGGACGCCGGAGCGTCAGCGCCGAGATTCTCGATATGCAGATGTGTTAGCCTCGCAACTTCCTGGGCGTCTGAAAAATCTGACGGCAAGGCCAGCGGTGCACCTCGCTCGATAATATCGACGGCCTTTTCACAGACGCTGGCCGCTGTCGACTTCCGCCCGCAGAAAACAGCGATACTGCCATTCGGGACCAATTTCAGACCGAGGTAAAGTGCGATAGCCTGCCCGTCAGTCTTTTCAGGGAAAAAACGATCCGTCCTTTCCCGCTTCTTCCTTCCGAGATTGAATCTTTCGATCACCCTCGGAACGAAAAACTCGCCTTGTTCGGCGTCACGGCTGTCGACGTACTCGATCCTTCCCAACTGATCAAGCCAGCTCGCGAACCCAACCGACCTGAAGGTCGGAATCAGCGTTGTGCCTTCGACGACATTGGGGTCCCCGTTCAGCCATTCTCCGACAGCCTCAGCGTTGCTGATGACCGCTGAGATCAGTACCTTCTGGGTACCTTCGGGAATCATGGATCGTAGAGATGTTAGAAGCAGCTCGTATGTGATGCCTCGGGTTCCGCTGTCGAACTGGTGGCCTTCATCAAAAACCAGCAGGCCAACGTGGGCAGCCAGCTCCGGAGCGTGCCGAAGGACGTAGAGCAGCTTCTCGGGGGTTACGACGAGGATCTGTTGGTGCCCCAGGAGCTCGGCAATCTCGAAGTCGGTCTGCAGGGCATCGGATAACTCATCCACCTTGGTAGTTTCGTTGTGGAACGCCTCGACGAGGCTGTTCTTGATCTCATGGCACAGCGCCCTGAACGGGGCGATGATGATGGCAAGTGATACGCGCTCGGCCAGAAACGCGCTTCGAAGGATCAGCTCCGTTGCCTTCGTTTTGCCAGCGCTGGTGGGCATTTGAACGATGGCAGACTCACCTTTAAGAACATCCGCCTGGCCCAAAAGGTGTTGTGCAGGCCAGAGTTCCTTGATGAACGAATCTTTTTGCAGCGCATGGAGCCATTTGTCGCGGGGCAGCCCGGAATATGACGGCAAAGCCTTCCAGGCGGAATTTACGAGCTTTTTCCTCAGAACGGCCGCGATCACATCACCAAACAGAAGCTGTCTGGGGGTGCCGAATTCATAGACGGCGGTCCTCAGCTTCGTGGCCAAATCGAGAAGATTTTCTTCGCCATTCCCATCCTCGAAAAACTGGAGAATCCACTTTGAAATCCCATCGATGAATCCGCCGAATGGTCCATCCGCTCCATCAAAATAGGTTCCCAGATCGGCCTGCAATAACCAGAGCAACAGGTCTTCCAAACCATCGCCATCCAGATCCGGGCAGTCGCCATCGATGCGTTTCGCCAATACCGACGCGCTTCCGGGAAGATCGCACAGGTAATAAGAGGCGGAGCCCAGAAGCACGAGGTATGGATCAAGTGTCTCGTTCAGCTTTGATTGGAGGTAGGAGTCGAAAAAGCGGGCGGAAAACAGCAGATTGGTTTTCAGCTCTGCGAGGGAATCGGGATCTGGCTCGTCCCGGTTGATAGCGGCGGCAAGGTCACCCAGCAGGCCAATCGAGAGGGTGAAGAGCTTGGCCGGATCTTGGATGATTTTGATGTGATGCTCTTCCGGAATGCCGTACTCGAGCATCTTGGCTTTTGATCTGGTAACACCGAGCAGGAGTTGGGATTTCTGTTCAGGCCTCATCCGCAGCCCTCCTGTAGAGCTCGTGGACGAGTGCCATCATCTGATCCCCTTTGATAACCACTAGCGCAAGGTCACCTGAATGCGGATGAGAGGATGCATCGGTCGATGAAGTCAGGTGGCCGTCAAAAAGCGGATTCTCAAAGAGCGCGACAGCTCCATAAACTTCCTTGTATGGGTGATCTACTTCGTTCTGGAAACGCTCAATTTTTTCGGCATCATCGAGCTCGTTCCGACCATGCAGCCTTTGCTTGATCGCATTTAAAGACTCCGCCTTCCGTGCGATGTCTTTTGCTGAGCCATCTACGGCGTCTTGAAGTCTCGCCTTGGCTTTCTTTCCTGAGAATTGCGCCTTCGCTTCAAAGATCGCCAGCTTATCCTTCGAAGAGGCTTTGCCATCCTTGACGATATGAAAGCCGATAATGTCACTTCCTTTGGTCGACTCGTTCCGGATGGTTTTGTCGCCATAGCGAGTGCGTGGAACCCAGTAACCAAGCAGGTATTCAAGAAAATCGGCAACCAGCACTTCTCCAAAATCACCAGCGCGGATACTGGGTCCCGGTGCATCTTTTGGGTCCGGGAACTTTATGGTGTTGAGATACTCTCCGCGAGAACACTTGTACCCTCTGCGCCAATAATCGATTTCGCTGTCAAAGCAGTAGTGATTCCGGAAATGCCTGGCCCAGGCCGAGAGCACTGCCTCGTCGTTCTCATGACGGAACTCCCAGACCTCGACCTCTTTGCCATCAGCAGTCTTCAGTCGTTCGCCGGTGTCGATGAGCCATTTAGTGTGTTCCGAAGTCCAAGGCATCCTAAATATTTCCCATCCGATAACGGCCAGCGGTCATTGTTGGCACATCCCTTCCATCCACTCGATAGCTCCATCAACATCGAAATACCTTCTGCCATAAGCCAAATCACGTAATTCCTTTGGGATGAGAGGGTCATGCTTATCAACAATCGTATCTGGT
>Ga0265293_10005674_pt1 | contig 20642 bp, 20 predicted proteins | sample Munlanlewell138R_FD_192505 | JGI IMG/M metagenome (GOLD analysis project Ga0265293, IMG submission 192505) | Leachate microbial communities from a municipal landfill in Southern Ontario, Canada - Leachate well 138R | ecosystem: Engineered > Solid waste > Landfill > Unclassified | place: Canada... | reverse complement strand
TCTTGTAGATTATGCTCTCCATGTAGACTGTAGGCATACCCCACTCGTTCATCATCTTGGACGGGCTATTGCCTGTGCCCCCTCCTGCTCCATCAAAGGTAATCAAATCTACTCCTGCCTTTGAGCCTATTTTAAGTACCTTTACCAAATCCCTAGGATCAAAGGGGCCTAGTTTAAATAATACCCTTTCTGCACCTAGTTCCCTCAATTCCCTGACCCTATTAATCAGGTATTCTTCATCCCACATGGGTATCTTGCCGATTTTTTCAAAATAAGGTCCGATGCCCTCCCTGTAGTCCTGGGCTATTTTGGCATCTGAAGGGTCGGGATATACATAGTATCCCTTTGCCTGCTGCTCCAGGGCCTTGTCTATATCCTTTACTATTCCCATGCCCTGTATTCCCTTGGCTCCTTGACCAAATTTCAGCTCTACAGTTTTCACTCCCAGCTTGCTAATGGCAAAGTCCAGTACACCCATGCCCTCGTCGTCATAGTTTGCCTGGAGGCCTATGTCTCCGTATCCCCTGTAGTACTGCCTAAAGCTATTTACCATTTCTTCCACCAAGGGTGATTCTACTACCCTGCCATTTTCCAGCACTAGGTTTTCATCCTTGGGGATTCCATCTTCTCCTATGATGACTGCCACACCTGCTAGGGCGGCTCCTGCAAAATAATCCCTCCAATTTAACTTGGCTATGGCTGGAAGTATGATAGGGGCTTCTAGTTCTATCTTGTTTTCCAGCCCAAGGCTGGCCCTTACATCTACATTGGGAAAGGTGGCCTTGTCGGCATCTTCCTCTATCCCTACTGCTCCAAATACCCTGCCATTGATATTGAAATGGGATAGGTCTAATGGATAATCTTTTTCAGATGCAAATTGATTTATGTCGGTCTTGTATGGATATATTGCCTCTGAACCTCTCACTGCTGACAGCCCTATCTCACAGCTTCCTGTGCAATTGTTGGTGCAAACTGCACACATGCCTGAGAATTTAGATAGGTTGTCTGCTGTCCTCATCTTAGTCTTGGTTATAGTACTCCCCAGTGAAGGACTATAAGTCATAATATCCCCCCTCGAAAATTATTGACATATGTCACTTTGATTATATTCCTTTTTTTTGGCAAATTCAAGAATATAGGGAAATGTATAAAGATTTAATAAATATAGTTGACATATGATACTTTTTCGGGTACTATATACATAGTGCATATAGTACTAATTACATATAGTGACTGAACATATAGCATGAATGTATATAGTGGAAAATTCTTAGTGGAGGTGATAGGAGATGACTAGACAAAATCGTGAGACCTGCTCTCGCATGCACAATAGAACTGGACTCTTGGAGGCCTGTCTCTTGATTTTACTAAAGGAAAATAAGTCCTATGGCTACAATCTCATGAGTGAGCTCCATCAATTTGGATTCGACGAGAAATCCCTGAATATTTCCGTTATCTACAGGAATCTTCGGAGCATGGAAAAAAGGAATTTAATTGTTTCTTCTTGGGCTGAAAGCGATCAGGGACCTAGGAAGAGGGTTTATGAGATTACTGCTGATGGCGAACAGGACCTGAAGAACTGGATTTGGATGTTGAAGGGCAGACGTGACCAGATTACATCCATTATTGACAAGTATAATGATATTAAATAATAGGAGGTTTAAAATGCAAAATATAATTTTTTATTCTTTGGCTATTGGCCTATTGATAGTTTCCTTTTTTAAGGACAAGAAAAAGACTAAGCAATCCTTGAAAAAGGCATGGAAGTCTTTTGAAAATATACTGCCTCAGATGCTGGCTATGATTACCTTCATAGGGGTCATAGTATCTGTCCTAAGCCCTGAGACTATTAGCAAGATTATTGGAAATTCCTCTGGCTGGTATGGCGTGATAATCGCTGCAATCTTGGGTTCTGTTACCCTGATACCCGCCTTCGTCGCCTTTCCCTTGGCAGCCATCTTGCTGCAAAATGGGGCTGGATATATGCAGCTAAGTGCCTTTATATCCACCCTGACCATGGTAGGCGTCATTACCTTCCCTCTGGAAATCAAGTTTTTTGGCAAGAAGTTTACTATTTTGAGGAATTCCCTGGCCTTTACCCTGGCCCTTGTGGTGGCATTTATTATTGGAAAGGTGGTAGTCTAGTATGAAGCTTTTAAAGAGATACCTGATGTTTATTCTCTCACTGGGCCTTGTGGCCATAACATTTATATGGAATAGCGATATTGGGGCAAAGTCTGTAAATACCATTGTCAATAGCTCCAAGGAAATGATGCTTCTCCTGCCTCCTGTATTTATCCTCCTAGGCCTCCTAGATGTTTGGGTGCCTAGAGATACCATGGTCAAGTTCATGGGTGAGGAGTCGGGGCTACTGGGTGCTATCCTGGCATTTTTAGTTGGTTCTGCTGCCGCTGGTCCCCTCTACGTCGTCTTTCCAATCGCGGCTGCCTTTATGAAGAAGGGGGCTAAGTTTACAAATATATTGATACTCATAGGGGCCTGGTCCAATACAAAAATACCCATGCTACTCTTTGAGTACTCTGCTCTGGGTCCCAAGTTTATGTTCACTAGGTTGGCCCTCAATATACCCATGATACTGACTATGACCTTTGTCATGAATCACATATTAAATGGAGATGAAAAGAAAAGAATATATGAGTTGGCTAACAACTTCTAAAAAAGGGTGCTGGCATCTGCCAGCACCTTTTAAAATATTAGATCCATAAATTCTTCTAGACTTAGACTTCCAAAGTATTTTTCCAGGCCTTCATTTTCTAGGGCCTTTTTTACTTGTGTTTTCTCGTATTTTACCCCATTTAGCTTTTCTTCCAATATGGCTACATCTGCTGTACCGAAGAAGTCTCCGTATATCTTACAATCCTTTATTAGGCCATTTACTACATTAAACCTAATATCTATGCTACCAAAGGCAAATCTCTTGTAGTTCTGATAGTTAAACTTTGGCGATTCTCCATAGTTCCACTCCCAGCTTGAATACTTTTCTTCATATAGTTTATCTATATTCCTTAGGTCTTCTTCTGATAGCTTGTGTTCTATGGCCTCCTGTCCCTCCATCTCAAAGATGCTCTTCAGTAGCAGGTCCCTGAAACCGTATATGTCTACGTCCTTGGTCATATAGGGCTTGATATTTGTTACCCTGGACCTGACCGATTTTACTCCCTTGGATTCTATCTTGTCCTGCTTTACATTGAGAGCCTTGGACAGGGTGTCTAGTTTGGTGTCAAACAAGAGGGTCCCGTGGTTTAGGACTCTTTTTTTCCATACTGACTGGGCTATGCCCGAAAACTTTTTCCCATCTATTGTGATGTCATTCCTACCTGATAGTTCGCTGTTTATCCCCAGTTTTTCCAGGGATTTTACTATGGGGATATTGTACTTTTTGAAGTCTATGGTTTCCGGTCCTGAGGACATGGATATGATGCTGAAATTTAGATTTCCCAGGTCGTGGTAGACTGCTCCCCCTCCTGTTATCCTCCTGACTACCCTTATCCCATTTTCATCTACATAGTCTTGGTTGATTTCCTCCAAGGTATTTTGATTTTTGCCGACGATGATGGCAGGGCCATTGATCCAGAGTATTACATAGTCTTCCTTTAGATCTAGCTGTTTGAAGCAGTATTCCTCAAATGCTAGATTGTAGCTTGGATCGTTGGAATTGTTTACTAGGTACTTCATTTGCCTTTTCCTCCTTTGTATGATCTATTTGCCTATGGATATGTTTAGGTCCATTAGGATATGCTGTAGGTCGATTAATTGATTTTTTAGGTCGTCGTATTTCTTTGACAATACTTCTTCATCTATGAAGCTATCGGATTTGTCAATTAAGGCCTCAAATTGATTATAAGCTGTTTTGAGTTCATTTTCAATGTCTGCCCTCAATTTATCTGGCAGTATCTTCATGCTCTTGGTCAATTCCACTTCGTCCCTCACGATGTTGAAGCTGTCACCTAGGTTTGGTATTATGGTCCTTATGTTGAAATACCTGTCTATATGCTCTGCCAAGGCTGCTGCCGGCCCTTCCTCACCGTGGACTATGAATACCTTTTTTGGCTTTTTCTTGAACTTGCCTATCCAATTGAGCAGCATGTCTCGGTCTGCATGGCCTGAGAAGCCTTCTATATCGTAAATCTCTGCCTTTACGTTGATTTCTTCTCCCAGTATCTTGACCTTCTTCTTGCCATCTAGCAAAATCCTCCCCAGGGTGCCCTGGGCCTGATAGCCTACGAATACTAGGGAATTTTTCTCATCCCATAGGTTGTGCTTTAGGTGGTGTCTTACCCTGCCTGCTGTCGCCATACCGCTAGAGGATATGATTACCTTGGGAAACCTATACTTATTCAGGGTGGCCGACTCCTCCTGACTGCGGACATATCTTAGGTTTTCAAATTCAAAGGGATTGTCTCCCCTGAGGATTAATTCCTTGGCCTCTTCGTCGAAGCTACTGGAATTTCTTTGAAATACCTCTGTAGCTTCTATGGCCATGGGGCTGTCTATATAGATAGGCACCTTCATATGCTGCTCTATATTTGGGTGGTATTCATAGTACTTATTTAATTGATATATGAGTTCCTGGGTCCTGCCCACTGCAAAGGAGGGGATAATCACCGTTCCTCCCCTGATGACTGTTGTGTTGATGATGTCTATGAGTTTTTCTGTACTTTCCTCAAAGCTTTCGTGCAGTCTGTCCCCATAGGTCGATTCTATGACTAGGTAGTCGGCATCATCTATATATTCTGGATTCCTGATAATGGGCCTATCTGCTATGCCCAGGTCACCTGAAAATACTATCTTTATTTCCTCATTGTTTTCCCTTATCCACAGTTCCAGTATGGAGGAGCCTAGTATGTGGCCTGCATCCCTGAATCTTACCTGGATATTCCCGTTTATCTTGATATTTTGCCCATAGAAGTAGGGTTCAAAATACTTCATGCTTTCCTCGGCATCGCCGATCGTATATAGGGCTTCTAGGGCTTCCTTGCCTGCCCTTTGCCTTTTCCTGTTTTCCCATTCTATATCTGATTCTTGAATCTTGGCACTGTCCTTGAGCATTATCTTACATAGGTCGTATGTAGGATTGGTGGTGATTATCCTCCCCCTAAATCCATCCTTGACTAGTTTAGGTATCCTGCCGCTATGGTCTATATGGGCATGGGTCAGGAAGAGAAAATCTATATCCTCTGGATTGTAGGGAAAGTCCTCATAGTTGAGTCTTTCCATTTCCTTGCTGCCTTGAAACATTCCGCAGTCTACCAGTATATTGTGGTCCTTGGTCTTTATGAGATAGTTGGAGCCTGTAACTACTTTTGCTGCACCGTAAAAGTTGATGTCCATTGCTTTACCCCCTCTTTTCTAATAGGTCTACCCTCTTTTTACCCAAGAAATTCTTTATTTAAGCAAAAAGAGATAAGTTATCTTATCTCTTTTATTCTCCAGACAGGACTTCTGTCCATATTCTATCGTATTCTACTACTATGTCCATGGGGTCCCTAAAGATTTCTGTATTGTCTATCTCTTGGTCTGATGGGTAGGCGACTCTGGATTCCTTCATATCATCTGGCAGGAGTTCTATGGCCTCTGGTATGGGAGTGGAATAGCCTATATAGTCTGCATTTCTAGCCGCTATTTCGGGCCTGCACATGAAGTTGATGAATTTCTCTGCATCTTCCTTGTTTTTTGAGTTAGCCGGTATTACCATATCGTCAAACCAAAGATTTGTACCTTCCTTTGGTATTACATAGTCCAAGTCGGGATTATCCCTTATCATGGCTACTGCATCTCCAGACCATACTACTGCCAATGCTGCCTCTCCTCCGACCATGGTATCCTTGACCTCATCCCCTTGATAGGCCCATACTAGGTGTCTTTGCTTGATTAGCTCTGCCTTGGCCTCTTCCAGCTCCCCTATATCCCTTGTATTCATGGAATAGCCAAGCTTCAAGAGGGCCACTGCTATGGTATCTCTCTGGCTGTTTAGCATGATTATTTGATCCTTATACTTTTCATCCCACAGTATATCCCAGCTATCTACTGGGTCATCTACCATGGTCTTATTGTATACTATTCCCACTGTTCCCCACATATAGGGTACTGAATATTGGTCATGGGGGTCATAGGCCAGCCCAAAGAAGTTTTGGTCTATGTTTTCCATATTGGGTATATTGTCCTTGTCAAGTTTTGCCAGCATGTTTTCCCTTATCATTCTCTCTATCATATAGTCTGATGGAAATATGACGTCAAAGCTTTCTCCCCCTTGTTTTAGTTTTACATAGAGGTCCTCATTTGTCGCATACATGCTATAGTTTACCTTGATTCCATACTCTTTTTCAAAGTCCTTCACTACATCCTCATCTATATAGTCTCCCCAGTTAAAGACATTTATGCTGGGTTTGCTCTCTCCGCAGGCTGATAGGACTGTAGCCATCAGGGCTGCTAAAACAAGTAATACTATAATTCTAATTCTTCTCATCTAGTTTCTCCTCTCTCAATTTCATTTTTTTCTGTCCTCTTATTGATAATGAGCAGGAGGACCATCAAACTTATGAACATCAAGGTCGACAGGGCATTGATGACAGGGTTGATTCCCCTCCTAGTCATGGAAAATATTTCTATACTTAAATTCGATACTCCCTTTCCCGTATTGAAGAAGCTGATTACAAAGTCGTCTACAGACAGGGTAAAGGCTATTAGTCCCCCTGTTATTATGCCCGGCCTTATCTCTGGTATGACTACCTTTCTCAAGGCATAGAAGGGTGTGGCTCCTAGGTCCATGGCTGCCTCTGCCAGATGCTTGTTCATCTGTTTTAGTTTTGGCAGTACCGACAGTATAACATAGGGTATGGAAAATGTTATATGGGACAGGAGCATGGTGATGAAACCAAATTCCAGTCTCAAAAACCTAAACAGGGCCATTAGGGAAACTGCCGTGACTATATCTGGATTGAGGACTGGCAGGTAGTTTAGGTTTAGGACGATTTTTTTGCTGAGGCCCGGCATATTTGATATTCCTATGGCTGCCAGTGTACCTATGACTGTAGATATAATTGCCGAAAGTGCCGCTATCAGCAATGTATAGTAAAGGGCCCTCAGTATGCCTGCGTCCTTGAACAAGGCAACATACCACTTTAGTGTAAATCCTGCCCATACTCCCCTTGATTTGGAATCGTTGAAGGAAAAGACTATGAGCACTATAATTGGGGCGTATAGGAAGAGGAATATTAAAAATGTGTATATTCTTTTTCCCATCTTTTCTACCATAGGCCTCCACCTCCCCCTTCCTTCTCCTTGTCAAATTTAGATGTCAGGGCCATGGTGATGAGTATAAAGACCATGAGAATAATGGACATGGAAGAACCAAAGTGCCAGTCCCCGGTCCACCTAAATTGCTGCTCTATGAGATTGCCTATGAGATTGTACTTGTTGCCCCCCAGGAGGGAGGATATAATGAATGTACTCATGGCCGGTATAAATACCATGGTTATACCTGTGATAACTCCCGGTATGCTGAGGGGAAATATGACCTTGGTAAATATCTCATACCTATTGGCTCCCAGGTCCTCTGCGGCTTCTATTAGGTTTTTGTCAATCTTAACCAGTACTGAATATATGGGCAGGACCATAAAGGGAAGGAAATTGTAGACCATACCCAATAGTACTGCCTTGTCATTAAATATTAGGTCCAGAGGTTTCAGGCCTATTTTTGTAATTATAAAGTTTATAAATCCATTTCTACCCAGCAAGGTCAGCCAGGCATAGGTTCTGAGCAGGAAGTTCATCCACATTGGGATAACGAACATCAAAATCATTATATTCCTTCTCTTGCTCTTTTCCTTCGATATTATATAGGCCATGGGATAGCCTAGACCCAGGCAGATAAGTGTCGATATAAGGGCCAGGTTTACCGACCTTCCCAGGACCTTTAAATATATGGGGGTGAAGAACCTCTTAAAGTTGCTGAGGCTGATTTCAAACATGTTAAAATCTTGGCTATTCCCCACTGTAAAGGCAAAGTACATAATTAAAAATAGGGGGATTACTATGAAAATTCCAATCCATAGGATATATGGGTAGGCTGCTTTTTTCATCCTCATTCCTCTATCACCTTCTTCATTATATGGATATTTTCAGGTATGAGCTTCATGCCTATTTCTGTGCCTATGGGCTTCATGATGGTGGAGTGAATCATCCAATTAAAGTCCTCTGCCTTGACTATCATCTCATAGTGGACCCCCTTGAAGGTAACTGAATCCACTACCCCTGAAAACATGGAGTCTTCTAGGCTGGTTATTTCTATGTCCTCCGGCCTTATGACTACATCTATTTCCTCCTCTTTTTCAAATCCAAAGTCAACGCAGTCAAAATTCCTACCTGAAAATTCTACTAAATAATCCCTATGCATAATTCCGTCTATTATATTGCTTTCTCCTATAAATTCGGCTACAAAGGCATTTTTGGGCTCATTGTATATGTCAACCGGACTACCTACCTGTTGGATGACACCTTTGTCCATTACTACAATGGTATCTGACATGGTCAGAGCCTCCTCCTGATCGTGGGTTACATATATGAAGGTTATGCCCACTCTTTTCTGCATATTTTTCAATTCTATCTGCATTTCTTTCCTCAGCTTTAGGTCCAGTGCACCTAGGGGTTCGTCTAGCAAGAGTACCCTAGGTTCATTGACTAGGGCCCTGGCTATGGCTATCCTCTGTTGCTGTCCCCCACTGAGAGAGTCGATGGTCCTGTTTTCAAATCCCTTGAGGTTTACAAGCCTTAGCATTTCCCTTACTCGACTATCTATTTCACCCTTGGACATCTTCTTGATCTTTAGGCCAAAGGCTATATTGTCATATACATCTAGGTGGGGAAAGAGGGCGTATTTCTGAAAAACTGTATTTATCTGCCTCTGGTAGGGCGGCGTGGCAGTTATGTCCTTTCCCTCAAATAGTACTGAACCTTGGCTGGGTTCCTCAAATCCACCTATGATTCTAAGGGTAGTGGTCTTGCCGCATCCGCTGGGCCCCAACAAGGTAAGGAATTCATTTTCCTTGATGTATAGATTGATATTGTCCAATACTGTGACTCCATTGTATTCCTTGGTGATATTCTTTAATTCTATTGTATGCATTCTACTACCCCCTATATTAAAAACTTGGTGGCGTACTTACCCATATGAGTGTTGCCTTGGTCTTGCCTTCGTTGGCGATGTAGTGGTTGGAGTTGGCCTTGAAATAAAAGCTCTCTCCCTTCCTTACCTTGTGCTTTTCTTTCCCTATATATATACATATGATGCCGTTTATGACATAGCCAAATTCTTCTCCCTCATGGGGCGAGTCTTCCTTCGACTGGCCTCCGGGGTCTATCTCTATGAGGATTGGCTCCATCTTATTCTTCTGGGCATTTGGGATTATCCACCTTAGGACATAGCCCAGGTCAGCGTTCTCCGTCTCAAAGGCATCCTCTTTGGCAAATACGATTTTTTCGTCTATATTCTCATTGAAAAATTCCTGTAGATTCGTTCCCAGCCCCTCCAAGATATCTACTAGGGTGGCTATGGAAGGAGATGTCAGGTCCCTTTCCAGTTGGGATATAAAGCCCTTTGTCAGCTCGGATCTCTCTGCCAGTTCCTCCTGGGTAAGGGAATTTTGAATTCTCAGCCTCCTGATTTTTTCGCCTATTTTCATTTCTATCCTCCTTCTCTCCTAACTATATATTAAATAATTTGTTTATATCTACTAAACTTGCTTTTTCAACTATCATATTATAGCTAAAAATCCTGTAAAATGTCAATAGGTTTTTAAAATTTATTTTTTCTTTACATCCCTTTACTTGCAAGGCCCTTACCATATCTATATTTATATCTTGTTTAATATATTAAAAATTTAATGATTATTAAATGTTATTGTATCCTGGGGATTGAATTTTCAAATATTTCATCAAGTAGACGAAAAAAAGAGACTGTCTATGTCAATCTCTTTCTAGTCAAATCTCTATTCTATTAGGGTGGATTTCATATTATCTATTGCCTGACCTATTAGGTCCTCCACATCTAAGGCTTCTTCTGATTTTAGTATATCTTCTAACCTGGGCTTTGTGACGGGGTGCTTGGGCAGAAAGACTGTACAGCAATCTTCAAAGGGTTGGATTGACGTCTCATAGGTCTCTATGTCCTTGGCTATCTTCACTATGTCCACCTTGTCAAAGCCTATCAGGGGCCTAAAGACTGGCAGATCTACTGCTGCATTGGTTACCCCTATGCCCTCTATGGTCTGGCTGGCTACCTGTCCCAGGGATTCTCCTGTTATTAGGCCATTCAGTCCCTCTTTTTTGGCTATCCTTTCCCCCAATTTCATCATAAATCTCCTGGATAGGATGGTCATCTCATTTTCCTTGCATCTTTGGTTTATTTGCTTTTGTATTTCCAGTATATTGACACTGTAGAGCCTTATCTTCCCTGTATATCTGGACATTATAGAGGCCAGTTCCTTTACCTTTTCCTCTGACCTTTCACTGGTAAAGGGATAGGAGTGATAGTGAACTGCTGATATATCTACACCTCTCTTGGCCATCATATAGCCCGCTACTGGACTGTCTATGCCACCTGACAGCAGTAGGAGGGCCTTGCCATTGCTTCCTATGGGCAACCCTCCCTGGCCCTTGATTTTTTCTGTATAAATATAGGCATTCTGCTTGATGTCTATATAGAGGTAGAGGTCAGGATTGTGGACGTCTACCCTTAGTTCTGGAAAATTTGCCAGTATGACGCCCCCCATATGCCTGGAAAGTTCAGGTGATTTTATGGGGAAGGTCTTATCTGCCCTGTTGGAATCCACCTTGAAGGTCCTTATATGGCTGACCTTCTCTCCCAGGGCTTCTATGGCTGCCCTTTCTATTGACTTGATGTCCTTGTCTGTCCTTATACAGGGGCTAATATTTACTAGGCCAAACACCTTTTTTAGCCTATTTATTATTTGGGGGAATTTTTCCTCCCCTGCCCCTATATATAGCTTGCCCTGCTCCTTGTAAATCTTTTCTATGCCCAGGTCCCTAGTGGCCCTCCTGATGTTTTTTGTCAATTGGTCTTCAAAGTACCTCCTATTCAATCCCTTTAATGCTATTTCTCCAAAGCTTACTGATATTAATTTTTCCAACTCATCACCCCTTGATTATTTGCCTTATTTCAGCTACTGATGCCTTTAGTTTCTCTATGGTATAATCCATATCTTCCCTGCTATTCTCATGGGAAAAACAAAATCTCATGGCCCCTTGGATTTCCTGGTCATTTAGGCCTAGGGCCCTGAGTACATGACTTTTTTCTGTAGCCCTTGACGAGCAGGCAGATGAAGTGGACACATAGATTTCATCTTCCTCCAAATAGTGGAGCAGGACCTCAGCCCTGGTATCCATGAAGGAAATATTTACTATATAGGGGGAGGATTTGTCGTCTAGGCTTGTGTTTATCCTTATGTCGCCTATTTCCTCCTTCAGCTTCTCGGTAAAGTATGCCCTTAGCTCCCCTACTTGCCTGCCCTCCCTCTCATAGTTCTCTGCTGCAATCTTGACAGCCTCTCCAAATCCTATGATGCCAGTTAGGTTTTCTGTTCCGGACCTTATGCCCCTTTCCTGGTTTCCACCAAATACCAGGGGTTCTATGGAGTGTTTCTTGTCTATATAGAGGCCGCCTATTCCCTTGGGTCCATGAATCTTGTGGCCGCTAAAGGAGTAGGAGTCCACCCCCCAGGCCTTTAGGGATATGGGTAGCTTGCCGAAGCCCTGAATCCCATCTACATGAAATAGGGTTCCTGGGTTCTTCTCCCTTATTATTCTGCCAATCTCAGCTATGGGTTCTATGGCACCAATTTCGTTGTTTACCTGCATAATGGCAACTAGTATGGTATCATCTCTGATGGAATTTTTCAATTCTTCTAGGGAAATATGGCCGTATTTATCTATATCCAGATAGCTTACTTCATAGCCCTGTCCTTGGTAGGATTTCATAATATTTAGTATGGATGGGTGCTCTATCCTGCTGGTGATTATGTGCCTGCCCCTCTTCTTGTGTTTCTTTACAAAGCTCTGAATGGCTATATTGTTGCTCTCAGTCCCGCCTGAACTAAAGTAAATCTCTCTTTGATCCACCATGAGAAAGTCGGCTATCAAGTCCCTGGCTTCTTTTATTCTTTTCTCCGCCCTTAGCCCCAACCTATGGAGGGAGGAGGGGTTGCCAAAGTCCTCCAAGAAGGATTTTGTCATAATATCTGCTACTTCCTTTCTGGGTCTAGTGGTAGAACAATTATCTAAATAGATCAAATACTATACACCTCTTGTCTAAAAATTTTAAAGTTCTGATAATTTGCTATTTCTGGCCCAGGTCTTCCTAGGCTAATCATGTCATCTACTACATTATATATTATTTCTCCCATATATTAAAGGACAATTAAATACCCGAGGAATAATATGGATAGGCTCTTTTTTGTCGAATAATGATTTTTTTCGCAAAAAGGTGTTGCAATATATTTAAGACTTTGCTATACTTAAATAGTGGTTATCCCCCTGGTAACCTCAAATAAGATCTCTATTCCCAATACCCCTTTTGAACGGTTTTACATCCGTGAAAGGATGAAGACTCCATTTTGGAGTCTTTTTTCTTTTTTGTTCTATAATCTTCCTTTATATGTTATATTTAAATTGTATTAAATTTTGGGAGGTCTTTATATGATAAAGAATAAGGTTGCTATTATATTTACAGGCGGTACCATATCCATGAAGGTAGATCCAAGAATACATGCCGCTATACCCGCCTTGACTTCTGAGGAAATCCTGGGCATGGTGACAAATATTGAGAGGTTTGCACAGCTTGAGATTATCAACTATGCCAACCTGCCTAGTCCACATATCAATCCAAGGATGATGATGGAGATAGCTATTTTGGTTAAGGAAACCATTGCCAGAGAGGATATAAGCGGGGTCATTGTCACCCATGGAACTGACACCCTAGAGGAAACTGCATTTCTACTGGATTTAACTATTAGGACGGAAAAGCCAATCGTAGTAGTTGGCGCCATGAGAAATGGTTCGGAACTAGGCTATGACGGTTCTAGCAATCTATCTGCTGCCCTCTGTACTGCCATATCTCCAAGGGCAAAAAACAAGGGGGTCCTTGTGGTAATGAACAATGAAGTCAATGCTGCCAGTGAAGTGACTAAGACCAATACTCTTTCCCTAGATACCTTTAAGTCCCCTGAATTTGGCCCTTTGGGGATTGTAGACAATGACGAAGTTATTTTTTATAGGGATATTCTATCCCACCAGTTCATAGACACCGATAGGATAGAAGAAAAGGTCGGACTGATCAAGGCCGTCCCCGGTATGGAATCCGACATAGTAAACTTTTACATTGACAGGGGCTACAGGGGCATTGTCATAGAAGCCCTGGGCAGGGGTAATCTACCTCCTGAAATGCTTCCCGGTATCAAGGAGGCCATAGACCAGGGTCTAGCTATTGTCATGGTATCTAGGTGCCCAACAGGCAGGGTACTGGATAGCTATGGCTACGAGGGAGGCGGCAAGATGCTCAGGGAGATGGGGGTCGTATTTGGTGGCAACCTGCCCGGTCAAAAACTCCGCATCAAGCTTATGCTGGCCCTGGGCATCACCGATAATTTAGAGAAAATCAAGGAAATGATTGAATACAATGTCCTAGGTTGAACCAAAGCCTATAAATTTAATTTCAGGATAAATACTGCCATAGGAGTAATCAAAGTTCATATCCTCCCCTGACTCTAGGGTCAGGTATTTGTAGCGGACAAAGTCCATGGTCTTGGTTCTCTTCCACATATGGAGCTTGGCCCAGGTCTTGCCCATATCTTCACTGTATCTGCTGGCAACCTGGTCCATCTCCAACCAGCTAACCCATAGCTTGCCCCTGTAGTATATCATGGTGGGATGGGCAGGGCTGCCCGGCCTAGATATTGACTGGTCTCCATATTTGACTAGGAGGCTTTCTTCTAGGTACTGGCAGTAGGTAAAGTGGATCTCTCCTCTTATTATTATGCCGTCTAGGAAGAGCTTTTCCCCTTCTCCACCTGCTAGAAGTTCTTCTCCTCCCCATTCTAATCTATCCCTATGGAATTCCCTGTAGACTATTTCCCTGTCATTTCTATAGTAGAGTAAAATTGCCCTGCCCTCCTGGACTAGGAATTTCATGCTGTTTATCAGCTTTGCTCCTACCTCACTTATTATGTAGTCATACCATTTTCCTCCAAGGTTAAAATGATGATTTATGGTGTATTTGTCTGGATCTTCCATGGATCTAATATTGTATATTATATGGATTGCCCCATCTTCCAGGCCTATGGTCAAGTTAAATACTTCTGATATGGCCTTGTCCGTCAGTATTGTTTCCTCTCTTATATCCTCATCTACCGTCACTAGGACAAGATAACCTGCTGTATTTTGATATAGTAGATATATGCTAGTCTTATCCCTGATGGCTATATCGTATTCCTCCAGTATATCGCTTTTTAAAATCCTTCTTTCTGGCACTTCCCCGCCATTGGCTAGGTCTTCCATCAAAAGATTATTCTTGCTCTTTCTAAAGAGCCAAAGGTCTTCCCGATTTTTTTGGACTAGTGTCCACTTGTCAGTATAAAAAGCCATATCTACACCCTCTTTGCCTAAAAATTTCCTTTCTCCCTACTATATCTATTGGTTTTTCTAGATTTATATTACTCTTTTATCTGTAACCAATTAATGGGGACTAGAATATATTGTGAGTGAGAAGTAAAACATATATTATTTTGAGGGGAGGAAAAAATATGTCTTTAAATATATTGCCAGATGATGTTACTCAAGGTATTGGAGATAGATGTTGTGTTGGAACCACTGGCTGTGAGTGGGATGGTACCTTGAGAAGAGTAGTGACAGAACCAGTTTTTGTCCAAAAGGTCTATGACGCTACCCTAGTAAATTTACAGGCCCTCAGTACTGTAAATGGCATTAGATTTAGTCCAAATCTGCCAAGGGGTGCTAGGATTGTAGGAGTATCTGACCTCAGATGCGTAAGGTTCTTCAACCCTTCTAATATGAAGGACCCTAGAAATCTAGTTATCGACCCTGAAACAGTCCTTTCGGGGGGAGAGTTTGTAAAGGACGAGAGGGGCAAGGTAGTTGAGGTAGTTGGACCCGATGGAATAAAGAATCAAAAAATTATATATGCAAATACAGGAGAGTGCGACGACATTGGAAGGGGAACCCCAGTATTCGGCACCCAAAGAATTTGTTTGAGGGGAAATGTCTATATAGAGATTGACCTTGTAATCCTAGATTCTAGGGGAAGGAGAAGCACCATAACTTTGACATCTAATGTTCCCATTGCACCGGTAAACGCTCCGCTTATACTGACTAATTTCTTTGAACTGTGTATACCATCAGTATATGATTCGGCCTTCTTCCCAAGATTTGCTGAATTCTGCAATATCCTCTGTGAGACTAGGCTGGGTACCAATAGTATCTCCAGAGATATCCGCCTAAATCCTGAGACTGGAGAAGTGAGGATTGACCTGATTATAGCCATTTGTATTGCCTGTGAAAAGAAGATTATCGTTCCCGTACAATTGTGCATTCTTTCTACAGGGTTTACAGAAATATCACCTGAAGTATCGCCAATATGTACCACATTCCCGACCTTGTTCCCAAGGCAGATTGATGAAGATAGTGTTGGGGATATAGTAGATCCACCTTCCTGCAGACCAAAAAAACCCATCAGAGATGGATTTCGAAGTCTAGAGACCGAGGTCTATATGGATGAAGAATTCTCAGATGGCTACAATGAATAGTTGAAAAGGTGCTAAATCAAGCACCTTTTTATTTTATCAATTCTTGTCTCCTTTAGTTTCTATCCCCATGTCCATTTTATTCAATACCTTGGAGGCCAAATAGCTTATGATAATCGCTACAATTAACCTGATTCCCAATAAGAACCAGAGACTAGCCCCTACCACTACGAATAGGAGGGTATCTTCTATGACTGCATGGCAGGCCACTAGAAATATCATAAGGGTATATAGGTCCCTCTTGCTCAGATCGTTTTCCTCTGCACTCTCTATGATGACTCCTGCCCCGTAGGATAGGCCAAATATGAGGCCGATTATTAGGGGGAAAACTGCATTATTCGAGATGTTTAAAAACCTAGCTATGGGGGAAATCTTGTGAGACAGCCTATCCAGTATATTTGAATCCTTTAGGACTTCCATCACCATCATAAGGGGGATGATGATTTTTGCCATAGTCAATACTGAACTAAGGGAGCCTAAGACGCTTTCCTTTATATATAGTGAAAAATCCATTTTGACCTCCTATAATAGTAAATTTAATACTAGGGCAGAGATAATGGCCAGGCCCAGCCTGATGAATACGACTAGGACTATGCTGACTCCTGTCCTCTTTGCAACTGCTGACTCCAAGAAAAGGCTGTGGGAGAAAGACAGCATAACAGATAATATGGTAATCTGTTTTATGGTAAGGGACATACTGACTATGGCCCCTATGCTTGCATAGAGGTTTATAAAGTTTCCTAAAACCAGTACCACAGAGGCCTCACCGGGCAGTCCCAATATGCTCATAGCCGGCTCAAACCAAGGGGATATGGTGTCCAATATATGGCTCATTTTTAGTAGGGTCACAAAAAAGTATACCGGAACCACTATCTTTGTCAGTTTCCACAAGGTGATTAAGCCCTTTTTAAGGCCCCTTTTCCCGCTTTCTTCAATCATATTATCACCTGCTTCCCTTCTATTCATGGGATTCCATGCTATGGTCCAATATATAGTAGAGATAGTCAGCAATCAGGTTTATTTCCTCATTGCTGGTAACCTTGATGTCCAGCGAATAGGATACATAGTCAAGGAAGGCATCTATACCCCTAAAGGGCAGTTCTATAGAAGAAAGCAGGTTCCTCATCCTAATTTTTCCCTCTATGTTGCTCATTCCCCTTATGGACCTATTGACGTATTTAATCAAGGAATCACAGGACTGAGATAGGTAGTCCCCGTCTATTTGCTTCTTGTTGTCCAAGGACAGTATATCTCCGTCAATTAATTCCATATCTCCAAAGTACATGAGAACCTTGCTGGTATTTTCAATTATCTCATTTAATTCAGTGAAATCAAAATCATCCCTATTGGCTGCCTCCCTGGATAAGGTGCCAAAGTCCTCTAAATAGCCGAATAAGGCGGCTTGTATTGAGTTTCCAATTGGTTCAAGTTTTTCTATAAATTCATCTGCCATCCCTTCATCTGATCCTTCTATTAGATTAGTCCACTGACTGTATAGGTCCTTAACCCTCGGGGAATCAAAATCTTCAGGAATCAGGGCTATGACGATAAACTTATTTACTACCATGCCCATTTCCACGATGAGATTGTACATGTCCAGTATTTCCTTCTCAAGGCCTTTGATATCCTCGACAATCTTGATTAACTGGTCTAGTATTTCACTGGAAAAATCAATATTCCTATATCTGTGAATTTCTTGAAAATAGTAGTCAAATTTCGTACCATATCCATCCTGTAGTGAACTGTCGAATAGCTTTTTGAGCTTCTTTATATGTTTTTCGAATTCAAATTGAGTACTGCCAACAAAACCATTAACCAGTGACTCCTTGACGACATCGTAAAAGTTATTTTTGACTAGCCTCATGGGCACTGCCTTGATTACCTGGGAAATAATATAGGCATACTTTTCATAGTCATCCTTTACCCCTGTAAGGGTTTGGTGTATCTTATCTATTAGGCCGTTGACCAGGTTTTTTTCATAGGCAAAGTCTCTGTAGTTTTTCTTGGCCAAGGCCTTGTTAATCTGATGCTCTAGGAGCATGCCCGCATATGAAAGCTCTATATAGTATCCTTCTGCAAGGGATGAAAGTTCAATCAGGCCCTGTCTTTGCTCCATTAGCCCCTCTAGGTCCCCTTTCCCCTCAACTGTCTTTGAACCCATTAGGTCCCTTGTCCCTTCAACTAGAACCCTAAAATTCTGGTCTAGGCTCTTTAGCTCCCTAGTGTCCCTCATGTATTCCATGTTTTCAAAAGATTTCAACTGCCTTCTAAGGTTGATTAGGTTGCTAAATATAGCTATATGGCTGGCCTCTTTGATTAATTTAAGCTGGGCACTATTTAGTAGGAGAATCTCTTCTCCCAATTTATCATTGGTCATATCTTCGACTTTTTCAATCAGATCCATTGTCTTTATCCTCCACTTATTTTCTTTTGATTATCCCTCATATTGATATATAATATTGTATAATAAGTGTATTATATCATAGAGAAAGCTTAAGGTGAACATAATGGAGATTATTAGGTCAAATATTATCCACCCCCTAAGGGCAGAGAAATATTTCCCTGAAAATAGGGTAACTTTTATAGATATTGAAACTACTGGATTAGATAGGAAGAGGGAGGTCATATATCTCATTGGGCTCCTATATTTTGATTGGACAAGGGAGTCCTGGATTCTCAATCAGTACTTTGCAAGTGATTTGGCTAAGGAAGGGAGACTCCTTGAAAGCTTTATAGCTGACCTTCAGGACTTCGATCTCCTAATCAGCTACAATGGCGATTCCTTTGACTTGCCCTTTATCGGCCATAGGCTCAAAAAATACGGGCTGGATGACAAGTTCTTTCAGGGTCTCGGCTCCTTTGATTTATATAGGCTTGTGCGAAAAAATAATATCTTCCTAAACCTGCCTAGTCTTAAGTTGAAGAGCCTAGAGCAATTCCTTGGTTTTGAAAGGGAAGATAAGTACTCCGGTCTGGAATGTATAGGGTTCTACTATGATTATATGGAAAATAAGGACCCAATATTGAGGGAAAATATCTTGAAGCATAATTTTGATGATTTGGTAAATATGTTGGATACAATATCTATCTTGGATGTCCTGGATGAGAAGAAGGCTTTTAGCCTACAATTTGAGGGAAGAGAAAGAAAATTCTCCATCAGTGCCATAGAAGGTTCAGGAGATACTTTTCTTGTCAGCGGAGATATAGAGCCTAAGATCCAAAATAACTTAAAATACTATAGGGATAGCTATAGCCTAGTCACGGAGGGGCAGAGTTCATTTTCTCTTACCCTATACTATAAGACTGGATTTGTAAGCGAGAATGAAAAGGGCCTATATATGGATACTGCTGATTTTCCAGACTTATCCTCTTTTGAAAATAAGTCCCCCTACAAGTTGGGCAAAAACATAGCCCTCCTAAAGGTTGGAAAATCATATTGTTTTGAAAATATTAAAAGCCTTGTAAAAGAGATATTCAAGTCCATAAGTTGACAAAGAAAAAAACAGACTATTGTCTGTTTTTTTTTATGGGCCTTCAGGGACTCGAACCCCGGACCTACCGGTTATGAGCCGGGCGCTCTAACCAACTGAGCTAAAGGCCCTTGTCCATGGACCTGGGTGGACTCGAACCACCGACCTCACGCTTATCAGGCGTGCGCTCTAACCACCTGAGCTACAGGTCCATGAGATTTAAATGGCAGGGGTGGCAGGATTTGAACCCACGACATTCGGTTTTGGAGACCGACGTTCTGCCACTGAACTACACCCCTCTATATTTTCATAGTATATGTCCTACTTGTAAATGGGCCTTCAGGGACTCGAACCCCGGACCTACCGGTTATGAGCCGGGCGCTCTAACCGACTGAGCTAAAGGCCCCAATAATAAAAATGGTGCCCGGAGCCGGAATCGAACCAGCGACACGTAGATTTTCAGTCTACTGCTCTACCGACTGAGCTATCCGGGCAAGTTAATTTTGCTATTATATTGGCTTGTATGTAAGGAAAATGGGCCTTCAGGGACTCGAACCCCGGACCTACCGGTTATGAGCCGGGCGCTCTAACCGACTGAGCTAAAGGCCCCTAACAATGCAATGAAAGTATATTGATGACGGAGAAGGAGGGATTTGAACCCTCGCGCCCCGTGAAGGACCTACTCCCTTAGCAGGGGAGCCTCTTCAGCCGCTTGAGTACTTCTCCATATATATTGCAATTATAAAAACCTACTATATAGGCTAAGAAATCACGGAGAGGGTGGGATTCGAACCCACGTGGGCTTGCACCCTAACGGTTTTCAAGACCGCCCCGTTATGACCGCTTCGGTACCTCTCCACATTCAGTGATCCATCCGCGATTCGAACGCGGGACACCCTGATTAAAAGTCAGGTGCTCTGCCGACTGAGCTAATGGATCAGTATGGCTGGGGTGACAGGACTCGAACCTGTGGAATGCTAGAGTCAAAGTCTAGTGCCTTACCGACTTGGCTACACCCCAATGTTTGTTGGCGCGCCTAGGAGGATTCGAACCCCCGGCACACGGATTAGAAGTCCGTTGCTCTATCCTACTGAGCTATAGGCGCATAAATAAAAAATTATTGTATAAACCATTTTCCGCAGTTTCGAAACTCAAATCTATTTGCTCGTAAACTCACATAGATTTGGTTCTCAGTGCGTTTGACCTACCATCGATTTGCTTCTCCCTTCAGTCGAACAAATCGGGTTAGGTCATAAGCGGGTGAAGGGAATCGAACCCTCGCAACCAGCTTGGAAGGCTGGGGCTCTACCACTGAGCTACA
>Ga0265293_10005673_pt1 | contig 20644 bp, 16 predicted proteins | sample Munlanlewell138R_FD_192505 | JGI IMG/M metagenome (GOLD analysis project Ga0265293, IMG submission 192505) | Leachate microbial communities from a municipal landfill in Southern Ontario, Canada - Leachate well 138R | ecosystem: Engineered > Solid waste > Landfill > Unclassified | place: Canada... | reverse complement strand
AAAGGCTGGCCGGGACGGGAGGTCATGTCAGCTGCGCCGCAGGAAGCCGTGCAGGGTCTTCTGCTCGTCGAACAGGTCGGCATGGCTGCCGACGGTATCGGCCAGTTCGCTCCCGGCCAGTTCGCGGAAGCGTTGCCGCAACCGCTTGAGTGCGACGATCAGGGCCAGCGGGCGCTGCCCGAGCTGCGTGGCGATGCTTGCCAGTTCGTTGCTGGAAGGCTCGCGTACCAGATGTGGCAGCAGCGCCTCGTACATGTCCAGATGGCCGCCCTGCACGGCTTCCTCGCGCAGCCTGGCCTGGGCACGCGCCATCACTTCGGCGGCGAAGCCGCGCTGGAAGGCTTCAGTTGCGGTGATATCCGGCGGATTGTCCAGCCCGTAGCGCCGCTCCAGCCCGGCCAGCTCCGGCGCAGGCCCGTCGAGCTCGGCTTCCGGCAGCCGCCGCCAGTCGGCTGCGAGAAACGCCTCCAGGCGCTGCAGCAGGAAGTCGCGGAAGCGCTTCCCGGGATAATCCACGCGTGGCGCCGCCGCGTGCTGCAGGAGATCGCCAAAGAACGCGCGGGCGATGCCCTGCGCCATGTCCGGGTCGTGGCCGCACTGGCGCAGATAGGCATAGACCGGGTACCAGTAGCGCCGGCCGAGTTCGTCGAGCGCCGCATTGCGCCCTTCCAGCGTGAGATCGGCACGCAGCACCAGGGACCAGCAGGTTTCCGGAAAGCCGGTCGGAGTGAAGGGGCCGGGAGACGGAGTCAATTGGGCAGTTCCGGTAAGGTCTGCGACGGCCGCAATGGGCGCCTCAGACGCTCTCGCCGAGCGTCGAACCGAAGGCCGCGCGCAGGCTGTGCAGTTCCTCGCGCATGTCTTCCCGATCCTGGGTGGTCTGGCTGATTTCGCTGCGCACCAGTTCACGCAGGCGATGGCGCAGCCGGTGCACGGCCACCGCCAGGGTGTTGCGGCGCAGGCCGAGCGCGCTCGCGACCCGCTCGTAGTCCGCATCCGCGGGACGCTCGGTGAGGAATTCCTGCAACTGCTCGAAGAGCGCCAGCTTGCCGGCCGCCGCGGCTTCCGCACGCAGGCGGGTCAGGGCGGCCTGCAGCGCGGCCAGCGCCCAGTCGCGTTCGAAGACCGCCTCCGGGCTGTCGTGGCCGGCAATCTCGGGGGACCGATCCGCATCGAGGGATTCGAGCATGACGGCGCCCCCGCGCTTGAGCCGGTGTTCGTGGGTGTGCTGGTCGATGAGGAAGCGCTTGACCGCCGTCAGCAGGTAGGACCGGAAACGTCCGCGGGCCGGGTCGGCGCGCGCGTGCAGGGCAACCTCGATGAACTCCAGGAAGAAGGCCTGGGTCAGGTCATCGGCCAGTTCCATGGGGTGGGCGTGACGGCGGACATAGGCCAGCACCGGCGCATGGTAGGTCCTGCACAACGTCTCCAGCGCACAGCGGGCATCCACGGAGTCGCCGGCGGCGGCCACCACGAGGCTCCAGCGTGTCGTTTCGAATCGGCTCATCAGCTGCCCCGCGGATGCTTCATGCCGGTGGCGATTATGGCGCGGATCCGGCGGCCAGGTGCATGCAGGGCTGCATGTTCCGGGCCGCCGTCCAGATGCCAGGTGGCGCCGCGTCCGCTCGCGGCTGCGTGTGCCGGCAGCGCTTGCGATCATCGTCGTTCAGCAGACGCGAAACAGGCGTTCGGCGGTGCCGACATAGTGTCCGTCGCGGCTGCGGCGCAGTTGCTGCTCCAGCTTGAGCTCATCCGCCCGCGCCTGCTCCCATTGACTGCGCTCGAGCGGCGCGCCGCCGGTGCGTGCGGCTTCCGCCTGGCGGAAGCGGCAGAACTCGGCGTACTCGTTGAGCTCCGGGCGCAGGACTTCCATGGCGATATCGACCAGCAGGGCGTCGTCGAGGAAACCGAGCACCGGGATGGCGTCGCCGAACAGGTCGTCCGGATCGTCGATGTAGTCGAGCAGGGCGGCGCCGTGCGCCGCCAGGGTGGCATCGAGCGTCCAGTGCGCATCCGCCAGCATCGCGCGCAGCTCCGCGGCGCGGCGCAGGCGCGAAGCGACGAACGGCGACTGGCCGCCGGCAGCCGCGGTGCGCAGCACGCGGCGTGCGACGCCGGCAAGCTGTTCGGCGCTCAGTGCCGGCAGGTCCGGGTCGAACAGCCGCGCGATCGCATTGAAGCGGTCGAGCTGGCCGCCGGTCAGCACGATGGTTTCGATGCCGGGCGTGAAGATGCCCGATTGGGCGGGAGAAAGGTCGAGGCCGACGACGGAACGCTCCGCCGGCGGGTTCCAGGTGGTGGGCATGACGGCGAATCCTCCGGGACGGGCCGCCTCGGCGAGGCGGCTGCATCCTTGTTCCGCGGATTCGTCGCGCGATTACCGCCCGCGCGATCCGGTCGGCATGCGTCAGCGATGCAGTTCGCCGGCCCGCTCGGGCTGGAAGGTGACCTCGACGATGCGCACGCGGGTGGTGCCGCCACCCGGGCGCGGCCATTCGATCTCATCCCCCACGGCGAGCCCGAGCAGGGCGCTGCCCACGGGTGCCAGCACCGAGATCCTGCCGGCGTCGTTGTTCGCATCCTTCGGATAGACCAGCGTGTATTCGAACTCGTGCCCAGACGAATCGGTAACGAAGCGCACCGTCGAGTTCATGGTGACGACATTGGGCGGCACCTTGTCCGGATCGACGATTTCCGCGCGCTCGAGTTCGGCGTGCAGGGCCACGGCGCCCGGCAGGGCGCGCATGGCCGGCGCTTCGAGCAGGCTCTCCAGCCGATCGAGGTCCAATGACGAGACCGTGATCCTGGGCTTCTTGTCCATGTTTGCATTCCTCAAGTTCTTTGCACGTGCGCCGCACCGGCGCAATCGGCGCAATCCAGCGCCCGCCGCCACCTGCGAGGGTGCATCTGGAGTGTATTGTCAGGAAGTTTGCGCCGCCAGCAAACAATTTGCCCGCTCCCCACTGCAGGCCTGCCCCGCGTCCGCCCCGCTCCGCTCACGCGAACCGGCACGACGCAGCGCATTTGGCGGCGCACCACGGGCATCATCACGCGCCGCGCGCGAGCGCGCAAGTCACCCCGCCGGCGGCTTGGCCGCCGATGGTTCGGCGGCGCCCCCGGCCGGAGTGCGTGCCAGCAGCCAGGCAAGCGCGGGCGGCGTGATCACCGAGGTGAGCAGCGACATCGCCACGATAACGGCATAGATCTCGTTCGTGAAGACCCCCGCGGCAAGACCGAGGCTGGCGATCACGATACCGACCTCGCCACGCGGCACCATGCCGACGCCGACGATGAGGGCCGAGCGCTGGCCCAGCGAGAGCGCGCCGAGGTAGCCGCCGATCAGCTTGGACAGGATGGCGATGACCGTCACCACCAGCAGCATGATCAGGGCATGCGAATTGGCGAACACGGCCAATTCCACCTTGGCGCCGGTGACGACGAAGAAGAACGGCGTCAGCAGCGCCAGCAGGGGCTGCATCTGGTGTTCCAGTTCGTGGCGGCGATGGGTTTCCGAGGCGATCATGCCGGCGAGGAAGGCGCCGATGATGGCGGCCAGGCCGAACTTGGTGGACAGGAAGGCCAGGCCCAGGCACAGCGCCAGCGTGATCGACAGCGGCGAGAGCGGATTGATCGGCCGGTCCAGCCAGCGCGCGCCGCGCCGCATTGCCCGCGTGCCGAACCAGCCGATGACGGCGACGAAGCCGACCGCCTGCGCCAGCACCAGGAGGATCTTGCCCAGCTGCAGCTCGCTGCCGCCCTGCAGCGCCACGACGATGCCGAGCAGCAGCATGGCGAGGATGTCGTCGATCACCGCCGCGCCGAGGATCACCCGGCTCTCGATGCGCGAGAGCACGCCCAGTTCCTGCAGCACGCGCGCGGTGATGCCGGCGGAGGTGGCGACGAAGGCGGCCGCCACGAACAGCGACCTGGCCCACTCCAGGCCTTCGCCGTGAGCCCAGAGGGTGGCTGCCCCGAACGGCACGATGACCCCGAGCACGCCGACCATGAAGGCCGCGGCGCCGACCTTCTTCATCTCGTCGAGGCGCGTTTCCAGGCCCACCGCGAACAGCAGCAGCACGACGCCGATCTCGGCCAGCACGTCCAGCGGGGTGCCCGGCAGGATCTGCGCAGGATCGAGCCAGCCGAGCAGCGAGGGGCCGATGATGGCGCCCGCCGCGATCTCACCGACGACCCCCGGCAGCTTCAGCCGCTGGGCGATTTCCGCGCCCACCTGGGCGGCAAGGAATATCACGAACAGGCTGGCGAGAATGTCCGTTGCGTGTTCCATCGAGGCTGGGTCCGGGGGCGAAAAAACGGCTACGCTGACAGGTGCACGGCCCCACCGCAAGCCGAAATGGCCTGGAACCGGTCCAGATATCGCCGCTGCGCCTGCGGCAAACCTGAGAGAATCCGCGCATGACGGACGAGGCAACGGCAAGCGTCGCCGGCCCCGCAGAGGGTACACCGCGGGTGCTCGACGAAGCACTCAAGGAACGCATCCGCGAAGCCTGGCGCAACCTGCAGGCGAACCTGCCCGGGTTTGCCGTGCGCCGCGAACAGAACCGCATGGTGGCCGCCGTGTCGCGCGCGCTGGCGACCCGTGGCGGCATCGGCGTGATCGAAGCCCCAACGGGCGTGGGCAAGAGCCTTGCCTATCTGGTCGCCGGCGTACCCGCCGCGCTCGCCAGCGGCAAGGTGCTGGTCATCAGCACCGGCACCGTTGCCCTGCAGGCGCAACTGGTCGGGCGTGACATCCCGGCCTTTCTGGCCGCGACCGGCATCGAGGCGAGCGTGGCCATCGCCAAGGGGCGTACGCGCTACCTGTGTCCCCGCAACCTGGCCGAACTGGAAGGCGAGGCCGTCCAGGACAGCCTGCTGCCGGATGATGGGCTCGGCCCGCGACCGCTGCCGGCGGTCGAGCTGGAACGCGCGCGGCAGCTGGGCAAGGCGTTCGCCGAGGGTGCCTGGGCGGGCGACCTCGACAGCGCGCCGGTCCCGGTTTCGCCGACCCTGCGCGCACGCATCACCACGCCGGCGTCGGCCTGCCCGGGGCGCCAGTGCGCCTTCGCCGGGCGCTGTCCGGTGCTGGCCGCGCGCACCGAGGTGCGCGAAGCGCAGATCGTCGTCACCAACCACGCCCTCCTGCTGGCCTCGCTTGCACTGGGCGACCTGGAGGGCGGTCAACCGATCATCGCCCCGCCTGGCGACATGCTGCTGGTCGTGGACGAAGCCCACCACCTGGCCGGCGTGGCCATCGACCAGGGCGCGGCGCAGGTGGTCCTGCGCGATGCCGCCGGGCGGCTGGCGCGCAGCCAGTCCCTGGTCGGGGCGACCTATGCCGGCACCGGCAAGGAACGCATCGGCAGCCTGCTGTCGCTGGAAGTGAGCGAACTGTTCGAGCGCATCGGCAGGCAGCTGAAGGCGCTGCACACCGCCATTCGCCAGGACTGGGTGCCCGAGGCCGGCGCGCGCGACCCGGTCTGGCGCGCACCCGGCGGCCAGCTGCCGCTGGCATGGAAGGAAGCCGTCGACACCCTGGGCGAGGACACCGGCCTGCTGCTGCGCTGGCTGGCGGCGGCGCGCCTGCTGGTTGGCCGCGGCGCACAGGATGATCCGGCACGCGAGCGCCTGCAGCGCAGCCTGGGCATGGCGCATGATCTGGTCGCCGCGCAGGCGGCGCTGTGGGAGGGCTGGCGCCGCGAGGATCCGCCGGGGCGCCCGCCCATGGCCCGCTGGGTCAGCCTGCAGGACGATGGAGACTGCAGTTGCCACTGTTCGCCGGTGTCGGCCGCCGATGTGCTGCGCACGCTGCTGTGGAAGGACATCGAGGCGGTGGTGCTGACTTCGGCGACCTTGACCGGTGGCAGCGGCTTCGAGGCACTGGCGATCGCCATCGGCCTGCCCGAACACGCCGAAACGCTGGCGCTCGGGTCGCCCTTCGACCTGCCCAGTCTGGCCGAGCTCGTAGTGCCGCGCTTTCCGGCCACCCCGGACGACCGCGAAGGCCATCCGCGTGCAGTCGCCGACTGGTTGGTCCGGGAGCTGGACTGGCAGCAGGGTTCACTGGTGCTGTTCACGTCCCGCTGGAAGATGGAGGCGGTGTTCACCCTGCTGCCGCCGCGCCTGCGCGTGCGGGCGCTGGTGCAGGGTGAAGGCAACAAGGCCGAGCTGATCGCCGAGCACCTGCGCCGCATCGCCAACGGCGATGGTTCGGTGCTGTTCGGCCTCAACTCGTTCGGCGAGGGCCTGGACCTGCCCGGCGCCGCGTGCACGACGGTGGTCATCACCCAGGTGCCATTCGCCGTGCCGACCGATCCGCAGACGGCAACCCTGAGCGAGTGGATCGAAAGCCGCGGCCACAGCGCCTTCAATCTGGTCGCCATACCGCATGCGCTGCGCATGCTGACCCAGTTTGCCGGGCGCCTGGTGCGCGGGCCGCACGACCGTGGGCGCGTGGTGATCCTCGATTCGCGCCTGCTGACGCGTCGCTACGGCCGGCGCATCCTCGAGGCCCTGCCGCCGTTTCGCCGCGTGCTTGGCTGAAGACGCCGCCCGTGTCTCCCGGCGGTGCGCGTGCGCCGCCTGCGCGCGTGCCGCCGCCGGCCTCAGGTGTCGGTTTCAGCCAGCGCCTTGAGCCGGTAAAGGGCTTCCAGCGCTTCGCGCGGGCTCAGCGCGTCCGGGTCGAGGTCGGCCAGGGCAGCAGCCACGGGCGAGGGCGCGGACGGCGCGAACAGGGCCAGCTGCGGCGAGCTGGGCTCGGCCGGGTGAAGGCCGGTGGCGGCCTTGCGCTCCAGGTTGGCGAGGGCCCGGCGCGCATCGGCGATCACCGCCCTGGGCAGGCCGGCCAGCGCCGCCACCTGCAGTCCGAAGCTGCGGTTGGCCGGGCCTTCCTTCACCGCATGCAGGAAGACGATGCGCTCGCCCTGCTTCTGGTCGTGGTATTCCACCGCGTCCAGGTGCACGTTGGCGATGCCGGCGAACTCGCCGGCCAGCTCGGTCAGTTCGAAATAGTGGGTGGCAAACAGGGTGTAGGCGCGATTGCGCGTGGCCAGGGCGACCGCGCTGGCGCGGGCCAGGGCGAGGCCGTCATAGGTGCTGGTGCCGCGACCGACCTCGTCCATCAGCACCAGGCTGCACGCCGTGGCGTTGTGCAGGATGTTGGCGGTTTCGCTCATCTCGACCATGAAGGTCGACTGTCCGCGCGCCAGGTCGTCGCCCGCGCCGATGCGGGTGAAGATGCGGTCGATCGGGCCGATGCGCGCCGCCGCCGCCGGCACGCAGCTGCCGATGTGGGCCAGCAGCACGATCAGCGCGCACTGGCGCATGTAGGTGGACTTGCCGCCCATGTTCGGGCCGGTAATGACCAGCATGCGCCGGCCCTCGTCCAGGGCGAGGTCGTTGGGCTCGAAGGGCTCCTCACGCACCTGCTCGACCACCGGGTGGCGGCCCCGTTCGATGTGGATCCCCGGCGTGTCCACCAGCTCCGGCCGGCACCAGTCCAGCGCCTCGGCGCGCTCGGCCAGGGCGGCGAGCACGTCCAGCTCGGCGATGGCCGCGGCCGCGGCCTGCAGCGGGCCAAGGCGTCCGGTGAGGAAGTCCAGCAGCGCATCGTAGAGTGCGCGTTCGCGCAGCAGGGCACGTTCGCGCGCGCCCAGGACCTTGTCCTCGAAGGCCTTGAGCTCCTCGGTGATGTAGCGCTCGGCGCTCTTGAGGGTCTGGCGCCGCGTGTAGTGCGCCGGCGCCCTGGCCGACTGCGCCTTGCTGATTTCCAGGTAGTAGCCGTGCACGCTGTTGTAGCCGACCTTGAGGGTCGGGATGCCGGTGCTCGCGCGCTCGCGTTCTTCCAGCGCGATGAGGAACTGGTCGGCGTTGGCGGCCAGCGCCCGCAGTTCGTCCAGTTCGGCATCGAAGCCGCCGCGGATGACGCCGCCATCGCGGGCCATGGCGGGTGGCTGGTCCACCACCGCCGCGACCAGCTCGCCGGCGGTGTCGGCATGGCTGCCCAGGCGCGCCAGCAGCTCGCCGAGCAGCGGGCTGGCGCTGGCAGCCACGCTTTCGGCCAGGCGCGGCGCCAGCTGCAGGCCGTCGCGCAGGGTGGAGAGGTCGCGCGGGCGTGCCGAGCGCAGCGCGACGCGGGCGAGGATGCGTTCCAGGTCGCCGATGCCGCGCAGGATCTCGCGCAACGGTTCGTGCCCCGTCGGATCGCGCAGGCTGGCGATGGCCTGCTGCCGCAGCGCCAGGGTGGCGTGGTCGCGCAGCGGTCGGTGCAGCCAGCGGCGCAGCAGGCGCGCGCCCATCGGCGTGACGCAGCGGTCGAGCACGCCGAGCAGGGTGAAGTCGCGGTTGCCGCTGGCGTGGGTGTCCAGTTCCAGGTTGCGGCGCGTCGCGGCATCCAGGGCGACGGTCTCGGCCGGGTTCTCGCTGGCCAGGCCGGTCAGGTGCGGCAGCGCCGCCTTCTGGGTTTCCTCGACGTAGCCAAGCAGCGCACCGGCGGCGGCAACTGCCAGCGGCAGGCCCTCGACGCCGAAGCCGGACAGGTCGCGCGTGCCGAAGAAGCGCGCGAGTTCGCGCTGGGCGGTCTGGCCATCGAAATGCCAGGGCGCGCGTTTGCGCAGGCCGGGCAGGGCGCTGACGCAGGCTGGCCAGGCGACGTCCTCGCTGACCAGGGTTTCGGCCGGGGTCAGGCGGGCGAGCTCGCTGGCCAGCGCCTCGGCATCGGCGACTTCGGCCAGCAGGAAGCGCCCGCCCGCAAGATCGACCCAGGCCAGGCCATGGCCGGTCTTGCCGGCGGCGATCGCCAGCAGCAGGTTGTCGCGGCGATCCTCCAGCAGGGCCGCGTCGGTGACCGTGCCCGGCGTCACCACGCGCACCACCTTGCGCTCCACCAGGCCCCTGGACGCGGCCGGGTCGCCGATCTGCTCGCAGATCGCCACCGACTCGCCCTGCTTCACCAGCCGCGCCAGATAGCCTTCGGCGGCGTGGTAGGGCACGCCGGCCATGGGGATGGGCGCGCCGGCCGAGCTGCCGCGCTGGGTCAGGGTGATGTCAAGCAGGCGCGCCGCCTTGCGCGCATCGTCATGGAAAAGCTCGTAGAAATCGCCCATGCGGAAGAACACCAGGGTGTCCGGATAGTCCGCCTTGGCCGCGAAATACTGGCGCATCAGCGGCGTGTGCGAAGGGCTGTCGGGTTTGTCCATCAGTCGGCGGGGTGGGAAAAGGCAGGGGCGACGCAGACCCATTATCGCCCTACGCACGCGGGGTCGCCGTTCCGGCCGGCGACCCCGCGTGCGGTCAGAGGGCGTGGGCCGGCGGGGCCTTGGCGTGATTCCACAGGAAGCCGATCGCCAACGCGGCCAGGGTCGCGGCCTGCGCGCCGAGCGTCTGCAGCGTGGGGACGATGCCGAGCAGGGTCAGGCGCGGCATCCAGGCGATCGGCGTGATGCCGATCAGGCCCGCTTCCTGCAGCGCGCCCATGCCCTTGCCGGCCAGGATCACGGCCAGCACCGCCATCAGCAGGGCGCTGTAGCTGAAGAACTTGGAGAGCGGCAGGTGCCGGCTCCAGCGCAACATGGCCCAGGCGATCACCGCCAGCGCCACCACCGCGGTCGCACCACCGGCCAGCAGGGCGCCGCCATTGCCTTCCGACCACAACGCGACGAAGAACAGGATGGTTTCGAACACCTCGCGGTAGACGACGATGAAGGCCAGTGCGAGCAGCAGCCAGCCCGTCCGCCCGCCCAGGGCGTGCGACATCTTTTCGCGGATGTAGCGTTGCCACTGCTCGGCCTGGGCCTTGCCATGCATCCAGATGCCGACCGATATCAGCACCACGGCGGCCAGCACGGATCCGAAGCCTTCGGTCAGCTCGCGACTGGCGCCGCTGATCTGGATCAGCCAGGTGGCCGCAGCCCAGGTCAGGGCGCCGGCGATGAGCGCGCCGATCCAGCCGGCGTGTACGTAGCGCACCACGTCCGGGCGATCGGCCTTGCGCAGGAAGGCCAGCATGGCGACCACGATGAGCAGGGCTTCCAGGCCCTCGCGCAGCAGGATGGTGGCCGCGCCGACGAAGCTCGACAGCTTGCTGGCCGGGCCGGAGGCCAGGGTCGCGGCGGTGGCGTCGAGCAGGTCGTCGACACTGGCGACATGGTCGGCCACGGTTCCCACGTCGGCGCCGCGCTGGATGGCGCCACGCAAGGTGCCCATGGCGGTCTCGACGCGATTGAGCAACCGGGAATTGCGCGCCGCCAGCACCGGTTCGATCGGCTCGAAGCCGTCCAGGTAGGCCGACAGCGCCAGCGAGCCGGCCTTGCGCGCATCGCCGGCCCGATAGGCCGCCAGGCTTTCCGCCAGCCGGCTGCGCGCCAGCGCCAGCGAGGCCGCTGCACCCTGCGGAGCCACGGCTTGCGGGTGACGGCGCAGCCAGGCAAGCAGATCGTCGGCGGTCGTGGCGCCCAGCGCCTGCTCCAGCGCGGCCGGGGTCAGGGTGGCCAGGGCCTTGAGATCGGGCAGGTGCTGGCGCAGCGTGGCGTCCGTCTGCCACAGCCGTTCGCCCTCGGCGGCCGAGGCGGCCGGAAAGGCGAATTGGCCGACCACGAAGGCGAGCGCCCAGCGATCCTCGCTGGACAGCTGCGCGTAGGACGGCATGCCGGTGCCGTCCACGCCCTGGGTGATGGTCTGGTAGAGCGCAAACAGGCTGCGTTCGCGGGCGCGCTCGAGGTCGGTGAAGGCGATCGGCGGCACCTCCAGCGCCCCTGCGGCGGGGCCATGCCCGTCGCCCGTGGTGCCGTGGCAGCTCGCGCACTGGGCCTGGTACAGGCTGACCCCGCGCTCGAGGTCGGGCGGGTGCGCGGGCGCCACCGGCACCGGCCAGGCGGCGAGCAGCTCGGCACCCAGGCCGCGGGCCAGCCTGGCCACGGTTGCCGGATCGGCCTTCGCGTCGATGACCGCCTGCAGTTGCCCGATGCCGGTCTGCAGCGCGGCGCGTTCGGGCTTGTCCGGCAGCTTGCCGATCAGGTCGGCGACCGTGCCGGCAAACTCCACCTGTTCATCGTATTCGGTCTCATTGGTGACCTGACCCTGCGCCACGGCGCCGGCATAGTCCACGGCGATGTAGTCGAGCAGCCGCCAGGCGGTCGCGACGTCGGCATCGGCTGCGCTGGCCGCGCGCGCGCCCAGGCCGGTGAGCAGCAGTACGGCCAGCGCGAGCGCCCAGCCGGGGCGCCGGCGCTGCAGCGGGCGTGGCTTGTCGATGCGGGTCATCGTGCCAACCCGCCGAGCGTGGCGTGGTGGCGCGCCGGTGGGGAGACATCGCGCGGATCGCGGGTTGCCGGGCAGGGACTGCACATGAACATGGGTTTGCGTCTCAGTCGCATTTGGGAGTGTGGCCCGCGAGTGTAGCGCGCGCGACCGGGGCTGGCTGCCACCATCGCGTAAGATGCGGCCACCGCAACACGCGACTGCCCACATGAAGGATCTCCTGCCCGACGCCATCCTGCGCTGGAGTGCCCCGGCCGCCACGGCGGCGCAGATCGTGCTGATCGTGCTGCTGGCGCTGCTGCTGCGCTGGCTGCTGCGCCGCGTGCTGCGCCGCGTGGGCAAGCGCAATGGCCTGCCGGCGGAGATGATGGCGGTCGCCACGCGCATCGTCGCGATCCTGATCGGCATCACCGCCGCGTTGCTGATCATGGACCGGCTGGGCGTGTCGGCATCCGTGTTGTGGACGGCCTTCACCGGCTTCGCGGCGGTCGGCGCAGTCGCCTTCTTCGCCGCCTGGAGCGTGCTCTCCAACATCTTCTGTTCGCTGCTCATCTTCACCACGCGTCCGTTCCGCCTCGCCGACGAGGTCGAACTGCTGGAAAATGGCGAGAATCCGGGCCTGCGCGGGCGCGTGGCCGACATCAACCTGATCTACACCACCTTGCGCGAGCCGGGCGGATCGGTGCTGCAGGTCCCGAACACGCTGTTCTTCCAGCGCATCACGCGCCGCTGGCGTGGGCCGGCACCGGCCGCGCTCATCCGCTCCGGTGCGCATGATGCGCGCGGTGCCGAGCAGCCGCTTCCCGGCCAGCGGGCGCCCTCCGCGGAGGGCTGACACGCACGCGCCGTTCCTTGCGCGCTGCAAGGCGCAGGGTGGAATGCGCAGAGATGTCGGGCCGGCGCCGCGCGAGCCCATCGCCCTGCGGCTGCTTCGCTTCGGGTGACGCTGCAGTGCAGCCTGCGCCGCTCAACCGTGGTCGAGCATGCTCCGCGACAACAGGCCGCGGGCGAGCATGGCGTACTGCTGGCGACGCAGCAGCAGGCGCCACTGGCTGCCGCCGACCTGATGCCAGAGCACCGCGGCGCGGATCGCGGCCAGCAGCAGGCCGCGGATGCGCTCCACCGTCTGCGCATTGCCCAGGTGCTGCGGGTTGCCGTGCACCATGATGCGCGGGCGCAGCGGTGACAGGGCCTGCACGTAGAGCTCGGCCAGTCGCGCCTGCACGGTCGCGTGGGTGACGCCGAAATGATCCACCTGGCGCTGGATGGCCTGGATGCCGCTGCGCAGCGCCGACAGCGCGTGGCGGTCGTGGCGCAGGCGCCGCTCCAGGCGCAGCACGGCAAGCACGAGCCGGGTCAGGGCCAGTTCGCGCCGTGCGTCCTCGAACTGGGACAGCAGCACTTCGAGGCCGCCGCGCACGCCAGCGAGGCCACCGAACACGTCGGCGGCACTGGCCGCATCGATGCGGAACACGCTGGCCAGGCTGGCCTGGACGGCGGTCTCGTCGGCGCGCCCCTGGGTGGCCAGGTCATGCACCAGCTTGCAGGCCTGCAGCACGCCGGCCAGGGCAATGACGCGTGCTTCACGCATGCCGGGTTTCCTGTTCTTGCATTGGAGCATCATGCCAGCCGCCGAAGGGCGCGTCGCTGCGGTCGATCACGCCGCCGCCCAGGCACACCTCGCCTGCGTAGAACACCACCGATTGACCGGCGGCGATGGCGCGCTGCGGCGTGTCGAAATGCACCTCGCACTGATCGCCGTCGATCACCACGTCGCAGGGCTGGGGCGGCTGGCGATAGCGCGTGCTGGCCGTGCAGCGCAGGCTGCGCGCCGGGGCGCTGCCGTCGATCCAGCTGAGCTGGCTGGCAGCCAGGCGCCGCGCCTGCAGCCAGGGGTTGACGTTGCCCTGGGCAACCGTCAGCACGTTGCTTTCGATGTCCTTGCCGACGACGTACCAGGGGGCATCGGCAGCGCCGTGACGCCCGCCGATGCCCAACCCGCCGCGCTGGCCGAGGGTGAAGAAGAACACGCCGGGGTGCTCGCCGAGGGTCACGCCCTCGGGCGTGCGCATCGGGCCGGGCCGGGCCGGCAGATAGCGTCCCAGGAATTCGCGGAAATCGCGCTCGCCGATGAAGCAGATGCCGGTCGAGTCCTTCTTGGCATGGGTCGGCAGCCCGGCCTCGCGCGCCAGCCGGCGCACCTCGTCCTTGTGCAGGTCGCCGAGCGGGAACAGGGTGGCGGCCAGTGCCTCCTGGCCAATGGCGTACAGGAAATAGCTCTGGTCCTTGGCGGTATCGACGCCGCGCAGCAGGCGCCAGCGCCCGTCGTGCAAGGCGGCACGCGCATAGTGGCCGGTGGCGATCTTCTCCGCGCCGAGCGCGCGGGCGTGATCGAGGAAGGTCTTGAACTTGATCTCGCGATTGCACAGCACGTCGGGGTTGGGCGTGCGCCCGCGCGCATGTTCGGCAAGGAAGTGCGCAAACACCTGCTCGCGGTACTCGGCGGCGAAGTTGCGCAGGTGCAGGCGCATGCCCAGCTTCGCCGCCACGGCCACGGCATCGCGGCGGTCGGCGTCGGCGCGGCAGGGGCTGCCGTCGTCTTCCTCCCAGTTCTGCATGAACAGGCCGGCCACCCTGGCGCCCGCACGCTGCAGGAGCAGGGCGGCGACCGAGGAATCCACGCCCCCGGACAGCCCGACGATTACGTTTTCCTTCATGGTATTACGGAACTTTCCTGCGCTGGATTGTCAGGCGCACGCCGCTCATGCGGCAACGCCGAAATCGCGCACTGCATCGAGCGGCAGGCGGCGTCCGCCCAACCAGGCGTCGATGCCGGCCAGCACCAGCGGGCTGCGCAGGCGCGCTGCCTGGGCGGCCACCTGGTCGCGCGAGAGCCACAGCGCACGCACGATGCCCGCGTCCAGCGGTCGTGCCGGTTCATGGCGGAGCGGCTCGGCGCCGAACGTGAAGCGCACGAACTCGCGGCCGCGCGCCGAACGCCACTGCTGCACGCCGAGCAGGCAGGTCAGGGCGACGTGCCAGCCGGTTTCCTCCAGCGTCTCGCGCACCGCCGCGCTCTGCAGGGTTTCGCCGCGTTCGAGGTGGCCGGCCGGCTGGTTCAGCACCAGCGCGCCACGCACGTCCTCCTCGACCAGCAGGAATGCGTCTGCGCGCGGTACCACGGTTGCTACGGTCACGTGCGGGCGCCAGACGCCGGCATCGTCGTCTGCGCTGGGAACTGCGTCATTCATCGACAAAGTTTAACAGGCCTGAACGCGTCGCCGACGTACCGCGTTGCGCGCCCCGGACCGGGGTTTGCGACGTTCCGGCCCGGGGTATACTCGACCCAAAGGACGATTCTCCAGCACCATGCCGCAACCAGCCGACCCCGCTCCGCAACATGGACACGGCCTTGCCGTCGAGGAGGCGCGCCCCCAGGTGGTGCGCCCGCCCCTGTACCAGGTGATCCTGCTGAACGATGACTTCACGCCGATGGATTTCGTCATCACCGTGCTGGAAACCTTCTTCGGGCTGGATCGCGAGCGGGCGACCCAGATCATGCTGCACGTCCATACGCGCGGGCGCGGCGTATGTGGTGTGTTCACGCGCGAGGTGGCCGAGACCAAGGTGACCCAGGTCAACGAGTTTTCGCGCGTCCACCAGCATCCCCTGCTCTGCACCATGGAAAAGGCCTGACGCACCCGCACATAGCAGGTAGAGTAATTCGGAGACGACCCCCGACATGTTCAGCAAGGATCTCGAAAGCACCATTGGCCAGTGCTACAAGGATGCACGCGAGCAGCGCCACGAGTTCATGACCGTGGAACACCTGCTCCTGGCCCTGCTAGAAAACACGGCCGCCACGACGGTGCTGCGTGCCTGTGGCGCCGATACCGCGCGGCTGGCGCGCGACCTGCGCGCGATCATCACCGAAACGGTGCCGGTCTTGCCGCCCAACGACGAGCGCGACACGCAGCCGACGCTCGGTTTCCAGCGCGTCCTGCAGCGCGCCGTCTATCACGTGCAGTCCTCGGGCCGCAAGGAAGTCACCGGCGCCAACGTGCTGGTGGCCATCTTCGGCGAGAAGGATTCGCACGCGGTGTATTTCCTCGGCCAGCAGGACATCTCGCGCCTGGACGTGGTCAACTACATCTCGCACGGCATCGCCAAGATCGGCCACGAATCGGCCGGCGCGCAGCCGACCGCGGGCGAGCCTGGCCGGGAGGCCGAAGCGGGCGAGGAGGCGCGCTCGAACCCGCTGAACGAGTTCGCCAACAACCTCAACGAACTGGCCCGCCAGGGCAAGATCGATCCGCTGATCGGGCGCGCCGAGGAGATCGAGCGCACCATCCAGGTGCTCTGCCGGCGGCGCAAGAACAACCCGCTGTACGTGGGCGATGCCGGTGTCGGCAAGACCGCCCTGGCCGAGGGCCTGGCGCGGCGCATCGTCGAGGGCGACGTGCCCGACGTGCTGGCCGACTGCACCATCTGGGCGCTGGATCTGGGTGCCCTGGTGGCCGGCACGAAGTATCGCGGCGATTTCGAGAAGCGCCTGAAGGCGGTCATCGCCGAGTTGCGCAAGGAAACCGGCGCGATCCTGTTCATCGATGAAATCCACACCATCATCGGTGCCGGTTCGGCCTCTGGCGGAACCATGGACGCCTCAAACCTGATCAAGCCGGTGCTGGCCAGCGGTGAGCTGCGCTGCATCGGTTCGACCACGTTCCAGGAATACCGCGGCGTGTTCGAGAAGGATCGCGCGCTGGCGCGGCGCTTCCAGAAGATCGACATCGTCGAGCCATCCATTTCCGAGAGCGTGGAGATCCTCAAGGGCCTCAAGGGGCGCTTCGAGGAACACCACCACGTCGAATACACCGGCGACGCGCTGCAGGCCGCGGTCGATCTGGCGGTCAAGCACATTCCCGACCGCCTGCTGCCGGACAAGGCCATCGATGTCATCGACGAGGCCGGCGCGCGCCAGCGCCTGCTGCCGGAAAAGGATCGCAGCGGGCGCATCGACGTGCCGGACATCGAGTACATCGTCGCGCGCATGGCCCGCATCCCGCCCAAGCAGGTGTCGGCTTCGGACCGCGACGTGCTGAAGAACCTCGACCGCAACCTCAAGATGGTGGTGTTCGGCCAGGACCCGGCCATCGAGGAGCTGTCGGCGGCGATCAAGATGGCGCGTTCCGGCCTGGGCAATCCGGACAAGCCGATCGGCTGTTTCCTGCTGACCGGGCCGACCGGGGTCGGCAAGACCGAAGTCACGCGCCAGCTGGCGCTGCAGCTCGGCATCGAACTGGTGCGCTTCGACATGTCCGAATACATGGAAGCACATTCGGTGTCGCGCCTGATCGGCGCGCCGCCCGGCTATGTCGGTTTCGACCAGGGCGGCCTGCTCACCGAGCAGATCGTCAAGCACCCGCACTGCGTGCTGCTGCTCGACGAGATCGAGAAGGCGCACCCGGACGTGTACAACATCCTGTTGCAGATCATGGACCACGGTGCGCTCACCGACACCAACGGCCGCGAGGCGAACTTCAAGAACGTGATCGTGGTGATGACCACCAACATCGGTGCGCAGATCGCCGCGCGCCGCACCATGGGCTTCGTCGAGCAGGACCACCACACCGATGCGCTGGAAGCGCTCAAGCGCGCATTTTCGCCGGAGTTCCGCAACCGCCTGGATGCGGTCATCCAGTTCAGCTCGCTGGACTTCGAGCACATCCTGCGCGTGGTGGACAAGTTCCTGATCGAACTGGAAATGCAGCTGCTGGAAAAGCATGTCTCGCTGAACGTCGATGGGGAGGCGCGACGCTGGCTGGCAGAGAATGGCTTCGACCCGCAAATGGGGGCGCGGCCGATGGCGCGCGTCATCCAGGACAACGTCAAGCGCCTGCTCGCCGAGGAACTGCTGTTCGGCAAACTGGCCGAAGGCGGCAAGGTGGCCTTGTCGGTGCGCGACGGCAAGCTCGCCGTGGATTGCGAGGCAGCCGAGAAACTGCCGGCGGTGGTGGACTGAGTTCCTGCGCAGCCGGCGGCCGGCGCATCACCGGCCACCGGCTGCGCGCCGCCCGCCTGCGTGAGGCGCCGCGTTTGGCGCCAGGGTTCGGTGACATGGATCGTCACCGCGCCGCGCGCTCGGCGCGGGTCCGGCCGCGCCATCTGCCTGTGCCCTGAACGATGGATGGGGAACCGGCGGCTGAAGCCGCGCCGCGCGGTTCGCCTGCGCGCACGCGCCCACCGATCAGGCGCGCTGGCGTGCGGGCCGCAGGTGCTGCCCGGGTGGCACTTCCAGACGGGTCGCGAAGTGGGCGCCGACCGCCTCCAGGCTAGTCGAAGCCGTTTGCGAACACGCGATCGACGAGGTACAGGGTGGTGCTGGTCATGGCGATCGGTGCGCCGCGACCGGTGTCTTCCCACAGGCTGTGCAGCAGGGTGCCCCAGTTGTCGGTGACGTTGCCGTCACGCAGCGCCTCGATGTAGTGCCGGGTGAGGGTCTGGTAGTAGAGCGTGGCGATGACGTGCTGGGTGCCGACAGGCAGCGGGTAACGACGCTCGTGCCAGTATTGGCCATCGGCATAGCTGATGCCGACCACCGGCGCGCCGCCCTCGATGTAGGCCGCATTGTCGAAGCCGCGCGGCGGAATGCGCGTGTCCTTCTCGATGGTGTCGGCCAGTGCCATGTGGGTGGTGGTGCCGGCCGGCAGGCCGGTGGCCGCGGCGGCGTCGGCGCTGAGACCCACATGCATTTCGTACACCGTGGTGCTCGCCTCGTCGAGTTCGGCCGTGGCCAGGTCGTAGCCGCCGGTCTGGCCCAGCAGGGCATTGGACGAATCGTAGAAGCGCAGGTTGAGCCAGGCGCGCCGGCCCTCGATGTGGCCCGTGGGCAGCTTGTGTCCGGTATGGTTGATGACCCGCGCGATCAGCTCGCCCGCGTCGTGCGCGAGTTCGATGGTCGCCGCGCGCTGCAGCATCGACAGCGCGCGCTCGCGACCGGCGGCGATATGCGCCGGGTCCACGGCAGGATCGTCCGCGGTGTATGCGGCGATGAGATCGAGCGAGGGCACGGCCGCGCCGGCGAATTCGTGCGAGGCGAGATCCGGGCGGACATCGCAGAAGTTGCAGGGCGGGCCGGCCAGCCCCGGCATGTGGCAGTCCTGGCAGGTCGACACGCGCGGCCCGCGCGTGCCGCCGAAGCGCCCGCCAAGATCGACGCCGCCATCGGCGAAGGCCGACAGCTTCCATTCGGTATAGGTGCGTTCGAGCGGGAACTGCTGCGCCGGGTCGTGGCTGGGCGACTCGGTATCGATCGCGTTGTAGCGGTAGGTGCCGTTCGCCTGCTTGGACACCGCGACGTTGCCGACATCGTGACAGGTGCCACAGAGCGCCGCATCGCGGTGGAAGGGCGAGACGATCAGCTCGTGCATGGGATTGGCATCCTCGCGCGGGCCGCGCCGGCGCCCTTCCGGATCGAGCACGAACATCGCGTTCGAGGCATATCCGGGCACCGCATCCAGCGCGGCGAGGATGGATGCGTCCTCGGGCGGACTGATGCCGGGTTTGTACACCGGATCCACCATGCTGTGGCAGAAATGGCAGGTCACGCCCTGCTTGTCGTGCGCGTCGAGCGTGCTGCCGTCAGCCTGCGCGACGTGCCCGGTGACGACCGCGACCGGCAGGTGGCAGCGGGTGCAGAAGCTGCCGACGTTTTCCACGTCCTGGTTGGCATTGGTGACCTGAGCGAAGTACAGCGGGTCCTTGCCACCCAGCGCCATCAGGCTGCCGGCCCAGGTTGCGTACGGTTCCCTGGCGACATCGGCGGCCTGGTAGTTGCCATGGCAGGCCCTGCACACGTTCGGTTCAAGCAGGTTCGCCAGCGGCATGTCGCCGATCTGGGTGCCGGGTACGTGGAAGTCGCGCGGGGTCATCGGGATCGGCGTCTGCGCCGCCAGCGGCAGCAGCCACGCGCCCAGGATCACCGCCAGCCACCCGATCCGGCCGAGCCATCGCATCGCGCCCATGCATCCTCCCCGTCAACCCCGCGGCAGCGGAGATCATGCCCGCATCGTGCGTGCCCCGTGCCGGGCCGGCCTTGACCTGGGTCAAGTCATGCCTGCGGCGGCAGTCTGCCGTGCGATCCTCTGTCAGGATGGTTGTCCGCTCCACTTCCCCTGCAGCGTGCAGGAAGTCGACACTGACCCGGCCTTGCGGCCTCGTTGCTGATCCAGGGTGCCCGCAGCAGCCTGCAACGCGCCAAGGCGGTGGCGATCGAGAACGCCACGCCCGAGCAGCGCTGGATCCGCACCCTGGACGGTCGGCTCCCCTTCGGCAAGGTGCTGGTCGCCATCGCCAACAAACACGCGCGGCAGATCTGGGTGATGCTCGCGCACGACGTCGACTACGACCCACACGCCTGCCTCGCGCATCCGCTGCACCGGCAGGCCGGCATCTGAGTGCACATCACGCGCCACCGCTTGCGTTCCATCGTCAGCGCAGCACGGTAACAACGGGTCGGACCCACCCGGTGAGAACCTGACTAACAATTCGGACGTCCAAACGGTGCACCGGCTGATCCCCGGACACCGGCGACACCGCTGAATGAGAGAGGTCTCCGGGCGCGGATTGTACCCTGGTCCGAGCCAGCATCGCCGGCTCAACAAGACCGTCTACGGAAAAGCCGTCTGACATCCGTTGCACCCTGCCAGCACTGACACGTACCACGCAGCACCGAAACTGGCGTCATCGGCAGCCGCCCGCAAGCCAAGGGCAACAGCTTCACTCGCCCTGCTTGACGGGGAAGTCTCCTACGGAATTGTTATGCCTTCCGTGCTACGCTAGCGGGCCGCAAACGTTACGGCAATTGCGGCGAGACTCTGCAGCACCGCGCCTCCAACCAGGCAGCGCCGGCAAATAGGCCGGCGCCCGACGAACGCTACAAGCAAATGGCCGATGCCGGCGACAGCAACCACAGCCCAAGCGAGCGTAACTGTGTGTTGGGGCGCGACCCAGGCTGACACTCCGCACGCAGCCAGCACCCCCCAAGCGACCCAAGCATGGGCGGCGGCGGCGATGCCAGCGCTACGGGAGCCAGACCAGAAGAACATCGTGCTTGCGTTGCCGGGCGCGATGAGCACGAGAAAGCCGAACAAGGCGAACGTGATGTAGAGCGCGGAAAGAATCTTGAGTGCCACGCCTGCTCCAAATAGGAAGGCTAACGCCTGAGTTAAGCGGCGCGCGGGCTCTTCGCGCGTCCGCTTGAACGAGTAAAAAGGAGACTTCCCCTCCCTTCGGCCTCGTGGGCCATGATGGTGTTGCAACACAACCGTCAACAGCAGAGGAAGTCTCCATGGGCACTATAACCGCAGGCGTGGATCTGGCGAAGAAC
>Ga0265293_10005672_pt1 | contig 20645 bp, 20 predicted proteins | sample Munlanlewell138R_FD_192505 | JGI IMG/M metagenome (GOLD analysis project Ga0265293, IMG submission 192505) | Leachate microbial communities from a municipal landfill in Southern Ontario, Canada - Leachate well 138R | ecosystem: Engineered > Solid waste > Landfill > Unclassified | place: Canada... | reverse complement strand
AAAATGAAATCATATATTTACGAGTATAGCAAATGATATTTCTAACTATATTTTTTATGGGTTTGCAATTAGGGGCAACTGCTTGCGCTATTAGTTGTATGCCTGTAATGAGTCCTATTTTACTAGCGAATGGAGAAGATAAATCAAGAACTATGAAAATTTTAGTTCAGTTTTTTGGAGCTAAAGTAGTTGCTTATACTCTCATAGCAGTTTTAGCTTTTTTTGGAGCTAGTTTAGTCAAATCTATGATTGAAAATTCTTTTTTTTCACAAATATTAGGTGCTTTTATCATTTTGCTTGGTAGTTGGCTTTTTTTTACAGCCCTAAGAGCTAAAAAATCCTGCATAAAGGATTGCACAAATTCAAAAGTATCTACTTTAGGATATCTAGGAATCGGGTTTTTTAGTTCTTTTAGTTTTTGTGCTCCTATGATGTCTCTTGTTTTACTAAGTTCTACAACTGCAGATTTTAGCACTTCGCTACTGTATGGTATCTCTTTTGGTTTAGGTGTAGTTTTGATACCATTTTTGTTTTTTTACTTATTTATCTTCAAAATAAGCTCAAGTATTACTGTGCAATTAGCAAAATATAAAAAGCATATAGAAATTTTTGCTTCATTATTGTTAATTATCATAGGATTTTTAGTTTACTATCAACATTTGAAACTATAAAAAGCTTAACTTAAATATTTATTGAGTATAATTCGCGGATTTTTCTTTTGCTAATATGCTCATGAAAATATTAACAGGTATGTGTCAAAAAATCAGTGCAACTCCTTTTTTAGGGAATAATTGTTCGACATTGCCAAAACTAACTGATAAAAATTCTGGCTGAAAAATGCCCTTAAAGGACCTTGAATGGTAACTATGAAAGACCTATTAGAGTGTGGTGTACACTTCGGACACCAAACACGTCGTTGGAACCCGAAAATGAAAAAATATATCTTCGGTGTTCGTAAAAATATCTATATAATAGATTTACAAAAAACATTACGTTATTTCCGTAACACGTACCAAATCGTTGTAGATGCTGCAGCAGAGGGTCAAACTGTTCTTTTTGTTGGAACAAAAAAACAAGCACGTCAATCAGTAAGAGATGCGGCAATCGCATGTGGAATGCCTTACGTTGACAACAGATGGTTAGGCGGTATGCTTACTAACTTCCCTACTATTCAAAAAAGTATCCGTAAACTTGATGTTATCTCTGAGATGCAAGAAAATGGTCAAATTGATCTTTTAACGAAAAAAGAAGCACTTATGCTTACTCGTCAAAAAGAGAAGTTAGAATCATATTTTGGCGGTATTCGTGATATGAAAAAACTTCCTGATATGCTTTTTATTGTTGATGCAGTTAAAGAACACATCGCTGTTTTAGAAGCTCGTTGTTTAGGTATTCCAGTTGTTGCTCCACTTGACACAAACTGTGACCCTGACCTTATCACTTACCCAATTCCTGGAAATGATGATGCTATCCGTTCTATTCAACTGTTTTGTCGTGAAATGACAGAAGCTATCAATGAGGGCAAGGCTCTAAAAGATGGCGGGAAAATTGGTGTTGAAGAAGAATTAGCGGCAGAGGAGTCTGTTGCTGCTGAAGATACTGAAGTATCTGAAGTAGAAGATTTAGAAAAAGAGGAAGCGTAATTATGTCAGTTACAGCAGCAATGGTAAAAGAGTTGCGTCAAGCAACTGATGCACCTATGATGGATTGTAAAAAAGCTTTAGTTGAGTGTAATGCAGATATGCAAAAAGCAACAGAGTGGCTAAAAGAGAGAGGTATCGCTCAATCAGCTAAAAAAGCTGATAGAGTTGCTGCTGAGGGTCTTGTAGGTTTTAAACTTGCAGATGATTTTTCTCAAGCTACAATAGTTGAAATCAACTCTGAGACGGATTTTGTCGCTCAAAATGAGGGCTTTCAAAATCTAGTTCTTAAAACAACAGAAGAGGTTTACTCTACTTCTCCCTCTGATGTAGAAAATTTAAAAGCAACATCTTTTGGTTCATACTTCTCAGAAGCAGTTGCAAAAATCGGCGAGAAGATAGATATTCGTCGTTTTGCTACACTCAAGGCTGATGATGAAACTGTTGCATTAAACGGTTATATTCACTCAAACAATCGTATTGCAGTTATTGTTTTAGCAAAATGTGATAGCAAAAAAACAGCAGAGGGATTAGTTCCAATGCTTAAAAATGTTGCTATGCATGCATCTGCTATGAAACCGACTACACTATCTTTTAAAGATTTTGACGCTGATTTCGTACAAGCTGAGACAATCGGTAGAATAGAGACTATCAAAAAAGATAATGAGGAGCTTGCTCGTCTTAAAAAACCTCTTAAAAATGTACCTCAATATATCTCTATGAGTCAATTGACTGATGCAGTTTTAGCTCAAGCTGAAGCAGATATCAAAGCAACTCTAAAAGCTCAAGGCAAGCCTGAACAAATTTGGGATAAAATTATTCCAGGTTCACTTGCTCGTTTTATAGATGACAATACGACTTTAGATAAAGAACTTGCACTACTAGACCAAACTTATGTTCTAGATGACAAAATGACAGTCGCTCAGGCTGTTGAGGCAGAAGCTAAAAAACTTGGCGGAACTGCTGAAATCGTTGACTTTGTTCGTTTTGAAGTCGGTGAGGGAATAGAGAAAAAAGTAGATGACTTCGCTGCAGAAGTCGCTGCTCAAATGAGTTAAGGAGAGATCCTTAACTCCTCTGCTATAAATAACAATCAAAATTCCAATATTATCCAACTATACAAATCAAAAATGATATAATTTTTTCAAATAACCATTAAGGGTACATTTTGAATAAAAATAAAATCATTGTCATCGGCGGAGGATACGGCGGTCTGCGCACTGTCAAGAAACTCGCAAAAAATCCCCAAAATGAGATAATTCTTTTAGATAAAAATTCCTACCATTTTGCACAAACTGAAGTTTATGATTTAATAGCAAACGAAGAAGATTTTGCACAGGTAAGTGTTGATCTTTTTACTTTTTGTAGCGGATTTGACGGCAATGTAACATTCTTAAAGCAATATGTTAACAGCGTTGATTTTAAAAACAAAAAAGTCATTACCTCCATTCAAAGATACAGCTATGACTACCTTGTAATTGCTGTTGGCGCACGTACTAGATACTTGTCCAATGTAATTGGATTACGCGAGTATGCTTATGGAGTAAAAGCTCTCTATCGTGCTATGTATTTTAAGCAAAAATTTGAGATGTCGCTTTTTAATAGAGTCCAAGAGAGTGGAACCAACTGCAAGCCAATCAACATTATAGTTGCAGGTGGAGGACTTAGCGGAGTAGAGATAGCGGCGCAAATGGCATCATTTTCAAAGGAGTTTTACCGTAAAAATAATTTTATATGCAGAAAGTTAAATATAGTCCTTATAAATGCCCATGAGCATGTACTCTTTGGGCTGGATAAATATCTTGTAAAAAAAACAGAAAAAAGATTAAAAAAGTTAGAGATAGTTATTAAAAGCAATCAAAAGGTTGTTGAGATAACGCAAAGTAGCGTAAAACTTAGCAGTGGAAAAGTATTGCTTATGGATTTTATGATATTTGCTGGCGGAATTGAGCCAAACTCTTTAGTGCATACACTTGATTTGGATAAAAATGAGAGGGGATATATAGTTTCAAATAGCCATCTTCAAACACAAAATTATAGTAATGTTTTTGCTATAGGCGACTGCACAACTATCTATGACAACGGCAAGGTTTTGGCTCCAACGGCAGATATAGCGGAGCAGATGGCTGATGTTTGCGTTAAAAATATAAATAGACTAATAGAAACAAAACCTTTAATAGCGCATAAAATAAAATCTCGCGGAATCCTAATTGCACTAGGAAGAGATTACGCTGTAGCTAAAATATTTGGTTTTTATTTTAGCGGTTATTTTGCCTATATAATGAAAAAATTAGTTGAGAGGGTTTACGAAAAAAGCTTAGATATTCAATCAGGCAGAGGCTATAAAAAGATATTTTGTGATGAAAAATAGGTTATAATCCCTTTATGAATTTACTATCTGCAAAAAATTTATCACACAGTTTTGATTATGAGCTATTCAATGATATTTCACTCGATTTACAAGAGGGGGAGTCTGTAGCTATTATAGGTATAAGCGGAAGCGGAAAATCAACCCTGCTTAATATTTTATCAACACTTTTAAAGCCCGATGAGGGAGTTGTATCTCTTTTTGGCGAAGATGTCTCAGGTATGAGTAAAAAGAGATTATCGCAAATCAAAAGAGATGAATTGGGACTTGTTTTTCAGTCTCACTATCTTTTTAAAGGCTTTAGCTCTTTGGAAAATTTGGAGATTGCTGCAATACTCTCGCAACAAGATATTGATGAAAATCTTTTAAAAAGATTAAAAATCGATAAGGTAATAAATCAAAAAGTTACTGAACTCTCAGGCGGTCAGCAGCAAAGAGTATCTATCGCTAGAGTGCTTACAAAACAGCCTAAGATTCTTTTTGTAGATGAGCCGACTGGAAACTTGGACAAACTTACGGCAAATGAGGTAATGGATATATTTTTTGAATATATCAAAGAGCGCAAAGCAGGGATGGTTTTAGTAACTCATGACGAAGATCTTGCGCACAGATGCGATAATGTTTATAAACTAATAGATAAAGCGCTAGTAAGAGTTAGTTGATTTTAGAAGGGACCTGACAATGGCTTGGACAGAAATCTTTAGTGATACATACATAGTCGGTTTTATACTTCTGTTTTTTAGATTCGGTGCACTTTTTATGGCTGTACCCATCTTCTCTCATAATAGTATTCCAATGAGTATAAAAGCATCACTAGCATTCTTTTTTACTATAGTCTTTTACTCCTCTATGCCGCCTCTTGCGATACAAATAAACATGCCAAATATTTTTTTGGCAATTTTAAGCGAACTTTTTTTTGGTTTGGCGATAGGAATAGTTCTTCAGATAGCGTTTAATGCCATAACCTTTGCCGGTGGACAGATATCGTTTATGATGGGTTTCTCAATGGCTAGCGCGATAGACCCGCAATCTGGAATCTCTATGCCTATTATTTCACAATTTTTATCTCTTATTGCACTAATGATACTTTTTTCGATAGATATGCATCACTGGATGCTGCTTTTTATTGACAGCTCTCTTCACAATATTCCTCTAGGAGGCTTTTTGATGAGTGAGAATCTTTTCAAGTATATCATCATGGCTACATCCAACATGTTTATGGTCGGATTTATGATTGCATTCCCAATTATCGCCCTTTCGTGGCTTGCAGATGTTATATTTGGAATGCTTATGAAAACAATGCCGCAATTCAACCTTCTTGTTATCGGTTTCCCGATAAAAATCATGGTCTCCTTTGTTGTTTTAATTGCAACTCTAAGCGCAACTATGTTGATTTTAAAGTCTCAGATGCTAGGAGCTTTTAACTTTTTAGAGACGTTTTTTTAGTTTTTTTTGATACAATAATGTCAAAAGAGCCGTCAAGGGGAACCTGTAATGAAAATTTTACTGTTAAATAATAATCCAGTTGTCAATAAGCTAGTAACTCTGAGTGTGCAAAAAACTTCGGATGAGTTAGACAAAGCAGAGAACCCTGAAGAGATAGAGTCAATATTTTATGACCTTTTAATTGTAGATGATGGCATATATAGCGAAGAGTTGTTAAAAGAGGTAAATACTAAAATAGAGTGTAATAGCTCTCTTTTTATCTATGCAAAAGATGCTAAAGTGGTAGAAGGTTTTACAAAAACCATGCAAAAACCTTTTTTACCTACGGATTTGGTTGAGACACTTATCTCTTTCGCAAAAGAGATAAATAAAGCGGATGAAGCAAAGGCGCAAGAGAGCCATGATATAGACAAAGAAGATGCTTTTGCTCTTGATGATGAGGATTTTGGTGAAATAGACGAACTTGAAGCTGAAGATGAACTTGAAGACGAAGATGAACTTGAAGACGAAGCTGAAGATGAACTCGAAGACGAACTTGAAGCCGAATTTGAAGATGAAGATGAAGATGAAGATGAAGCAGAAATTAATATCTTAGATAAAGATGAGCTCCAAGAGGTGCAAAATCTTTTAGAAGAGACGGAAGCCCAAGAGTCGGAATCTGAAGATGAAGATATAGATTTTGAGGATGAAGAGTTAGAGTCTGAAGAAGAGGATGAGTTAAATCTTGAGGATGAAGAGTTAGCATCAGAAGAAGATTTGAAAGTGGATGAAGAAGAGTTGGAGTCTGAAGAAGACGCGTTTGAAGAAGAAGAAGAAGACGAGTTGAATTTTGAGGATGAAGAGTCGGAGCCTGAAGAAGATGAGTTGAATTTTGAGGATGAAGAGTCGGAACCTGAAGAAGAAGATGAGTTAAATCTTGAGGATGAAGAGTTAGCATCAGAAGAAGATTTAAAAGTGGATGAAGAAGAGTTGGAGTCTGAAGAAGAGGTGCTTGAAGAAGAGGATATGTTTGAAGAGAATGAGTTAAATTTTGAGGATGAAGAATTTGATGAAAATGATTTAGAATCACAAATCCACGAAGCGGTTCAAGAGCTTAGTAATGAAGATTTGCAGAGTGAAATAGATGAAGATATCTTGTTAGATATCGACTCTCTAACAAGTAGAGATTTAAAGCTTGCTATAGGCGAAGAGGTAGAGCCAGAGCAGTTTGAAGATGCGGATAACGCAGATGAAGAAGTTTTAAAAGAGGCACAAGAGTCAGATGCTAAAGGTTTGCCAAGTAAAAAAGAGGAGTCAAAAGATGCTTCTGATGAGGGAGTCGAGGCTCTAAAGAAACTATTAAAAGCATTGACAAATGAGGACGTAGCGGCTTCACTTAAAGGGATGAAAATAAGCATAAACATAACTATAGGCGAGAAGTGATGAATCACAAATCAGGAGCAATTTTAGTTCTTTCAGGTCCTAGCGGAGCAGGAAAGAGCTCTTTATTAAATGAGATAATAGGTGATATCGGGGAGTGCTATTTTTCAATATCCACTACTACACGCCCTGCTAGAGAAGGCGAGGTAGATGGAGTACACTACTATTTTGTGGATGAGGTAGAGTTTAAGAAAGATATAGAAGAGGAGCTGTTTTTAGAGTACGCTTTTGTGCATGGTAATTACTACGGCACATCAATAAAACCTGTAAAAGAGGCGCTCAAAAACGCTAAATTGGTCATCTTTGATATAGATGTGCAGGGAAACGCAACTATCATAAACAGACTCGGCGACATAACAACGTCTGTATTTATCTCTCCCCCGACACTCTCTGAATTAAAAAAGCGTCTCCAAGAGCGCTCTACGGATTCTCAAGAGGTTATTGATCGTCGTATAGATATGGCAAAAAGAGAGATACAAAGAATCAGCGAGTATGATTTTCTTATTGTAAACGACAACTTCAAGGAAGCAGCAGATACTCTTAAAATCATAGCAAATGCGGCAAGAGTAAAAATTCCCGGTAATGAGATAAATGATTTTGTAAGAAAATGGGAAGATATATAATCAAGAAGAAAATAATAGAGTTACAATAAGAGAAGTTACAGCAAATTTAGTTATAATTTCGGACTTAAAATATATAAGGAATAAAAATGGGAATGCCTGGCGGACAAGAACTGTTAATAATCTTAGCAATCGTGGTTTTACTTTTTGGTGCAAAAAAGATACCTGAATTAGCAAAAGGACTCGGTAAAGGAATCAAAAACTTTAAAGCTGAGATGAAAAATGACGATGATGAAGAGATAAAAACTGCATCAACGGAGACTCCAAAAAAAGTAGAATCTAGTGATGAAGTTGCTTCAAAAGAAGCTCCAAAAACCACAGAACAAGCGTAACTTTTGAAACAACGAGTATCGGCGCTTTTGCGTGAAAAGTTTGGTCGTGAAGTTGTTTTAGAGAAGCCTCGTGACCGCTCTTTTGGTCACTTTGCTACACCCATTGCTTTCTCAATGGCAAAGGAACTTAGAGAGTCTCCTATGAAAATAGCCGAGGAGTTAGCCTCCTCCTTTAACGAATCTGATTTTTTTAGCAGTGTTGACTCCGTAAAAGGGTATCTCAATTTTCGTCTTAGCGAGAACTTTTTAAACGAATATGCTGCTTGGGCACTAAAAAATCCAGATCAGTTTGCCAAGCAGGAAAAAAATGAGAAGATTCTTTTGGAGTTTGTAAGTGCAAATCCAACGGGGCCGCTTCATATTGGACATGCAAGAGGCGCAGTTTATGGGGATACTCTTTATAGATTAGCAAAGCATCTAGGGTATGACATAACTGCCGAGTATTATGTAAATGATGCAGGCAACCAGATTGATTTGTTAGGACTTTCTATCCAGCTTTATGGGCGTGAGAGTATACTCAAAGAGAGTGTTGAGTACCCGCAGAGTTACTATAGAGGTGATTATCTAGCACCGCTGGCACAGGATGCTGTAGTGAAGTTTGGCATTGAGATTTTGAGTGATGAGTCTCGCCAAAAAGAGCTGGCACTTTGGGCAAAAGACGGTGTTATGGAGATTATTAAAAAAGATTTGGCGGCTACAAATATCTTTTTTGACACTTTTGTGTATGAGTCATCTCTTTATAAAGATTGGGATAGAGTTATGGTCAAAATGGGCGATGGCATCTATAAAAAAGAGGATAAAGTTTTTATAGCATCAAGTCAAAAAAGTGATGATTCAGACAGGGTTGTTGTTCGTGAAGATGGTCGTCCAACATATCTTGCCGGCGATATAGTCTATCATAACCAAAAGTTTGAGCGCGGATATGAGCACTATATAAATATCTGGGGAGCTGATCATCACGGATATATCGCAAGAGTAAAAGCAGCAGTTGAATTTTTAGGCTATGAGAGTGCAAAACTGGAAGTTTTACTCTCTCAAATGGTAAGTTTATTAAAAGATGGCGAGCCTTATAAAATGAGTAAGCGTGCTGGTAATGTTATACTTATGAGCGATATAGTTGAGGAGATAGGAGCTGATGCTCTAAGATTTATCTTTGCTTCAAAAAAGAGTGATACGGCTTTGGAGTTTGATCTCTCGGAGTTTAAAAAGCAGGATAGTTCAAATCCTATTTTTTATATCCAGTATGCACATGCAAGAATAAAAACTATTATCTCAAAGAGCGATTTGAGCGAAGATGAGATAATGTCTGCAACTCTGAAAAATTTAGGTGAAAATGCAGATATGTTGATGTTTGATGCATTGCTTTTGCCTGAAATTATTGAAGATGCTTTTAGTTCAAGGCAGGTTCAAAAACTTCCCGAATATCTAAAATCACTTGCCGCATCTTTGCATAAGTTTTACTATGACTGCAGAATAATTGGAACAGAGGATGAGGCAAAGCTCCTAAAACTCTTAATGGTTGTGGGATTATCTCTTCGCACCGGTCTCTCTTTAATGGGGATAACGGCCAAAGACTACATGACAAAAGAGGAAGATTAGAACTTAAGGCTAGGATATAGCTTTAAGGCTTCTTCTAATTGAAATTTTGTAATTTGCAATAAAATCGGATTTTTACTCTCATCAAGCCAAGAAGCTATTTTTTTAATCTCTTCAAGAGTCATGGATGTACATCCTGAAGTTGGCGCATCTTTTTCTTTTTGAACATGTATAAATATACAAGAGCCTCTTTTTTTAAGCTGCTTTTTGTTGTGTCCTACGACAATTCCCAATTCATATTGTCCGTCGTCTCTTCTAATCTCTTCAAAGCTCTTTGGCATATCTTTTGGCTTTTTTATGATTTGATTGTAAAAATCAGAGTTGGAGTCATCTACACAAATCAAATCTTTTTGCGCAAAAGTATATGGCATCTTAAATTTCAAATTTTCTTCATAGCCAAATATAAAATCAAGCGTAAATATTCCTATCGGTGCTTTTTTGTCACCCTCATATTTCATAGGCTCCATTTTTGTGCCTAAAAGCTGGGTTTTACCCACTCCATGCCCAAAACCACGCGCTCCTACATTCACTTCAAACGTGTCAAAAACCTGCACCCCGTCCTCAAAACAGAACAGCTTTGCTTTAGTGGAATTATAGTCATCGCCAATGACTAAAATGATTTGTTCGCCCGCAAAAACAAACATTTGAGAAATTATAATAATTAAGAAACTTTTTACCATAAAGTATGTTACTATTACCAAAATATGAAGCAGGTTAATTTTTTAGAAATGGAAAAGATTTTATGAGTATAAATATAAGAAAAGCTACTAGTGAAGATGCACCTTTTTTGGCACAGATGATTTTGCAAAGCACTAGAGCTGATAAAAAAATCGGAATCTATGATTTGATTTTTAAAGTAAACAATGATAAAGAAGTTCTGAACTATTTAGAAAAATTAACATATACAAAGGCAAAATCAAGTTGTCATTATAGTAATTTTTTAATTGCAGAGATAGACGGTAAAAGTGTAGGATCTCTTTGTAGCTATGAGCCTAGGATTTCTACGCAAGAGGTGTTTATGGAGGCTCTTAGCGAGATTGGTATTGATGGCGAGGAGAGCGAGTATTTTGGTCTTATGAATATTTGTGGATTTGTTTTAAATACCAGAACATTAATCTTTGATTATATGGAGGAGTTAGAGGGTTTTATGGATGTTGGCATCTTAAAAGCGCTTATGCATAAAAGTCTTTTGAGTGCAAGACTAAAAGGCTACCGTATAGCTCAAACTATAGTAGAAATCGGCTCACTAGAGACTCTTTTATATTATAAAAAACTAGGGTTTAAAGAGGTTAAGCAAAAAGAGTGCGAACCTTATAAAGAGATTTTCGGCAGACCCGGTTTGGTTTTATTATCTATAGAATTTTGATTGGTTTAACATAGAACTCTCTGCTTTATCTGTTTTTCCATCGCTCCTTGCTATTATCTTAGCACTATACACAAAAAACGTAATGTTGTCGCTTTTTGGTGGAATAGTGCTGGGTGCTTTTGTACTAAATGATTTTTCGCTTCTTCCCTCCATTGAAAATATATTTTCCCTATTTATCTCTTTAGTATCTGAAGCTTGGATATTAGAAACATTAGCTTTTGCGATTTTGGTTGGAAGCATAATGGCATTAATTGAAAAATCAGGTGGAATAGAGGGTTTTGTAGATTTTATGCAGCATAAAACAGGGCTGGTAAAATCTGGACGTTCTGCTTTGGTTTTGAGCTACATCATAGGGATTTTTATCTTTATAGAGTCAACCATTACCTCTCTGATTGCCGGTGCAGTCGGAAAACCTTTTTGTTATAAATATAAAATTCCTAGTGCAAAACTAGCCTTTGTCTGCGATTCGACTGCGGCTCCTGTTAGCTCACTTATTATCCTAAATGGATGGGGCGCACTTCTTTTGGGGCTTATAACTACACAAATATCTTTGGGCACCTTAAATCTTGATGCACTAGACCTTCTCTTAAAGAGCGTTTTATACAATTTTTATGCAATAGTCGCTCTTGTGGTTACCTTTGTGGCGATATGGTTTAATATAGACATAGGCGCTATGAAAAGGGCAAAGCACAAGCCTAAAAATGAGGAGATTGCTAGCAGGGACGGGGCAACCATGTTTTATATGCTTTTGCCGATTTTTTTAATGGTCTTATCTGTTTTTCTGTTTTTGTATATAACCGGGGATGGAGATATTTTAAGAGGAAACGGTTCTAGTTCAATTTTTTACACGATGCTATTTACGCTTATTTTTACACTCTTTTACTTTGTCGGTACAAAAAACATGACTCTTTCTCTATGGAGCAAAACAGCTTTTAAGGGGGCGTTAAAACTTGTGCCGATAGCACTCATACTTCTTTTTGCTTTTGGCATAGGAGATATGACTACACAGTTAAAAACAGGTCATTTTTTAGCTTCATTGGTAAATGAAAACCTAAGCGTCTCTTTTTTGGCAGCTGTAATTTTTATAATAGCTTCTCTTATCTCTTTATCAACAGGAACAAGCTGGGGGACATTTAGCATCATGATTCCCATTGCTCTTCCTATGGCAGTTTCGATGGATGCAAATATCGCTCTTTGCGTAGGAGCAGCTATCTCTGGTGGTGTATTTGGGGATCACTGCTCACCTATATCAGATACAACTATTATAGCGGCGATGGCAACTGATTGTGAGCTGGTAGAACATACAAATACACAACTCCCTTACGCATTTATTAGCTGGGGAGTTGCGTTTGTGTTGTTTGTTTTTTTTGGACTAATTTTCTAAAGCTCTGTTTATGGAGTAGCGCATATCATCATCAAGGTTTTCCATACCGCTCAACATCCATCTAAGATATGCTGCGTCGCTGTGGGCTACTTCTTGTAGTGTCTTGCCTTTGTATTTTCCAAAGTTAAATGATTTTATAAGTATAGGAGTTAGTGTTAAATCCACCATCTTCTCAACTGGATTTTCTTTGGGAAATTGTGCTAAAACAGCCTCTTTTAGCTTGCTTAAAAAGAGTTTTAAAACCAATACGTCACCGATAGCATCATGAGCTTTTATGGTTACGCCTAAATCATCAGCCTCCTTTTGCTCCTCTGTGTATAGACCCATTTTGTAGCGAAAGTATTGAAGTCTATGTGCCTCTTCATCAGGAAACATGTGCTTGGCTACTCTTAGTGTATCTATAACTTTCATCTGAGTTTTAAAACCCTCTTTTTCAAGCATTTTCATGTCAAAAGGAGCGTTATGGATGATAAGATAGTTATCGTCTATATTTAGCTCTTGGAGTCTTTTATAAGAGCTGCTCTCTTTACATGTACCCTTGCCCACAAGCATGCTTGGAGTGATTCCATGAACCTCCATGGCTGCAAAACTAATAGGAACATCAGAGCTGAAAAACTCATTTTGAACCTCAATTTTTTTTTCGCCTAAAACCATAAATCCAAGCTGGATAACTCTGTCTAATTCGCCTATCCCTGTTGTTTCAGTATCTAAAATAATATATTTTGCCATTTATCAAGTATCCCGTAAAAAGTTTTTAAGCTATAATATTATCTAAAAAGGCTTACATGTACCATCTTATTATAATTTTTTGTTTTTTGATTCCCATCTCTGTTTTTGCACTTAAAATTGAACAAACACCCATAGAGTTCTCAGATGTTAGGGTAGAACTTACAAAAGATTATATAAAAGAGCATTACGATTTAGAGGTAAAAGATATAAAAATTGTTCCAAAAATCATAGTTATCCATCATACGGCGATAGATGATTTTAATAACTCTATCTCCCGTTTTATATCCCAGACTTTGCCTAGTGATAGACCTGATATAAAAGGCGGGGGAGCACTAAATGTCTCTGCGCACTTTATGGTTGAGCGAGATGGAACTATTCATCAGCTGATGCCCCTAGAGTTTATGGCGCGTCATGTTATAGGGCTGAACTACAACTCCCTCGGCATAGAGAATGTCGGCGGGCAAAACTCCAAAGATAACCTAACAAACGAGCAGTTAAAGGCAAATATTTTCCTTGTAAATTATCTCAAAACAAAGTTTCCTACAATTGAGTATGTTATAGGACATTACGAATACAGATGTTTTGAAGGTAACGAGTTTTGGCTTGAGGTAAACAGAGGCTATAGGACAAAAAAAGATGACCCGTCTGTAAGATTTATGCAGGAGATAAGAGCAAACATAGAGGGTTTTAAAGGTGCTCCTTGCACTCAAGGTCATAAATGATTAGCTCGCCTCTTTCTTATCTCTTTGTTCTCGCACTCCTATCTGCCGTTATTAGCCTCTTTGAACAAAAAAGCAGGTTGAAGTTTTTTAAGTATGTTCCATCTTTTGTGTTGATATATATATTTAGCATGTTTTTGGCTTCTTTTGGGGTGTTCGAGCAAAACGAAGCCATATATGCTATATATAAAAACACAAAACAAAACCTGCTTCCAGCGATGCTTTTTCTGATGCTGTTGCAAGTTGATATCAGGGATTTTTTCAAACTCGGCAAACCTCTGCTTATCTCTTACGCTTTGGCACTTTTTTCACTCTCTTTTGCTTTTATAGTAATCTCCTTTCTTTTTGATTTTGATAAGGAGATGGCATCTGCTTTTGGCGCATTAAGCGGAAGCTGGATGGGAGGTGTGGCAAATATGGTAGCAGTCGGTTCTGCTTTGGATGTCTCACAAGAAGCATTTGGATACGCACTTATAGTTGACAGCGTAAACTACACTATCTGGATAATGTTTCTGCTTTTTTTAACCCCATTTGCACACCATTTTAACTCCTTTACCTCTTCATATGAGCAGATGGCAAAGCTTGGTGTAATAGGTTGTGCCTGCAGTATAGGAGCAAAGAGATACTGGCTTTTGATATTTTTATCAATCGTTGTTGCATTTGTGGTAAATCTTATAGCTTCAAGCGGATTTGTGCTTTTAAACTACACGACAACAACTGTTATTTTAGCCACTATGCTTGGCATTTTAGGCTCATTTACAAGGTTAAAGAGCCTAAACGGCTCAAGCGAAGTAGCAACTTCAATGCTCTATATGTTAATAGCGTTAATAGGCTCAAAAGCACTCTTTGAAAATTTTGAGGGAGTAGGTTTGTATGTTTTTGCAGGGTTTTGCATCTTGCTTATCCATGCGCTTATAATGGTAGTAGGCGCTAAGATATTTAGACTTGACCTCTTTAGCATCGCCATAGCTTCGCTCTCAAATATAGGCGGCGTAGCATCAGCATCTATACTTGCAGCAACCTACAACAAAGCACTTGTGGGAGTCGGCGTTTTAATGGCAATAATGGGCTATATAGTAGGAACTTTCGGCGGTTTGGCGATTGGGAATGTTTTGGTTTGGATGGCGGGGTGAGGGAATAAACTTGTGTTATTTATCATCATCTGTTTTTGCTAAAAATTTATCAATTTTAAAAAAAACAAGATTGAAGCGGTGCTAATTACACCCAAAAACTGGGTGTAGAGAAAAAGCAGAAATTTTATTTAGATGCTTCTTTAAGCAGTTTTACAACAGTTCCATGTCTGTTTTTAGTTGCGTAATCAAGAGCCGTTTCTCCGTCTCTGTCTTTGGCTTGAACATCTGCACCCTTTTTAATTAAAAGTTTAACAACTTCACTCATCCCTTTTTCGGCAGCATTGATAAGTGGTGTTTCTTTAAATTTATCTTCAACATTTACATCTGCACCGCTATTTATTAAAAGTATTGAAGCCTCTGAAAGACCGACTCTTGTTGCATAAAGAAGAGGTGTTGATTTATCTTTGTCTATAGCATTAACATTCGCACCTTTTTTTATAAGATAGACAGCCGTATCAGATTTAGAATTCTGAAGAGCAACAATTAGAGGAGTTTTACCATACTTGTCCTCTTCATTAATCCCAGACCCGTCTTTTAATAATTTAGTCACACTGTTTGTTAGCCCATCTTTAGCAGCATAAAAAATAGGAGCAGTGTCATCAGAAGCTTTTACATCGGTTTTTGCACCTTTATCTATGAGCTTCTCGAAAAGTTTTGGCATATCAAATTCCATAGCAAAAAAGAGTGGAGATTTACCGTCTTTATCTTTTACATTTACATCAGCACCTTTTTCGATTAAATTTACGCCAAGCTCAGAAGAGGAGCTTTTAGAGGCATAAAGCAGTGGGGTACTACCGTCTTTGGCTTTTACATTAATATCAGCACCTTTTTTTATAAGATACAATGATGCATTGGTAAGCCAATTTTTTGTTGTAAGAAGAAGAGGTGTTATGCCATCTTTATCTTTTGCATTAACATCAGCGCCTTTGTTAACAAGCAATATTACTAAATCATCAAGCATGCCTTGAGCGGCACAGTGAAGAGAAGTCTCATTATAGATGTTTTTAACATTGATTTTTGCACCTTTTTCAACAAGAAGCTTTGAAGCTTTTAGATGCCCGCTGCGTCCTGCAAACATCAGTGGTGTAAAACCATTATTAGCAGCATTAATATCAGCCCCATTTTTCAAAAGCAATTTTATAACTTCACTCTTGCCGGCAGCAGAAGCAGACATCAAAGGTGTGTAACCTTCTTCATCAACAGTATTAACATCAGCACCATCCTTAATCAAGCGCTCAACCGTTTCAATAGAATCGTCACTTATGTTTTCTTGATCTAAAATAGTTATAATTCTCTTGCCCTTTTCATCGGCCATTGAGTGTTGAGGAATAAATAACACAAAAGCAGCAATCAACAAGACTGAAGCAAAATTTCTTTTAATAAACATCTGTTTTCCTTTTTTATAACTTACAGAATAGAATTCTAGCATATAGATGTTTTTTTAATAGTTATATTTCTTTTTTTTATATTAAAATTTTTATTATGTTACACATTAGAAGAAAAATTTAAAAAATAACACCCTGTAAAGGAATCCCCTCTTTTTAATCAGACTCCTTATAAATACTCATAGATGGAAATGCAAATTCTAAGGAATTTTTCTCTAAAATCTCCATGATTTTAAATAAAATGTCCTCTTTTACTTCAAGCCACTCGCTCCAAACTACACTCTTTGTAAAGCAGTAGATAAGAATGTTAATGCTTGAGGGTGCAAACTCATCAAGAAATACAAATAATGTCTTTTTTATACCTACCTCATCCTCTCTTGAGACAAGCTTTGAGCTTCTAGTTGATTGATAGTTATATTTTGTATTTTCAGTAGCTATTTGAGGATGCGCTTCTAACATTTGGCGAATCTGCAAAAGGGCATTTCGTATATCCTCGCTCTTTGAGTTATATTTTATGCCAAGATTCATTTTTATTCTACGACCAAGTGAGCGTTTATTCCAGTTTTTGACCTCTTTGTTTGCAAGTATAGAGTTAGGAATAGCGATAATAGCATTATCAAAGGTTCTAAGAGTCGTAACCCTAAGACCAATTTCAACAACAGTTCCCTCTAAATCATTTACAACTATCCAATCTCCTTGAGAAAAAACATCACTAAAGAGGATTGAGAGAGTTCCAAAAAAGTTTGCCAAGGAGTCTTTAGATGCAAGCGCCACAGCCAAACCACCGATACCAAGTCCTGAGAGAACAGCGGTTAAATTCACACCTGCGAGATAAAGAATAACAAGAAAACCAATAATCATAATAACAAAGTTGATTATCTTAATACCAACATTTACAACTTCTCTTTTTATCTTTTTATCTACAGTTTGCATTTCCTGAATTTTTATAGATAGTACGATATTTATTACTCTATAGACTATAAAGGTTAGTAAAATCGCATAAAAGATTCTAAAGAGTTCACTTAAGTTGCCAACACCTGAAAAGTCATAATAGATAAAGATTAAAATCTCTATACTTATAAATATCATCATAATTTCCATGAGTTTTCTGATGCTATTTAAGATATCCTGAGAGTATTTTTTCAAAGAGTTTATCTTAACTATAAAAGACTCTATCTTGATGTAGATATATGTGCGAAGAATATACATAAGAATCGACACAACTATCATAAATATAATCTTTACAACACTAAAACCATAAGGTTCTATGATGGAGTTTATGCTCTGTGCTACTGATGTATTGTTTATAAAGATAACCGGTTTTATGAGGTTAAAGTTTGAGTATTTATTTAGTCTATACATCTTTTTTTCAAACATAGATAGGTACTTTAACACATCAGCATTTATCTCTATGAGTGCGTAGAAGTCTTTTATGTTTTGTTGTGCTTGTTGTAGGATTTTTGAGTCTTGATTTAAGGCTAAAATATCAGAATACTCAACACTAGTAAGCGGGGCAATATCCTCTTGGTTTTTTGCAAACATCTCGTGCATATAGGCTTGATACTCTACAAAACTCATATCGTTTAAAGCTAATAATATATTTTTGAGCATTTTATTTTGAGCATACAATAGTTTGTAGGATTTTACTAAAACCTCATCCCTTATTACAGCATAGTTGTTTTCTAGGCGCTTATTTAGCTTGATAATTTTCTCTAGCGCAAAGATTTGAGTATCAAAAGTTTTATAGTTATTTATAAACTCCTCTTTATGTATTAAAAACTCATCTAGTCTTTGTGAATAGAGATTTTTTTGCTCTTGTGCCATGAGCATGATTTTTTCTTGAGTAGCATTGCTATCGTTTATTTGTTGTATTAGCTCTATCTGTTTATATAAAAAAGGCAATTCCTTAAAATTTGATTCTACAGCCAAGAGTGGCAGCGTTAAAATTAAAAATATGATTAGTTTTTTGATAAGTAACTCCTTTTGCTCTGTAATTTTAGTCATTGGATTATATTTTACCAAATGAATTTGAAAAAAGATATAATTTAGAGTCTTTAAAAAAAGTAGGCTTTTACCGGGTTAGTAATTGCCTGGTTTATAGGGGACATTTTAACTAAAATATATGAGAGTGCTGCAAAGAGTAGGCTCTGCAAAAGGTGGATATTGATTAGTCAAATGAAAATAACAAATATTACAACACAAGTAAAACAGATAGAATTAAAGACTCCCTTTAAAACAGCTCTGCGGGAGACTTCACATGTAGAGTTTGTGCGAGTGTTTGTGGAGGATGATGCTGGTAATGTGGGTATTGGCGAGGCACCTGCTACAAAGGCGATAACGGGGGAGGATATAGAGATTATTCTTGAGTCCGTGCAGAGCGTAAAGGAAAGCTTTTTAACTCTTACATGCAAAGAAGCCTTAGAGTTTTTGCACACTTCATGTAAGATTGGTTCAAGTGCAAAAGCGGCGCTTGATATGGCGTTTATATCTCTGCATCTAAAAGAGACAAACCAAACGATGGCTAGTTATTTTGGTATAAAAAATCTCACTCCCATAAAAACGGATGTGACTATAAGCTTGAACTCCGTTGATGCTATGATGCAAGACGCAAAAAAGGCGTATGAAGAGGGCAAATATATACTAAAAGTTAAAGTCGGTAGTGATGTTTTGCATGCTGTAGATATTGTGAGGCGTATAGCAAAGGAGCTGCCTTCATGCGAGATTTTAGTTGATGCAAATCAGGCTTGGAATTTTGAGAGCACACTTTTGTTTATCAAAAATATGTTTGATCTAAAAGTAGAGCTGATTGAACAACCCGTGGTTGCAGCGGACTTAGATACTCTAAAAAAGATTACACACTTCTCAAGCATCCCAATACTTGCTGATGAGGCGGTTTTTAATCTTGAAGACGTTAAAAAAGTTATGGAGTCGCAAAGTGCAAATATGATAAATATCAAGCTTATGAAGTGCGGTGGAGTAACAAAAGCCATAGAGATTTTGGAGTATGCAAGGCAAAATAACATTACATGCATGTTAGGCTCGATGCTAGAAGGACCTTACTCTATAAACATAGCTCTGTATCTGGCATTTGCCTACAGGGATGTTGTGAGATATGTGGATTTAGACAGCCCTTTGCTTTACAAAGAGCCATCAAGTGAGTTGGATTTTATTTTCAGCGGGTGCGAGATTTTATTTAAAAATTGATATTTTGCACTTTTTGTAAAAAATGGCAAAATCCCTGTAAATCTCGAAAAATTTGTTTTTCGTAGCTTTAGGGGGTTGCAAGGGACAGATGTCCCTGCCACTAAAACGGACGAGTTCGTTTTAGTGCGTAACATCAACTAAAAGTTAAAGCTCTGCTTCTTAAATACTTTAAACTCTTTTGCTACTTTTTCTTTCTCAAGTCCTAGAGTTTCAAGGACTTTTGGATTTACTAAAAACCAGCCTAAAACTACATTTACTTTATCCTCTTTTTGAAGTTTAAACTCACGCTTTACTTCTCTTTTTTCATTTGCGCCAATCATGGTGTCTTTTAGAGTTGTGTCCGCCACCCATGGCATAGAAGGTTTGCCGTCTTTGCCGATAACCCTTATAAAAACTTCATCTTCGAGCTTAATGGTTTTGCCCTCTCTTATTACATTGATTTTTAAAACTGCCATTCGCATAGGATGAAGCAAAAGCGCATGTGAAGTTCGGTTATCTATGTTGATGATAAAGTGGTCGATATTTCTTAGGATGGATATGTTTACATACTCTTTAAGCATATCTGAGTGGTAATGCGCTCCTGCAAAACCATGAAAAGAGTGTGTTTTTGTCTCTATAATGGAGGAAAAACTTCCCTCTACTTTTGGCATATGACAACTTACGCAGTTTGCTTGGCTCATCTCGTCATTTACGTTTGTTGAGCAGAGATTTAGACCTGCTTTGTTAAGGTTGTGCGAATGGCATCCGATGCAGACATTGCCATTTTTAAAGTTTATGTTTTCGTCGGTTATGATTTTATGATAAGGAGAATTAAGAGAGCTTCTAGTTGATCCATAGTAACTTTTTTTCTCTTTTGAGATGATGTTTGTGTTGCTCTGTTTATGCTTTTCGATGCCCTCTATGCGGTGGCAGTAAGCACAGCTAATCGCTTCTTGATGAGTTGAATTGTTTGCATCAAACATAGCTTTTTGAGTGGGTAAGAGCATCTTGTCTAAGTTGTCTGCAGTGGGAGTGTGGCACTTGCCACAGCTGTACTGTTCGCTTTTTGTCATGGCTACTTGTTTGTCCCAAACAGCTTTATGGATTGCATCTTTATCTGGTGTTGCATTCGCATGTAAGGAGCCGTAAAACTCATCATATATTTGAGCATGGCATTTTTGACAATCTTTGCTAGGCGCAAACTCATGAACGGCGTCATTTGCAAAAACAGCGACAATTATAGATAAAAAAAGAGATAGCTTTTTCATAAATATATCCTTTAGAAATTAGATTTGAATTATAACACGCTTTTTAACTACTCGTTT
>Ga0265293_10005671_pt1 | contig 20647 bp, 23 predicted proteins | sample Munlanlewell138R_FD_192505 | JGI IMG/M metagenome (GOLD analysis project Ga0265293, IMG submission 192505) | Leachate microbial communities from a municipal landfill in Southern Ontario, Canada - Leachate well 138R | ecosystem: Engineered > Solid waste > Landfill > Unclassified | place: Canada... | reverse complement strand
ACGCGGCTGAACGAGAGCAGGCGCGTCCTGACATGCACCCCGACGAGCCAGAGGGGCCGGGTTGGTGAGGGGGGCGATTCAGCGTGGACTCTGCTCCATATACGCCCACACCTTGAGATAGCTATATATCTTTCGAGATGGCTGGCTATCTAAATATGGTGGTGAGAGTGTGTTGGGATGGTGTGCGCTTGGTGGTTAGAAGGTGGTGACAAGGTGGTCAGATGGTGCTGCCTGTGTGGTGACAGCGTGGCGGGATGGTGGCGCTATGGTGGTGGCTTGGTGTTGCCTTCCACCTTGTTACCACAATGCCGCCACATAGTTTGATAGCTAGCTAGATAGCTATCAGGGGAGATGGGTGCAAAAACGGTGCGACCACTCCCGAAATGACGGATGATAACGAGATAGATATATAGCTAGCTATCAAGAATTTGGAGGAAGGATGCCTGCTCTTGTCCCGGAACTGGTGAATGCGGCAATTGATGCCTCGGTGTCGCCCGGCGATTTGTTACGCCGAGCGCTGGTTGTTGCGCGGCGTCTGGCTGTGCCTGAGTTGGTCGATTGGATCAGCAGCGAACTGAACGGCTACTACTCAGGAGAAGTGCCGGACTATCGTCGGGTACAGGGGCAGTTGATGGCCGAGAACCCGATTCATGGCCCGATCCCGTTTTTTGCGCCGCCAGACATGGCCGAGCTGCTGTCGGACTTCGCTGTAAGACAGTCGGTGCCGGAGCTGATGCAGCTTGCTCAGAGTACAACCGGAATTTACAGCCACTTTCCGGCCAACATCGAACACACGCTGATGCAAATGATGCGCGAGGCGAACGGTGTGATGATGCGCCCGGCGCTTAGGTTTTCCACCGTCCAGGTGCAGGGTGTCATCGAGAAGGTGCGGAGTCGGGTGCTCGAATGGGCGCTTGATCTGGAGGCCAAAGGCGTGCTCGGGGAAGGCATGACGTTCACTCAGCAGGAGAAGCAGACTGTGCAGCAGCAGCATTACCACTTCGGAGACGTAAGCGGCTCCCAAATTCAGATCGGATCGAATAGCTCTAACCAGACCCAGACTCAAACAGGCGGTGACATGGCTGCGCTGTCAGCCTTGATTGAGCTGCTGCGCGATGCCATCCAGCAGGGACGCATCGAAGCCGAGGTGCGCGATGAATTGCAGGCAGAGCTGGCGACATTGCAGGCTCAGGCTGCATCACCGAAGCCCAAGTGGGCGATCATCAAGGCGACCGCAGGAAGCATCAAAGCCGTGCTGGAAAACGCAGCAGGCGGCGTACTTGCGGCGCAGGCGCTGCCGTACCTGACGGCGCTGCTGTGATAGCTAGCTATCTAGCTTTGCTGTGGATGGGCCAGAAAAGACAAACCCGCCAGTAGGCGGGTCTGTCGAGGAATTGGGGTGGCCCTGCATAACAGGGCCAGAACGAACCTAGTGTCATCACCAGTATGGTGGCTGGGAGAGGACTGAGCCTAGGGCTGCGAACCAAGTATAGCAGCACATGGGCGGGGTGGGTCGCGGTTGATAGCTATATAGCTATCTATCAGTGTTCAAAAAACGGTGGTTTTTCAGGCATTCGAACAGCGGCCAGAAATGTCATTTTCAGAAGACGACTGCACTAACTGACGGGGCGTGACGCCAAGTGTGCAGGCCACTCCTGACGGCGTAATATCAGAAGTCATCCGCACCGATCTCGACTATGCTCAATACTCGTGTGCACCAAAGCGAGGTGAGCATGGCGACCGATACCACACCGATTACCGAGCACGGCGTTGCCACCCTGCCAGATCAGGCATGGGAGCGTGCGCGCCGTCGCGCGGAGATCATCGGGCCGCTGGCACAGTCGGAGACGGTAGGGCATGAAGCGGCCGACGCGGCAGCCCAGGTACTGGGTCTGTCCCGGCGGCAGGTCTACATCCTGATCCGCCGTGCCCGGCAAGGCTCGGGGCTGGTCACTGACCTGGTTCTTGGGCAGTCGAGCGGCGGCAAAGGTAAGGGCCGCTTGCCGGAATCGGTCGAACGCATCATCCGCGAGCTGCTGCAAAAGCGCTTCCTGACCAAGCAGAAGCGCAGCCTAGCGGCGTTCTACCGTGAGGTCGCGCAGGCTTGCAAAGCGCAAAAGCTGCGGGTGCCGGCGCGCAACACCGTGGCGTTGCGAATCGCCGGCCTCGATCCGCGTGAGGCCGTTCGCCGCCGAGAAGGCAAGGATGCGGCCCGCAATCTGCAAGGTGTCGGCGGTGAGCCTCCCGCCGTTGCCGCGCCACTGGAACAGGTGCAGATCGACCACACGGTTATCGACCTGATCGTGGTGGACGAGCGCGACCGGCAACCGATTGGCCGTCCGTACCTCACCATTGCCATCGACGTGTTCACCCGCTGCGTGGTCGGCATAGTGGTCACGTTGGAAGCGCCTTCCGCTGTTTCTGTCGGCCTGTGCCTCGCGCATGTCGCCTGCGACAAGCGCCCTTGGCTGGAGGGCTTGGCAGTGGAAATGGACTGGCCAATGAGCGGCAAGCCCATGCTGCTCTACCTGGACAACGCGGCCGAGTTCAAGAGCGAGGCCCTGCGCCGGGGCTGCGAGCAGCATGGCATCCGGTTGGACTATCGGCCACTCGGGCAGCCGCACTATGGTGGCATCGTGGAGCGAATCATCGGCACGGCGATGCAGATGATCCACGACGAACTGCCTGGAACGACCTTCTCCAATCCCGACCAACGCGGGGAGTACGACTCCGAGAAGATGGCCGCCCTGACACTGCGCGAGCTGGAGCGCTGGCTCGCACTGGCAGTCGGCACCTATCACGGCTCCGTGCACAACGGCCTGCTTCAGCCGCCGGCCGCGCGCTGGGCCGAGGCTGTGGCGCGCATCGGTGTGCCAGCAGTCGTTACCCGCGCCACGGCTTTCCTGGTCGATTTTCTGCCCATCCTCCGCCGCACGCTGACCCGCACCGGCTTCGTCATCGACCACATCCACTACTACGCCGACGCGCTCAAACCTTGGATCGCACGGCGCGACCGCCTGCCCTCTTTCCTGATCCGGCGCGACCCGCGCGACATCAGCCGTATCTGGGTGCTGGAACCGGAGGGTCAGCACTACCTGGAAATCCCCTACCGTACCTTGTCGCACCCGGCTGTCACCCTCTGGGAGCAACGCCAAGCATTGGCGAAATTGCGGCAGCAAGGGCGCGAACAGGTGGATGAGTCGGTGCTGTTCCGCATGATCGGCCAGATGCGCGAGATCGTGACCACCGCGCAGAAGGCCACACGCAAGGCTCGGCGTGACGCGGATCGTCGGCAACACCTCAAAGCATCCGCTCGGCCGGACAAGCCCGTTCCGCCGGGAACGGACATTGCCGACCCGCAGGCCGACAACCTGCCGCCGGCCAAACCGTTCGACCAGATCGAGGAGTGGTAGCCGTGGACGAATATCCCATTATCGACCTGTCTCACCTGCTGCCGGCGGCGCAGGGTCTGGCCCGTCTGCCAGCGGACGAGCGCGTGCAGCGTATCCGCGCCGACCGCTGGATTGGCTACCCCCGCGCGGTCGAAGCGTTGAACAGGCTGGAAACGCTGTATGCGTGGCCGAACAAACAACGCATGCCCAACTTGCTGCTGGTTGGCCCGACCAACAACGGCAAGTCGATGATCATCGAAAAGTTCCGGCGCACGCATCCGGCCAGTTCTGACGCCGACCAGGAACACATCCCGGTGCTGGTCGTGCAGATGCCGTCCGAACCGTCGGTGATGCGCTTCTATGTCGCGCTGCTCGCCGCGATGGGTGCGCCACTGCGTCCGCGCCCACGGTTGCCGGAAATGGAGCAACTGGCGCTGGCACTGCTTCGCAAGGTCGGGGTGCGCATGCTGGTCATCGACGAGCTGCACAACGTCCTGGCCGGCAACAGCGTCAACCGTCGGGAATTTCTCAACCTGCTGCGTTTCCTCGGCAACGAGTTGCGCATCCCGCTGGTCGGGGTCGGCACGCGCGACGCCTACCTGGCGATCCGTTCGGATGACCAGTTGGAAAACCGCTTCGAGCCGATGATGCTGCCGGTGTGGGAGGCCAACGACGATTGCTGTTCGCTGCTGGCCAGCTTCGCCGCCTCGCTCCCGCTGCGGCGATCCTCGCCGATTGCCACGGCGGACATGGCCCGTTACCTGCTCGCGCGCAGCGAGGGCACCATCGGCGAGCTGGCGCACCTGCTGATGGCGGCGGCCATTGCCGCCGTGGAGAGCGGCGAGGAAGCGATCAACCACCGCACGCTCAGCATGGCCGATTACACCGGCCCCAGCGAGCGGCGACGCCAGTTCGAGCGGGAATTGATGTGAAGCCGGCACCACGCTGGCCGCTGCATCCCGCCCCGAAAGAAGGCGAGGCGCTGTCCTCATGGCTCAACCGCGTGGCCCTTTGCTATCACATGGAGGTGCCCGACCTACTGGAGCACGATCTTGGTCACGGCCACGTCGATGACCTAGACACCGTGCCACCACTCTCGCTGCTGGCGATGCTTTCCCAACGGAGCGGCATCGAGCTGGACCGGCTGCGCAGTATGAGCTTCGCCGGCTGGGTGCCTTGGCTACTGGACAGCCTTGATGATCAGATTCCAGACGCATTGGAAACCTATGCGTTTCAGCTCTCGGTGCTGCTGCCAAGACTCCGCCGTAAGACGCGATCCATCACGAGCTGGCGTGCCTGGCTCCCCAGCCAGCCGATACACCGCGCCTGTCCGCTCTGCCTGAACGATCCGGAGAACCAAGCCGTACTGCTCGTGTGGAAGCTGCCCCTGATGCTGAGCTGCCCGCTGCATGGCTGCTGGCTGCAATCCTATTGGGGCGTGCCAGGGCGTTTTCTCGGCTGGGAGAATGCCGATGCCGCCCCACGCACCGCCAGCGACCCGATTGCGGCGATGGACCGGCGCACCTGGCAGGCGCTGACCATGGGGTATGTGGAGCTGCTGCGCCGGCGCATCCACGCCGGATTGTGGTTTCGGCTGCTACGCACGCTGCTCGATGAGCTGAACACCCCACTTTCCGCGTGTGGAACCTGCGCGGGGTATCTCCGCCAAGTCTGGGAAAGCTGCGGGCATCCGCTGCGTGCTGGGCAAAGTCTGTGGCGACCGTATGAAACCCTGAACCCGGCAGTACGATTGCAGATGCTGGAGGCGGCGGCAACGGCAATCAACTTGATTGAGGTGAGGGACATAAGCCCGCCAGGCGAGCAGGCAAAGCTATTCTGGTCCGAGCCCCAAACCGGGTTCACCAGCGGCCTACCGACGAAAGCGCCGAAGCCAGAACCCATCAATCACTGGCAGCGTGCAGTCCAGGCCATCGACGAGGCCATCATTGAAGCGCGGCACAACCCCGAGACGGCACGCTCGCTGTTCGCGTTGGCTTCCTATGGTCGGCGCGACCCGGCTTCCTTGGAACAGTTGCGCGCCACCTTCGCGGAGGAAGGCATCCCTCCGGAATTTCTGTCACATTATGAGCCTGATGAACCCTTTGCATGTCTTAGACAAAATTACGGGTTAAGTGACAAATTTTGACGGCCAGAGCTTTCTGGCTCACACTGTCACATAATCGAACGTATATGTGACAGGTGCAAAATGTTGATCGGCTATATGCGGGTATCGAAAGCGGACGGCTCTCAAGCGACCGACTTGCAGCGCGACGCGCTGATTGCTGCCGGCGTTGATCCGGACCATCTCTACGAGGATCAAGCATCCGGCAAACGCGAGGATCGCCCCGGTCTGGTAAGCTGCCTCAAGGCGCTACGGCCAGGCGACACGCTGGCCGTGTGGAAACTGGATCGCCTCGGGCGCGACCTGCGGCACCTCATCAACACCGTGCACGACCTGACCGGACGCGGCATCGGCCTCAAGGTGCTGACCGGGCATGGCGCGGCCATCGACACCACGACCGCCGCCGGCAAGCTGGTCTTTGGCATCTTCGCGGCATTGGCCGAGTTCGAGCGCGAGCTGATTGCCGAGCGCACCGTGGCGGGTTTGGCGTCGGCACGGGCACGCGGCCGCAAAGGCGGTCGGCCTTTCAAGATGACGGCGGCCAAGTTGCGCCTAGCAATGGCGGCGATGGGTCAGCCGGAAACCAAGGTTGGCGATTTGTGCCAAGAACTCGGAATTACTCGGCAGACCCTGTACCGGCATATTTCACCCACCGGTCAGTTGCGTTCTGACGGAACGAAGTTGCTCAGTAAGGCTTGACCTTCAATCCATCATAACCTCCACCCATCGCCTGAAATAGTGCGGCACTATCAGCAAGCCGTTGCGCCTGCGCTGCGACCAAGGCAATGCTACTTTGTTGAGCCTGCTGCCTTGCAATCAGCAATTGCGTGTAGCTGGCTGCGCCAAGCGCATACTGACGCCCAGTGGATTCAAGGGAAGACTGTGCAGTTGAGTCTGCAAGCGCGAGTGAACTCAATGCCTGTGCATCGTGCTCCAGTGCGCTCAATGTGTCCGCCACGTTGCGCAGAGCGTCGAGCACAACGCCCTGATAATTTGCCGCTGCGGCATCCAATGCTGCCAGCGATGCCCGTTTTTCTGCGGGTAGTCCCGGATTGAATAGTGGCTGGGTCAACTGCCCCAGCACACTCCAAACAGCAGAGTTGCTGCCAAAAAGAGCCCCGGTTGTGAGTGCTTGCGAGCCAAGGTTTGCACTGAGGTTGATTTGAGGATACAGCTTGGCGATCGCCACCCCATATTCGGCATTCGCCGCGTGGAGCAATGCTTCTGCCGCCTGAATATCAGGCCGTCTGCGCACCAGATCAGAAGGCATCACAAGAGGCAATTCGGTGGGCAGTTTGAACTCGGCCAAAGTGAAATCGGGCACCTTCGCGTCACCAGGGGCCTGGCCGGAAAGCGTGGCCAGAAGATGCTCACTTTGTTGCAGTTGCTTGAGCAAAAGGGGTAGTCCAGAACGAGTTTGTTCGGTCTGCGTTTGCTGTGCAAGCAGCTCGTCCGGTGCTGCTTGACCAAGACGCACCCGCTTGCGGGTGACATTGATCTGCTCGTCCTGTGCTTCGACCATCGCTTTGGTGGCCGCAAGCTGACCCGCGAGTTTTGCTCGGACAATGGCGGTGGTGGTGATATTTGCCGCAAGGGTCAGTTGCGCGCCCGCCAGTTCATGGCTCCGGTAGTCCACACGAGCGGCCAGCGCTTCCAACGCACGACGATTCCCTCCAGCCAAGTCGAGGCGGTAATGCACGCCAACGCTGGCGTTGTAAAGACTGAACTCACGTGCATCGCCGGCCAGTCCGAGACCGCTGGGGCTCATCCGTTGGCGTTGCGCACCGATATTCGCATCGACTTGGGGGTAGCGCGTTGATCCCGCTTGCGCAGCATGAAGCTCCTGCGCCTGCAGCAGCGTCGATTTTGCAGAGGCTAACGTTGGACTGTTTTGTAAAGCCAGTGCAATCAGTGCATCGAGTCTGGATGACCCCAGGCTGTGCCACCATTCCAAACTGACCTCCCGACCGACCCGGAGGGTTTGCACCTCCCCCAAAAGGATTGCGGCCGAGGCGGTTTGCGCTGGCATGGTGGCAACGGTGTAATTAGATGTAGTCGGCGCTTCGGGGCGTTTGAAGTCAGGCCCGACCGCACAACCAGCCAACAAACCAACAAGTGCGAGAGATGTCAGGGCTCTGGCCGGCCATTGACTGGGTTTCGTGCATTGGCCTGTGCAAGTCAGGTCATCGGTTTTCATAAAAATGCTCCATGAACGGCTTACGGAAGCTCTGATGACAACCGAGGCAGCTTTGTTGTACCTTCGAAAAAGCAGAGATAACGGCTAGACCATCACCACGCTTGGCTGCGTCGCCCATAGCAGTAGCAGATTCGTGCGTCTGCCCATCGTGGCTGCGAAACTTCCCAGCATCGGTTCCGAGCCAAGCAAGAATGCGCATTTTTTCCGCGACGGGAGGCTCTGCGTGGTTGGCAATCTTCGGAGCCAACTCGACAACCACCGCCCACTCTTCCTTGGAAATTGCGCCTGTAATGGCCTGCATGTCGCGGCCTAATTTGTCCATCACACCGCGTAGTGCCATCGGCTTTGCGGGTTTTTCCGTCTGCGCGCCGACAGGGGTGGCTGATATGGTCATCACCGTGAAAAGCACGGCGGAAATGACCAGGAACGGTTTTTTAGTGCTGTTCATGAGACCCCTTCTTTTTTCAGCGACATCGATAACGAGTGGCGCAGTCATTCAAAACTGCGCCCTTCACCCGCTTCCTCGTGAGTGACGCCATCGCGGATGTGGTAAATGCGCTTGAACGTCGGGATGATTTTTTCGTCGTGCGTGACGACGATGACGGCGGTTTCAAAACGCCGAGCCATGTCGTTGAGGATGCGGATGACAGACATCGCACGCACCGAATCCAGCGGTGCCGTTGGTTCATCAGCCAGGATCACTGGTGGTCGATTGACCAAGCCACGAGCAATAGCCACGCGTTGCTGTTCTCCGCCTGAGAGTTGTGACGGCATGGCCTTGGCGCGGTGCTGCACATCCAGAGCGGTGAGCAGTTCGAGCGCGCGTTTTCGCGCATCGTCATTGCCGGCACCCGCGAGCATCGGCAAGAGCGCCACGTTATCGGTGACATCGAGAAACGGGATCAGGTACGGCGCTTGAAACACGAAACCGATCTTGTCGCGGCGCAAAGCCCGCAGGTCGCGCACTTTCCATTCATCGTCGAAAATCACCTCGTTTCCCAGCACCATGCGACCGGCGGTGGGGTCAATCACGGCTCCCAGGCACTTGAGCAACGTGCTCTTGCCGGAACCGGAAGGGCCGATCAGGCCAACCACTTCGCCCGGCGCAACCTGCATGTTCACGTTCTTCAAGGCGAGAACCGCAGTGTCTCCCTCTCCGTAACGCTTGCTCAAGCCTTCGATGTGAATGCCTTTTGCCGTCATGTTCAGCCTCCAATCGCTTCGGCCGGATCGACCTTCAGTGCCATACGGATGGCGACAACGCTGGCCAGCACACAAATAACCATCACCGCGAAGAAACCCAAGATTGAATCGATGGGCATCAGCAATACGTATTTGGGAAACAAGGGTGCAGCGAAGGTAGCCGTGATCTTGCCAACGACAAAACCGATGACCCCAAGTACCAACGCCTGCTGCAAGATCATTCCCGCAATGGTGCGGTTGCGTGTGCCGATGAGCTTGAGCACCGCGATTTCGCGAATTTTGTCCATGGTCAGGGTGTAGATGATGAATGCCACGATGGCGGCGCTGACCACAGCCAGAATCACCAGAAACATGGCGATTTGCTTGGCGGATGTGGCAATGAGTTTGCCTACCAAAATCTCTTCCATCTGTGCGCGGTCATAAACCGTGAGCCGCTTCCAGCGTCGTATCGGTTCGGCCACCTCCTGTGGAGAGTATTCGGGTTGGATACGAACCAGCACGGCATTCACCGAGTTGTTGCTGGTTTGTGAGGCAATCACAGCATCGAGCAGACCGGGCACGCCGGGGCGGTTGAAAACCGGATTGGCTTCGGTGCGGCGACGCTGCATCAGGATGGCATCGTTGTCTTTGAGGAATTGCGCTTCTTGCGCATCCTTGAGTGGGATAAACACCATCGGATCGCCACTGGAGGAAACCATGCGGCGGGTCAGGCCAACGACTGTGTAATGGTTGCGGCGAATCTTCACCTCATCGCCCAGCCGAAACCCTGTGGCGATGTCCGCTACCGCCTCATAGTGGCCACGCGTAATCTGGCGTCCCGCGACCAATTGAGGTGGCCAGCCTGATGTTCCCGGTTCGCCTGCCGCGATGCCCACGACCATGGCACGAACATCTTTTTCACCTCTTCCGACCTGCATGGTCAGGTAGGTCACATTGGCGGCCTCTGCCACGCCCGGCAGAGTGCGGATGCTGCGCCACAGGTCATCAGGGATGCTGGAAGACTCGGCATAAGGGCCCAGGGTGTCTTTCTGTACCACCCACAAGTTGGCACCACTGTTGTCCAGCAACACCTTACCGTCATCGACCATGCCGCGATACACACCCGCCATGGTCAGCGTGACGCCAATCAACAGGCCCAAGCCAATGCCCGTAAAGATGAATTTACCCCAGGCATGAAGGATGTCGCGTCCGGCCAGGCTGATCACGGTGAGACTCCTGGCAGACGATCGACGATGTTAATCCGACTCTTGGCGCTGAGTGTCTTTTCGCTGTAGAGCACGACCTGATCGCCAACGCTCAAGCCCTCAACTACCTGAACCAGGCCATCAAGACTGGAGCGGCCCAGCACGACCGGAGTGAAAGTCAAACCTCCTTCAACCAGCTTCCATACACCGCGTTTTCCATCGACTGTCCGAATTGCGGCATTGGAGATGGTCGGCGCGGCAGGCAATTCGCCCAGTTGCACAGTCACCTCCGCCAACTCACCCAATGGTGGAAGTGGTACTGGAGGCGCGTTGAAAACGATTTTTGCCAGGGTTTCCTCAGTCACGGCATCGGCGCGAGGCTCGATGCGCAATACGTGTCCCGCCACAGCCTGAGATCGCCGTGATCTCAGAACAATCTTGGCTGGAAGCCCTGTAGCCAGTCCCTCGGCACTGATTTGATCAAAGCGTGTATCAACCCACAGGCTTGCGGTGTCAATTACTTCGATTACCGCTTGCCCCGCCACCACCGTGGTGCCAGGGTCTGCATCGCGTGCTGCGACCAGTCCGGCAACCGGTGCCACTAACCTCAAGTTTCCGCGTTGAGCGCGGAGCGCTTCCAACTCTGCGCGCAGACGCGCGATATCTTCTCGCGAGGCGACCAATGCCGCGCTCGCCACAGCCAGTTCTTGCCGTTTGGTGACTACCGTTTCTTCGCTGGTGCCACGCACCGATAAAAGCTGCTCATAGCGTGTGGCCTGTGTCTGCGCGAAAGTTTCTTTGGCAGCAGCCTGTCGAAGTGCAGCTTCGGAACTCTTGATTGCAGCCTGCTGAGCGCTGATGCGATCGTCCAGGTCCACCGCATCCATTTCACCGAGCACTTGCCCTGCTTTAACGGTATCGCCGACATGCACATCCAAGCGTTTGACGCGCCCGGCAACGGTGGGGCCGATTTTGTAAGTAAAGCGCGCTTGCACTGTCCCTATACCAGCTAATGCTGGGGCAACGGAGCGGGACTCTACCGTGCTGACAGTAGCTGCAACAGGAGCCAATGGCCCTGAACGCAAAGCAACATAGATGAAAAGCAGTAGAAGTGGAATGATGACGGCGACCAGGGCCAATGTGCGGCGTTGTAGACGTGGAAATTTCATGACGCACTCCCAATGCCACGACGATAGATTGCAAAAACACCAGAGGCATCGCGACGGATGCGAGCGGCGTCACCCGCGATGAGCGACTGCATCACCAAGCCCTGGATGGAGCCGATGAACGATACCGAGGCAGCCTCGATATCGAGGCTGGCATTAAGCTCGCCTATCGCCTTGCCCCTCTCCAGCAGATGGCGCAAGCGTTCTCCGTACCGCTGAATCAAGGTCTGAACCATCCTTTTAGGGAGTGTTTCTCCGGGCCGCTGCAACTCTCCGAAGAGCATCCGTGGCACGCCTGGATGCTCGGAAACGAAGTCGATATGAGCCATGAAGACCGCTTCCAGCGCGGCAAGAGGAGAAGTGATGTTCTGGGCCGCCTTGTCTACTCGGGAAAGAAGACGCTCAGCTACCCACGTCATCACTGCTTCGAGAATGGCATCCTTGGTGGGGAAATGCCGGAACAGCGCGCCTTGGGTCAGGCCCATGCGCTGCGCGATCGCCGTGGTGGTGATGTCGCTGGGATTCTGCTCAGCCGCCAGGTTGATCACCGCCTCTACGGTGGCCGCTCGCCGTTCATCAGCCGGAAGGTGCTTAGGGTGTTCGCTCATCGCCAATCCAAAAGAAAGTAATTTATTACTATCTTATCAGGTTGTGCGATGAGAGCAAGGCCCTATCTGACAGCACCCAATGAAATCAACGCCAAGCTCGATCCTGGCCGAGGTACTCGGCTTGGCCGGTGGAGACCCTACAGGCAGGCTTAGCTCGTACTGAATTTGGCCAGTTTTTTTCTTTCACCGGCATAGTGCAATCGGCTTCTGATGTTTGGTGCGGTCGTCTTCTGAAAATGACAGCCAGAAAGCCCGTGTGGAATCGGCCTTTATGTGTAAAAATATCCGTCTGTTTATCTACGCTTGGTAAAGGTATGGGAAAGCGTCTTGGTTATGCCCGCGTTTCAACGGATGACCAGCGGCTCGACCTACAACGGGATGCTTTGACCCGTGCCGGGTGTGCCGACATTTACGAAGAGAAGGTCAGCGGGAAATCTGCTGATCGGCCTGCTCTGGATTACTGTCTTCGCGCCCTGAGTGCGGGAGACACGTTGGTGGTCTGGCGTCTGGATCGGTTAGGCCGTTCGCTCCCCGATCTGGTTTGCATCGTGGGGGAGTTGGAGCAGCGCGGTGTTGGCTTCGAGAGCATCACGGAACGAATCGAAACTGGCAGTGCGACCGGGAAACTGACTTTCCACTTGTTCTCGGCCTTGGCCGAGTTCGAGCGGAATCTGATCCGGGAGCGGACGCAAGCAGGCTTGGCTGCGGCCCGTGCCCGTGGTCGCAAGGGCGGGCGAAAGCCCGCGCTGGACGCCAAGCAAGTTCGGGAGATCAAGGCGCTTTTGCGTGATCCTGATATTCAGGTTGCCGACGTGGCGAAACGCTATGGTGTTTCACGCGCCACCATTTACAAGCACGTTGGTGCGGTGCGCCCAGAGCGTGGTGCATCACCGATGATTTAGTGAGGTCGTCATTCATGGCATTTGCGCCAAGTGTTGCTCATAAGCCTGTTGCCGCTGCTGTATGCCCTGTTATGGCCGCGACCGAGGCTTTGGCGGTAGAAGGGGGGCTCGAGGCTCGAGGGGCTATTTTCACGCGCTCTGAGGTGGTCGATTTCATCCTCGACCTGGCTGGCTATACCGAGGATCAACCGCTGCACGAAAAGCGGCTTTTGGAACCGTCGTTCGGTGGTGGGGACTTCTTGCTGCCGATCATTCAGCGGCTGCTGAGCGCATGGCGAGCAGCAAGGCCCAATGGTACTGCGGTCGATGATTTGGGCGATGCCATCCGGGCGGTGGAGTTGCACCACGACACCTTCCGCAGCACCTACACTGCCGTTGTCGCGCTGCTTAAGCGTGAGGGGCTGTCCGCGAATGCTGCGACGGCCTTGGCTGGCCGCTGGCTGTCGCAGGGTGACTTCCTGTTGGCTCCGCTGGAGGGCCAGTTCGATTTCGTGGTGGGCAATCCTCCCTACGTTCGACCTGAGCTGATTCCGGCCCCGTTGCTGGCCGAGTACCGCAGCCGCTATCAGACGATGTATGACCGTGCGGACATCTACATTCCCTTCATCGAGCGGTCGCTGACGGCATTGTCTGCTGGCGGCAATCTGGGCTTTATCTGCGCGGATCGCTGGATGAAGAACCGATACGGTGGGCCACTGCGTAGCCTTGTTGCCGAACGGTTCCACCTGAAAGTCTATGTCGATATGGTGGATACACCGGCCTTCCATTCCGATGTAATCGCCTATCCGGCTATCACCATCATCAGCCGTGAGGGGGGCGGGGCGACGCGCATCGCACACCGCCCGTCCATAGACCGGGCCACGCTGACAACGCTGGCTGGTCTGCTGTCGGCACAGACACTTCCGAAGGATGCTGGCCCGGTGCGGGAACTCGCCCGTGTGACCAATGGTGCGGAGCCGTGGCTGCTGGAGTCTTCTGACCAGATGGCGCTTATTCGCCGTCTGGAGGGCGCGTTTCCACTGCTCGAAGAGGCCGGGTGCAAGGTTGGCATTGGTGTTGCGACCGGCGCTGACAAGGCATTCATCGGCGACTTCGAGTCGCTGGATGTCGAGCCTGATCGGAAGCTGCCGCTGGTGACAACAAAAGACATCATGACCGGCGAAGTGCAGTGGCGTGGTCAGGGGGTCATCAACCCCTTCGCCGAGTCTGGAGGGCTGGTCGATCTTGGCGAGTATCCGCGTCTGCGCCGCTACCTTGAGGCTCGCCGGGATGTGATTGCCGGTCGGCATTGCGCGAAGAAGGCTCCTGCCAACTGGTATCGCACGATTGACCGTATTACCCCGGCGCTGGCTGCGAGGCCCAAGTTGTTGATCCCTGACATCAAGGGTGAGTCGCACATTGTTTTCGAGGGCGGCGAGCTGTATCCAAGCCACAACCTCTACTACGTCACCTCGGACGATTGGGATTTGCGGGCCTTGCAGGCTGTGCTGCTGTCCGCTGTCTCGCGTCTTTTCGTGGCCACGTACTCAACGAAAATGCGAGGTGGCTTCTTGCGCTTCCAAGCGCAATACCTGCGCCGCATCCGTATCCCACGCTGGGCCGATGTGCCTGAACCGCTACGCCGCGAGCTGGCTGAGGCAGCCATAAAGCGGGACGTGCAAGCCTGCAACCGGGCTGTGTTCAGGCTCTACGGGCTGAGCCTCGAAGAACGATCTGCCCTTGGGGGCAATGGAGAATAAATGGCACTTGATCTTGTCGATTACGAACAGAAGGCCCGCGACGCCGTAAAGGCGTTTTGGGGCAACCGCGAAGCTGCACGGCAAAAGCAGATTGAGTCAGGCAAGGCCGACCAAGGTGAACGCGCTGGCGTCACAGGCGGCAAGAACATGGACGGATTTTTGGCCTTGGTGCTCGATGTCATCAAGGCCAATGGTCTGGCCCACGCCGAGATTCACCAGAACCGGGCGATGCTGACCCTGCCCGGCTACTTCCGCCCGACAAAGCTGTGGGATTTGTTGGTGATCTACAAGGGCGAGCTGATCGCAGCCATCGAACTGAAAAGCCACGTCGGGCCATCGTTCAGCAACAATTTCAACAACCGTACCGAGGAAGCCATCGGAACAGCCCATGACCTCTGGACAGCCTACCGGGAAGAGGCATTCGGCAAGCAGCCACGCCCGTTCGTCGGCTGGCTGATGATGGTCGAAGATGCACCGGAGTCCCGCCGTCCCGTTCGGGACTCGTCGCCGCACTTCCCGGTCTTCGAGGAGTTCAAGGGGGCATCGTATCTCACGCGGTATGACTTGCTGTGTCAGCGATTGGTGCAGGAGCAGCTCTATACGACTGCTGCCGTCATCGCAGCAGAACGCAGTGCGGTGGATACCGGCAACTTCACGGAGCTGTCGTCGATGACCAGCCTCAAGACATTCGTGTCGGCTTTGGCTGGGCACATCGCCGCCGAGGCGGCACGACTGGGCTGATTGCCCGTTCTCGTTCATTCGGGCTTGGAGGCCGGACGATGATGACAACCACAACTGAGGCGCTTTCAGAGGTTTTGCGCGGGTATGGACGCGCTGATGAAACGGCATTGGCATCACTGCTGGAGGTCAGCGACTGGGAGCGCATAGCTCGTCAGGAGCTGGAGCGCCGGGCTACCCGAATTGTGCAGTCGCTCGATGACGGCACCCTTGAGGCCATCGCATCTGGTTCGCTCGATGTCCGGGCTGTCTGCCGCCAAGTGGCTGACGAGATCAAGCAGACCGCTTAGACGATGGCGCTGCCTTCTTTCGACAACTCTTGGCGCGAGGGCCAGAGCGTAAAGCCGCGCATCCTCGTGCTGGAGATCAAAGACAAGGATCGCCCGGATGACAAGGCATTGGGCTGGGTGCTTGTCGAGCGGGAGGAAACCTATCGGCGCGATCCTCGGGATGGGACGATCTACGAGGCGTCCATTCGGCTTTCCTACCAGCGCATCACAGCCAAGTTTTCGCATCGGGATGGCGGCAAAGGGCGGTTTGATGGCAGCTACTCGCGTCACTTCAACGCTGTCTCGCTGACTTCGACCTCGATGTCGAAAGGGGCGGTATTCCTTGATTTGCCGGGGCTGGATGGTCAGCGTATCGGCACCTACCTGATGAATGAGATCGTCCAGTGGGTGCAGCAGTGGCCCGAGGCGACCGTCAATAGCATCGAGCTGCTGGCCGGACAGGCGCATGGTGACAACAAGGCGCGGCGCAACTGGTTTTATGAGCAGTTCGGTCTGGTCTTTGACTACACCGACCCCGAGCATCGCGAAGGCCGATCCCGACCCATGCTGGCCGGAGCTTTGGTCAAAGTCGAGACGTGGAAGCAGAACATCACCGAGCACCGGATGCTCGACTATCTGGCCGCAGTTCTTTATGCCGAGGAACGTGCCACATCGGAGTTGCAGGCCCGTGATCGAGCCTGTGACCAACTCATTGTCGAGCAGAGACGGGCGGAAGCTCGGCCCGTGCGCTGGGCGTTGCGGCAGTTGTATATCCACTATGCCAGCACCGTGCTTGCCGGGCTTGTCCTGACGGCCCTTGTCGGCATGGTGTGGATCAAGATGGCGTAGGGGAGTTATGTCCGATCTGAGTGGAAGTGAGCGTCGCAAGCTGGAAAAGCTGCTTGGTATGGGTGGCGGCTATGTCCTGAATTTTTCAGACCGCACCTTCGGCGACTTCTTCGATGAGTACCGGGTCGAGATTGATGCCGAACGGTACAAGGCGCGGGGTACGTCAAAGGCCAATCGGATGCGCACCTTCTGGGACGTGGATGGTAATCATGTCGTGGGGCGTGTCATTGGCGGGCTGATCGAGTATGCGACCGATGAGCAGTGCTTTGGCGACAGCAATCCGCTGCTGATCGACGACTGCCGAAAGATTGCCCAGCGTCTTCTCAGTGACCAGCCGGTGGCCGAGCTGGATGCACTGACTGCTATCGCAGATGAGCGGGATTTCGAGGTGGTGGCAGAGCACGTTCGCGAAGCCATCGAGAAGAACCAGCCCGAGGGCGGGCTGGATCGACTGCATACCTTCGTTAACAAGTTCATCCGTGTGACGTGCGAGCCGCACGGCATCACGATCACTCGTGACAAGCCGCTGCACAGTGTCTTCGGCGAGTACGTCAAGGCGCTCCGGGAAGGTGGCCACCTTGAGTCGGCCATGACCGAGCGCATTTTGAAGTCCAGTATCTCAGTGCTGGAAGCATTCAATGATGTGCGCAACAACAAGAGCCTTGCGCACGACAACCCGATCTTGAACTACGAGGAAAGCCTGCTGATCTTCAACCACGTCGCGGCATCCATCCGCTTCATCAAGGCGTTGGAAACGAAGATCAAGGCTCAGGCCAAGGTGGCAGAGCAGCAGGCTGCACGGTTTCCGTGGGATGAGAGAATTCCATTTTAGATAGCTATATAGCTAGCTATCTTCATTTGCCCGGCGATATGCCTCAAAGCTGTCGAGCAGGCTCTGGTACTGGCGATGTGCCTCTGTGCCCGGTGGGGCGAAATTCGGCAGAGGCGGGTGAGTGCCCATCGGCCAGTGCTCGATGAGTTGATCGTCGTCGTCATCATTCGTCCGTGGGCGGCCTCGTGGCCGCTTAGGTTTCTCGTGGCCAGCCTTCTCCAGTTCGGCAGATAGTGCCTCGATGGCGGCCCACATTGCAGCGGGGTCAGCAGGTTTAGCCACGCACTCGCGTAGCGCAGTGGTGGCCGCTTCCATCGTCTTGGTGACGGCATCTAGGGCGATACCAAGCTGCTTTTTGCGGTACTCCGCATCGTGTTTAACCTTCCATGCGGCCCATTCCGCTTGCTCTTCCTCGGTGAGCAGTTCGCGCGCTTCAGCGGAAAGCTCTGAAGCCCAGCGGTCGATGGTGCAGATAACTCGCTGGCGTCGGCGTCCTGTGGCTGTGCGCTCGTCTGTCAGCCGGAGGCATTGGACAGTGTTCCCTTCGACCGTGATCCCGCCCAACGACTTATTCACGTAGAGCGTGACTTTGAATTGCATTGTTTAGTGCTCTTGATTGTCTGATAGCTGTGACTATACGCACTCGGCGAAATGCAGACACTCGATCTCGGCGGTGTCGAACTCGATGCCAGCCACGGTGAACCGCTCGCCGATTGCGAGAGTAGGGGCGTTGCCTATGCGCAGCCGGAATGTGTTGTCCGGTTGCTGGATGACGTAGGTGCCATCAGGATCGGCACCGAGTACAGCGGACGTTACCCGCTCGAACTCGACACGATCCTCGTTCAGTCGCCAGATTGAGGCCATTCGCCCAGTTCCTCGATGACGACGGAAGTCTGTTGCCTCCCTTTGAGGTAGGCGTCGGCCTCTGCTGCCAACTCCTTGCGGGCAGTCTGCTCCTTGGCAAAGGCTGCCCAGTTGTACCCGTCAGGGTTGATTTCCCAGTGATAGCCCAGTGTTTTCAGCACTGCGAGAATGTCTTGCACGAGCTTGATGGCGTATCCGTCGTGGATACGATCCGTTGCGTCCAGAAACTGTTGGCTGGGGTCTTTTTTCGGCCACAGGTAGCCCTCTCTCGAGACGGCGACGCAGAAGGCCAGGTACTCAAGAATTTCATTCGAGATCGAGTCCTCTTTTTCCGGGCTGGTAGTAAAAGACGCACCGATGCCGGAAGCCGCAGAGTGGAGGGTTTCCAGCAGGTGTGCGAAGTACAGCTCATTGAGCTGTCGATGCACTACTGCGGCGATGCCGGGGGAGGTGATGCTGGGTGGCAAGTAGTCCATCTCTTCGACCTCAGTTGATGCTGCGCGAAACGTCACCGCGTTGCGCCCGATCATGTGCTGCGGCAGTCTGCTTGCGCAGCCGCTCAGTCTTCTGTGACGTGTAGATAGCTAGCAGGGCTTCGACGCGCTCCTTTTTCCGATAGATCGCTTCGGCCATGTAGTTGCTGACGCCTACTGCGCGGTTGAAATCTACCCAGAGCGCCCGGCTGGATACCTTGGTGATGTTGTTGTTCCATTCGGCGTCGCTGAACCGGCGCCCCGCCTCTGTCAGTAGCATTTCGTGAGTGGACATCGTGTCGTAACCACCAATCGGCGCGGTCGGCAGCGTGCCGTAGCCATCCTTGTCAGACAGCCACTCGGCGGGAGACTTGCCCTCGGCAGCGGCCAGCGCCGCGTCCGCATTCGCCGCCGCGACTTGTGCTGGCTCGAACTTGACGTTCGGGGCCACGCCGCCCGGAGGGACACTGCCGAACAGGATCGCGTGCTGCTCCTTGGTGTCCTTGCCCAGAATCGGGTAGTGCTGCGGATTGCCGTCTTGGATTGGGAAAGTCGCGCAGAAATACGGAGCCGGGTCAGTCTTCCAGCCGATCCCCTGTTGCTGGTTGAATGCGGACGGTAGTTGGCTGGGGTTGAAGGTGCCTTTCGATGCGCTCTGGGTGAAAGCCTTGGCGCGGGCCTCATCTTTCTGCGCTGTGCCGTAGGTGAAGTGCAGGTGCTTCACCATCGCGTCGCTGGGCGTGTTGCCGGACAGGCCAAGCTGCTGCCCGGCCTTGACTTCCATGCCCTGTTTTAAGCCGGTGGCAAAGCCGCTCATGTGGTAGTAGGCCACCACGTCGCCGTTGCTGCGTTCAATCAGGATCGCGTTGCCTGCCGAGCGCCGGTTGCCAATAAAAGTGATCTTGCCGTCCGTTGTGGCGTACAGAGGCTGGGATGCGCCGCTGGTCGAGAAGTCCAGACCATCGTGCATGTGCGGCTTCTGGTTTGCGCTGCCGAAGTTGCCGGAGCCACCGCCTCGAAACTTGCCGAAGCGCCCGGATACGGTCTGTTTCTCGGTTGGTGACACCATGCAGGTATCGGCCAGTGCCGGAGTCACGGCCACCAGTGCGGCCAAAGCAAGCAGCTTGCGCATGGTCATGGCTCCCGGTACTCGTTTTCGTGGGAGGCGTAGCTGCCGTCAATGGTGCAGGTCAGTTGCACCGATTCCGGCCCGAAGGGCTGATCGGCCATCAGGCTGCCCATCGGGCTTTTGCGATTGGGGAAGCTCTTGCCCTTGTTCAGCTTGGCAGCCTTGGCGACCTCGGCCAACGTCTTGCCTCGGATGTGTGAGGTGTAGCCGTGGCCCAGTTCGCCGCTGCCGTCATCGACCCAGACCTCAATCTCGGCCACCGGCAGGTCGAATACCTTGAACCCGCTGGGCGGCGTGAGTCGGTAGTGCTGTTCCTCGCCTGCCGGTTTGCGCGGCAGCAGGGCGCGGGTGGCTGGATGGTCGGGCAGGTCTTCGCGGCATTCCAGCGCCGCTTGCAGCATCGGGCCAGCTACGGCCCACAGTGCTGCGTTGGGTGCGGCTGGTTCGTTGTCGAGCAGCGGAACGGGCATCTGGGCGCAGACGATGCTGGAAAACGCCACCGCAGCAATTGTGATGAGGTGCTTGCTACGCATGGGCATGGCTCCTGATCCTGATGTTGCTGTTGTGCTGTGCCCTGATGCGCATGGGCTTGGGTTCGGGCTGCTGCTTGGTTTGCCGGTCGAGCCACAGCTCGGCCAGCTCGGCAATAACCTGATCGTGCTCGCGCAGCCACGAGACACGCAGTACGAGATAGCTGTCAGCGGGTTTCATGGCCGGGCCTCACGAGGTAGCGGTAAACGAGCCAAACAAGCGGTGTCAGGTAGAGGATGGGGACAGCTATGGCGAGGGCGACGGTTCCGAGCTGGGCAGCAGGAGGGCCAAGCAGCAGCGCATCGCGCTCGACGAACAAGGCGAGACATGTCCCGAGTACGCAGCAGATGTTGGTGACACGCTCGCGGCCAAGGCGCTGTAGGAGGGAGTGGATCATCTGGGCCATCACTGCATCCCCCGAACCCAGAGCATGTCGCGGACGTAGCGGC
>Ga0265293_10005670_pt1 | contig 20651 bp, 20 predicted proteins | sample Munlanlewell138R_FD_192505 | JGI IMG/M metagenome (GOLD analysis project Ga0265293, IMG submission 192505) | Leachate microbial communities from a municipal landfill in Southern Ontario, Canada - Leachate well 138R | ecosystem: Engineered > Solid waste > Landfill > Unclassified | place: Canada... | reverse complement strand
CGGTCAAAACTGCCTTAACAATCTTGCTTGTGTCCCGATAGGATTTCTACAGAAAAATACCAAACGGGTAGAGTAGTATTCGGTTAAGCTTGATGATCACTTTCTTGGTCCAGGAGATTTCGCGATAGGTAACTTTACTCTCTCCTGTGCTCTGATAGGGGATACTCTGATGTTGTAGATTCTTGAGAGATTCTTTAAGGCTTTCTGCAACCTCGACACTGTCAATGACTACCATACTCTCAGTGCTCAAGAAAGAAGAGCGACCATCGATATTGAAAGATCCGATCACCGAAAGCCGGTCATCAAAGAGATAAGACTTTGCGTGGATCGATCCTGGGCCATGATACTCAAAGAGGGTAGTGCTTTCATCTGCAAGAGTCTTACGATTGTTGAGGTATCCGGAAACTGCAAAGTAGTTCGGTGAGGCAGCTGGTGAGTTTGTGAGAATTTCTACCGAAGCTTGTAGCGGTTTGAAAGTTCGATGTCGATTCATCTGCCGGGTGGGAATGACGTATGGACTTTGGAGGAGAATCGATTCCTCAGCGTAATTGGCAATTGCAATCAGCTCTTTGAGAATCATAGGATTCTTGTTTAGTCGTTCTATTGGATTGGTAATCAAGGTGATTTTTCGAGTAGGTTGGGCAACAGCTTGCCAATCAATTTTTTGGTTAAAGCGCTCAGGGCTTTTGATTCTTATCTGCGTAAGAGTCTCAAGAAGGGCTTGTGTAGCCTCTGCTGCTCTCTTCAGACGATGCCTGGAGACAGAGCTCCCTCTTTCTTTGGTGTATTGATGATTCCACAACGAAGAGAAGTAAGCGTTGAAGTCATCTGACACGCTGGCTTGGGTCGGCATTGTTTGATCTTTAACAACCAATACATCACGATCTTCTACAACCTCTCTGTGATAGTTTTCTAGGTAATATTTATCCCCGATATTCCTTCCACCAAGCAGTGTATATGTGCCATCTACAATAATAAGTTTGTCGTGTAAGCGGTTGTTGATAGTCCAAGGCTTGAAGAGATTCAGTGGTTCATAGAAACGCACAGAAATGTTGGGGTGGGCTGTCAAAGCCCAATAGGTGGCGCGTTGCCTACCTTTTAAGTTATGGAAAATGCCATCAAAAAGAAGTTCAACTTCTACTCCTCGATCAGCTGCTTCAAGGATCGATGCATAAAAAATATCTGCCGCTAGACCATCATGCACCGCATAATAGGCAATCTTTAGTGACGAGTGAGCGTTCTCTATGAGGTTAATACGAGTTACTGCTGAAAGGGCTCTGTCTTCAATGATGACTGCCTTATCAGGTCCTACATCATCACCATAGAAACGCTGAGGGTCAGGGGCAGGGGAGTTCAATTCATTTGGCTGGTGTACGAAGAATATAAAGACCCCACTCATGAGGTAGTAGACAGAGATTATGATAAGAAGAAACACCAATAGGGCACGGATTGGGCGTCTTTGACGATTTTTCTTAGATGAGAATGGTTTCATGCGAGTGACCTGTGGCTCTGTAATTTGTTAGCTGGTACACTTTCAACGTACAAAAAATCGGATTGAAAGGCCAATCGTAAAAGTGGAAGGAGATGACAGGTGAGTGACTAGCTTCAAGTTTCTGCTATGAGCAATTGATGTGCCTAAAAGATATTCGAGAGTAAAAAGGAGACAGAAACCTTCGTAAACTTACGATGTCTGGTAACTGCGTTTTCAGGAAATCGTTGAGGGAACACTAATTTGTTGGGCCAAAATGAGGATTATACCCCTAAAAACCCTAGTACTTTTAAAAGTTTTTAGGGGTATACCCATAAAAACTTTGTAGTCCAGGAAGAAATAGTTCAGGGTGCTTAATGTAAATCTCTATTCGACCCAATCCTTAAGTCAATTCTTGTATCAAGACTGTGCTCGTAATTATTCATCTTAGAAAAGAGGAAGATTCCCATGCCTAGCAGCCATGAATACTTCGTTCAGATGGTTTCCTATTCTATTTTCAGCGTAGTGATCTCTGTTTTGTGTGTGAGTAATTGCTACAAAGGGGAAAAGTGATGATAAGTACCATTGAAGAAATGTTTTTCTCCAAAAAACAAAAAACTGCAAGGAGTTATTCCTTGCAGTGTATCGGGCTGGACGGATTTGAACCGTCGACCCCATGTCCCCCAGACATGTACGCTAAACCCCTGCGCTACAGCCCGTTAATCAACATTGGTGAACTTACCATAGATGGACTCTTTCTGTCAATGAAGATAATTGGGTAGCATTCTAACCAATTATTCAGTACCATGAGTGGTAGATTATTTGAGATATAGGAGAGGGTATGGCACAGTCTACAAAGCATTTGCTAGCACAAAGCTTGAAAGAACTCATGGCTGAAAAGCCCCTGGACAAGATTACTGTCAAGGAGATCGTCAACCGTTGTGGGGTAAACAGACAGACTTTCTATTACCATTTCCGCGATATCTATGACTTACTCGATTGGCTCTTCATAGAGGAGGGTAAGGAGTTCTCTCGTCGCCATCCCAACTACTACACCAGCGGTGATGGCGAGAGTGCTATCCGCAAGATGTGCAACTACCTTATAGAAAATCGCCAGATGGCGATCAACATATACAATAGCCTGGGGCGAGATAACTTCGGAGCATATCTTGCCAGGGAGATGGCAAAGATGCTTCGTACTGCATTGATGCAGCGCGCCCTCTCTTCAGGAATTTCGGAAGAGACAATTGCCGCAGTGGTAAATTTTTACAAACACGCAGTAGTTGGATCGCTCCTTGACTGGGTTGATGCAGGACTCAGAGGTAATGTAGAGACAATCGTGGAACTCTATTTGCCGCTTCTAGAAGGTTCTGTGGACGCTGCATTGAACAGATTAACCGCTAATTGAGTAGTCTCGGCAAGGATTTCAGTCTTGATGAATCGACTGTGATGGTCTACACTAAATCAAACAGTTGCCCGTTGATAAGAGAGAAGTATATGAACCAACCGTTAATCAAAGCGCTTAAGCGTGTGTCGATGATTCTGTTGCTAGCAATAGTTTTGGTCTCTTCGGTATACGCATATCAATTTTCACCCCTTGAGCAGACCTTCCAGCCAAGCGGCGCAGAGAGCACCAAGACGTACACAATCGTCAATGATAGCAATGACTCCATTGCTATCTCAATTTCTGCTCTCGTGAGGGACCAGGATGCCCAGGGCAATGAGATCAACAGCCCAGCTGATGCATACTTCTCCATTGTGCCCAACAAACTGGTTGTTCCACCGCAGTCAAGCTGGGTGGTCCGTGTTCAATACCGAGGCCCTCGAACTGTTACCAATGAGCTCTCCTTCCGCTTGAAGGCAGAGCAGATTCCATACTCACAGGGAAGAGCGAGTGGTGATAAAGGAATGTTTAACTTCCTTTATATCTATACCACAAGCCTGTATGTGCAACCTTCTCGGGTTGTGGAGAACGTGGCCGTCCGATCAGTGGCAGCCTCGACTCTCGATGAAGGAGAGCCAGCACTTGCAGTGACCCTGGCTAACATGGGTACGGTGCACCAACTACTGATCTCAGCAGTTCTTGAAGTCAGGGATAGCAAGGGTAACGTTGCTGTACTTCAGGGCAACGAGGCGCTTGCAGGTATCGATGGCATGAATATTCTTGCCAAGAAGACTGTGACCAAGAAGGTCGCCTGGCCTGAAAACCTCTCACGGGAGAGTGGGGTAACCTATCAAGCAACCCTAAAGTATACCAAGTAGGGGCAACCCTCTGAACGTATACTGGTAAGGCTGTATACCATGAGACGAAAAGGTGTGACACATGCAGTGTATATGACTGCATTAATGATAGTATTTGTACTATTCATCAGTTTTTTCGTGCACACCTGTAGTCTTGAGCAAGTTGAAGTAATTGCAGAAGAACCTGAAATAATTCAGGTTGTACCACAAGCAGAAGAGCCTCCCAAAACTATTGACATACCTCAGCCAACTGTCGAAATCCCACCGATTATCAGTGAGGATGAAGAGCCAGTTGAGATTGTAGATGAAGAGCCTCTCATTGAGGAGATTTTTGAAGAGCCAGCAGTGGAAGAGCTGCTGGGGTTAGAGCCTGAAGAGGAAGGGCCGATTCGTGTTCCCCTCCCGCCCTTTATGTTTGAGCCCTACATCTATAGTGAGGACGAGTTTGATCCTTTCTGGGACGATCCGTTCTTTGACCAGATCACCGATGAAGACTTCTGGGCTGACTTCTTTGTGGTCGGAGAGGACGCGACCATCGCCTTTGATGATGGATTCTACTTCCTCAATCTCTTTATTAACGATGAACTGGTAGGGGATATCGAAGTCGAATTCGATGGTGAGACTCGCCGAATCAACGGAGAGGAACTCTCCTTCTATGTGGTCCCGCACCTCACCGGTGATGCGTATCAGCGAATCTTCACCAGTCTTCCTCCTTTTGTCTCCTTAGAAGAGTTGGAGACTATGGGAGTGACCAGTCGTTACAATGCTGATGCATTTGCTGTGTATCTGACCTTTAACCTCCAGGATATGCCAGAGCGGATGATCAGTATCACCAGTGCATCGATCAACCGTCGTCAGCAATATGGTATGAGCGGGGCCATCGAACTCAAGCCGGTAAAATTTGCTCTGGCCAGTACACTGAGCCTGTATGCAATGGCCGATTATACCGCCGATCCTTTTGAATTGAATAACCGACTACTCTCACTCTCTGTTTCAAACCGCGCCTCAATCTTTGGGGTGGGGGTTAACTTCTACTTCTCTATAACGCCGCGCCTGAACACTACCAGCAGCCAAAAGGTCTTCAACTTTGGTAGCTGGAATGGTTTCTATGACTTTGTTGAATCCAGTCACCGTCTCTCCTTTGGAAATATCGGCACCAGCCTTGCTTCGGTGCCCGGAGCGACCAGCATAGGCCTCCTCTTTGAGAAGAACTATGCATATGGGACCCAAAGCGCAAAGGGCAGTCAATTCGAGCATCGTGTCACCCTCTATGAGCCATCGACGGTCCAGATAGAGATCAACGGCGAGAAGGTCTTTGAGAGACGCTTCCAGCCAGGCACCTATCGGCTACGCGACTTTGTCTTTACCCAGGGAGCCAACCAGATCCTCATCCGTACCATTACCGATAGTGGCGAGACCCATAGTGAATATGTGGATATGGGGTACGACTACCGCCTACTGGGCAAAGGCGACTCACTGTATGGGGTGGGCATCAGCATGCCACGCGAAAAGAGTGCCACTAAGAACGGAACTTTTAGCATCCCATGGCTTGGAGAACAGTATCTCTCGTATCACCCAGCCAAATTCACCGCCACATGGTACCAACAGATCGGATTGACCGACACCTTTACCTTCTCCTCAGACCTCGCTTATAGTCCAGGTCTTTTCAGCGGTACATTCAGTGGAGTATTGGCCACGATGTTTGGCACCAGTCAACTGCAGGTAACAATAGGCCTCGATGAGACGAAGGCCAATCCCTCTCTGATGACCAGCTATGGACACCGCTTCAGTGGGCGGTATATTCCTCAGCTCGCCGCATTGAGCATGAACCTCTCGGTGAGCATTCCTGCTTTCAAGGCCGATGAGTCTTTCTATGCCAACTCTTCACTCTCCCTCTCTTACTCGGGCAACATCACCGAGAAGATTCGCTATACGCTCTCCTCAAACCTCAGCTGGAAGAGTGACGACAACTTGCCTGCTTGGAGCGCAAGCTTTGCCACCGGTTTCTCTCCCTTCCGTGGCTTCTCGATCAGTGGCTCGGTTACGGCCAGTGGCGCTGCCGATGCACCAACCAAGCCGGCCATCTCCGCTCAGATCAGCGGCTCTTACTCCTTCAGCTCCAAACTCAGTGCCAACACCTCCACCTCGCTGCGCTTCGCCGATGAGACAACAGCGGTCACCTCAGCTGGAGTGAGCTGGCGGCCTTCCTCCAATGACAGCGTGAGCTTCTCTCTCAACGGTCTGCGCTACGACGACCCGAAGAACCATACCCTCACCGGGTACTGGAACCACAACGGAAGCCTCTCCTCATTCAGTGTCCGTCAGCAGGTTACCTCTGCAACCGGACGGATGGCCACCACCTTCACAGCCAGCACCTCCTTTGCTTACGCTGGTGGTGCCTTTGGTATCGGCCGCTCGGTGAACGACTCATTCCTCTTGGTCAAGCCCAAAGGGGAGCTGCGTAAGAGCCAAATCTCCGTTGCCCGGAGCCTGGATAGCGCTCCCTCGTATTTGAGCAGGCCACTGGGCAGTGCCCTCTATAACTCAATCTCGCCGAACGTTAAGAACAGCATCGTGGTCTTCGCTACTGGAGCGACCGACTATTCGACCGGTCACTCCTTTGTCTTTGAAGCACAGCCGCGCAGCCGTCAGTCATTTGTGGCACAACTGGATGTCGAGCCCTCCTTCACCATCAGTGGCCTTCTCTATGAAGAGAGCGGTGAGCCATACATCCAATACTCCTCACCGGTCTATCGCGTCATTGAAGGCGAAGAAGGAGAGCGGGAGCTGGTACGCGATGATTCACTGTACCTCTTCACCGACCAGGATGGCCGATTCATCCTCAGTGAAGTAAAAGGAGGGACCTACCTCTTTGACCTGAGGGTCGATGACGAGTGGTGGGGTGTAGAGTTCACCGTACCGCTCACCGAAGGGGAGAAGGTCGGCCTCGATCGCGTGTTGTTGCTTGAGGAGTTTTGGGTCTCCGATCCTACCATGAGTGAACGAATCATCCGCCATGACCTCAGTCCTTTGCTCTTTGAGTACGATGAGCTTGAGGAAGTGGATATCTTTGGCACAGAGATTGCCGAAGGCTATGATGCTGAGATAGTCCTTGAGGTTGTCGATCGCATCGACGAGGAGAGCTTCTGGTCAATCATCTTCCCACCGTTTGATGAAGATGCCTTTGGTTTTGAATTCTTTGATGATGAGTTTGTGACCCACGATGACTTCTACTTTGATGAAGCGCTCTTTGACACGCTCACCGAAGGCTGGGAAGGGGAACAGAGCACCCAAGTCATTACCGCTGCACCCTAACTCTCCTTGACACTTGTCGACAAAAGGATGAACATAGTGATAAGCAGAATTCAATCTGCTCCAAGGAAGTACAACGAGTGCAAAAAAAGATTATCAACGAAGTATTAAGTGTTGAGGATCGTGCACAGAAGATCATTAGAGATAGCGAGCGCAACGCACGGGACATTGTCACCGAAGCACAAGCCAAGGCTAATGAGCTGGTGCGCTCCTCTTTGAAGGATGAGCGGGATCGCCAGAATGCCGAAATTGCCCAAGCAGAGGCAGATATGGCTGCAGCGCTCGCCGAGTACGAAGCTAGTCTTGGAGAAGGAAAGACCCTCTCAGAGGCTGTAGTCCAGCAAATTGCGAAACGCATAGTCGACAGGGTTGTTCTCACCGATTTTGATCTAGGTGGCGACAGCGATGATGCGTGACCCAGTCGATACCTACGGATTCATAAACGCAAAACTCCGCGCTCGCATCGGCAAGATGCGCGACGACCGCCTCGTTGAGAACCTTTTGAAAGCGCCATCGCTCGTCGATGCTGTCTCCGTATTACGAGATTCTCCCTACCAACAAGTCGCAGTGGTCTATGACCATACCGGCGATCTGCAACAGATGGAGTTGGTCCTCCTCTATACCGAAATTGAGATGCACCGCCTGGTGACCAAGTACTTAGAGGGGCGCTCTGTTGCCCTGGTCAATCATTTGCTTGCAAAGATTGAGCTGGATAACCTGAAGAACACCATCCGCCTGTGGTACTCCTCGATCATCCGACGCCGGCCGATCCGTCACCGCAGTGAGTATCTCTTCAAGCAAGAGATCCTCAACCCAATCGACTGGGTCGCCCTGATCAATGCGACCAGTTGGGATGAGGTGAAGCGCTGTCTTGCCCACTCTCCATACGAGCCAGTTCTCCAGGCACATGCCCTTGAGGAGATTGAAAATGAAGGGCTCTTTGGACTGGAGAGTGCACTGGACCGCCAGTGGTATGAAGAGCTGGTGAAGATCATCGAAGCGCTCTCCAAAGAGGATCGGCGTGTCGCCCAAGAGATTTTCATGGTGGAGATCGACCTTCGTAACCTGCAGACACTCGTTCGCTATGGGCGCTACCACCAGATGGAGAAAGACGGGCTCAGTGCTCTGCTCTTGCCGTGGGGAAAGGTATACGCCTCCAAAGAGAGCGCGCGTTACATGGCAAGTGATTCGGGGCAGCGGGATGGGCGGGCCTTGATCGGTGAATTTTATCGTGGCCTTGATGAGATGGAAGTTCCCCAAAGACGGGGTAGCGTCCACGCAGATGAGCCGGGGGTTTTGGAGAACCTGCAGATCGAAGAGTACCTTGGTAGACGCCGTCACGCGCTGTATCGTAAGATCCTTGGCGGCAATCCTTTTACCATCGGTCTGATCCTCGCGTACTTTTTCCTCTTTACTGAGGAGACGGCTACCATCAAGGCAACGCTCAACGGCAAATACTATGGATTTGAAGAAGAATACATCAGGGGGGTGTTAGGATGAACTTGTTTACCAAACCGATGCGGCTCTTGACGGCAGTTGTGCTCGAAGAGACCAGCGATGCGGTGGTCAAAGCGCTCTTGGAGCTTGGACTCTTGGATTTCGTCCACCTCAACCACCTCGACCCTGCCCAGATGGAAAAACTTTCCACCCGACCCAGTGCGGTCAGTCGAACAATGCTCGAAGACCTGCGGATGCGAGTAGAAGCGCTCTTGCGTCAAGGGCACTTGGCCCTTCCCACCAGCGATGGCCTGGATGTCAGCCGGCTTGAGAAGCCTGAGCTGGATAGCTACCGCTCAACACTAGATGACCTGACTGCAAAGCTGCTCTCCATCAAGGAGGAGCAGAAGCAGAACAACCAGATCCTCATGGGCATCGAAGAGATGCGTCGCTACTTGGATGAGGAGAAAGGGGAGTACCTGGACCTTCGTGTCGGTACGGCCGCCTCCAAGAAGCGAGAAGAGCTTGCTACAAAGCTTGCCCCCTATGGTGGCATCGTTGCAGATCTCGATGAAAATGGGCTGTTGGCAACCCTCTCGCTGCGTCGGGACGTAGGTCACATCGATCCACTTCTTGAGAAGTTTGGCTGGACAGAAGCCAGCGATCCTGCCCTGCAGCGCCAAGGCATCGCTGCCGTGCGCAAGAGTCTGGAAGATGCGCGCCATGCAGCCCTCGCAGGTCGGGATGAGAGCGAACAGGCCGCCGATGCCATCATCGCCGAAAAACGTGAAGAGCTCTTTGGGATTTGGTCGAACCTTCGGCTCAATGAACTGAGCGACCAGATAAAGGGATACTTCTCCTATACCCGTAACACAACCCTCTTCTCTGGCTGGGTGCCCGCCGACCAAGCCAATATCGTCAGTGATGCCATCACAACAGCGAGTGAGGGACAGTGTGTCATTGAGTGGACTGAAGCTACCGAGGTCAATCGCGCAGAGGTGCCGGTGGCCATTACCAGCCCCAAGGCCCTCAAGCCCTTCCAGAACATGGTCAACAACTACGCCACCCCTGAGTATGGGACGGTCAACCCCACCATCTTTGTGATGGTAGCCTACCTGGCGATGTTTGGCCTGATGTTCGCAGACCTTGGCCAAGGCTTTGTCCTCTTGCTCGTTGGCCTGCTCATGGGCCGCTCGTATCGCAAGAATCCACTGAAACCCGATGGGATGATCAACCGTAACGTCGCCGACCTCTTGGTGTATTTGGGTCTCTCATCGATGCTCTTTGGACTGCTCTTTGGCTCGACCTTCGGTCTTCCCTTGATCCCACCGTTGTGGTTCAACTACGAGGCAGTGGTCGCCGGCCATGCCCCAGCAGGTTCGTTAATCAGCGACGTCTATGGCATTTTGGGTCTGACCATCAAGTTCGGTATAGTCATCATCTACGCTGGCCTGCTCCTCAACTGGATCAATTTGGCTCGTAAGCGCTCCTACCTGACGCTGATTATGGATAAGAACGGCCTGGTCGGAGGCCTGCTCTTTGGTATCGGCCTCTACATGGGCTTTGGGTTTGTGGCAACTGATTACCACAGCTTCCCCTCCCAGCCCTGGATCGCCCCGACGGTGGTGGTGGCGCTGCTCGCCCTCTTTGCAAGGCCCTTTATCACCGCCTTCACTGAGGCGAAGAAGAGCGGGACCAAGATTGTAGTCGGAGCTCTGATCATGGACGGAATTATGGAGTGGCTGGTCGATGTCCTGGAGATCTTCACCGGCTACCTCTCCAACACCCTCTCCTTCATGCGTGTGGCGGGCCTTGGTATTGCCCACGCCTCGCTGATGGAGTCCTTCAAGCAGCTCTCATCATTGGTCGACGGCTTTGGTGGAATAGCAATCTTTATTCTTGGAAACCTTTTGGTAATCGTCCTTGAGGGTCTCAGTGCAGGAATCCAGTCCCTCAGGCTCAACTACTATGAGTTCTTCAGTAGGTATTTTACCGGCAAAGGGGTAGCCTATCAGCCAGTTGGGCTTCGCTCCCCGAGCCGAAAGCGATAGTGAAATTTTTTTAGGAGGGTCGACTATGACCAACATCGAGTTCAGAAGAAGAGTATCGATGACTCTCGTTGCAATGGCACTTGTGTTGCTTGCATCCGCCTTCGTCTTTGCACCTCCAGCGTATGCGGCCACAACCGAAGCCGTGCGTGGTGGAATTGACTACAACGTGGCCCTGGTCTGTCTGAGTGCTGCCTTGGCATTTGCCGTCGGCGCCGTAGCAGCAGGCATGGCCATCGGTAAGGTCGGAAGCGCCGCCATGGGTGCCATCAGCGAACGGCCGGAGATTGCCAGCCAGGCATTGATCTTCATCGCCCTCGCCGAAGGTTTGGTAGTCTTTGGTTTCATCACCAGCCTGATGATCCTGGCCAAGGCATAAACGATGAAGTACTTTGTCATCGGCGACGAAGATACCGTCCTGGGATTCTCCCTGGTCGGCGTCTTTGGTATGCAGGCGACAACAAGCGAACAAGCGATGCAGGCGTGGGATAAGGCGCTTGAAGATCCGGAGAATGGGATTATCATCATCACCGACCAGGTGGCGTCGATGATCCGGCCCTTGGTCGACCGGTACCTCTTCAGTGAGTCATTCCCGCTTGTCGTAGAGATCCCCGGCTCCCACACCAAGGAGAGTCCACCGGACCTCAGGTCGTTGGTAAACCAAGCGATCGGGGTCTCCCTGTAGGAGGATGGTATGGCAACCAATGATAGTCGGTTGCTCGATGGCATCATTGAGCAGGCGAACAAGAGAGCCCAACAGAACATCAGTGAAGCACAGAAGAGTGCAGAGCTCATCCTCGCTGATGCCTCGGCACGCGCCGAGCGCCAGGTTGAGAGCCTGAGGCGCGAGCTTGCCCAACGGCTCAAGCTCATCCAAATGCGCCATGAGACCAGCAAGGCAAGTGCCCGTAGGCGGGCAATCCTCGCTGAGGTCGACCAGCGCTATCAGGCGGTCATGGAGCGTGTCCTTACGCTCCTTGATGCCAAGACTGTTGCCAAACACCTTCCCCAATGGATTGCCGAAGCGACTCTCGGTCTAGATTTGACCGAAGCGAAGGTCGCCTCAAGCCGTGAAGCTGCGGTCAAAGAAGAGCATCTTCGCCAAGCGGAGCAACTAATCGCCGACCGCACCGGAATGAAGGTGACCCTTCACGTGGATAAGCGATCGATCTCCGGCCTCGGGGTGATTGTCTCATCCATGGACGACTCGGTGTCATTTAACAACCAGGTCGAAATACGCCTCCGGCGCTTCGACCGAACCATCAGGTCATTGATTCAGGAAAACGCATGAAAGAGAGAATAATTGGACGAGTCAAACGAGTAAATGGACCGATCCTCATCGTCAAGGATATCAAGGATGCCATGATGATGGAGATGGTCTATATCGGAGAACAGCGACTGGTAGGCGAGGTGGTCAAGCTCTACGATGGGCTTGCCACCGTCCAGGTCTATGAGGACGCTACCTCCATCCGCCCCGGTGACAACGTCTATGGCAGTGGCATGAGTCTTTCAGTCCAACTCGCCCCAGGCCTCATCGGGACGATCTACGATGGGATTCAACGGCCACTTGAACATTTAATGGAGGCCAGTGGAGCCTTCATTGCCCGCGGCCTCTCCTTTGACGCCGTCGACCACACTCGCACTTGGCACTTTGTCCCCACTATCGCAAAAGGGGAGACGGTGAGCGCCGGCTCAATTCTCGGCACCGTCGCCGAGACCAATATGATCGAGCACCGCGTCATGGTCCCTCCCACCTTCAAAGGCAAGGGAGCTATTGCGAGTATTGTCAAAGAGGGTGGGTATACCGTAGAGCAGACCATCGCGACCATTGTTCGTGACGACGGACACCAAGAGGAGATTGCCATGCTCCAACGCTGGCCAATTCGCCTTGGTCGTCCAGTTACTGACCGCCTTCCCCTCCATGTTCCCCTCATTACCGGACTGCGGGTCATCGATACCCTCTTTCCCATCGCCAAGGGCGGTACTGTAGCTATCCCCGGTGGCTTTGGAACCGGTAAGACTATGACCCAGCACTCAATTGCCCAGTGGTGTGACGCTGACCTGATCGTCTACATCGGCTGTGGTGAGCGAGGCAATGAGATGACCGACGTATTGCGTGAGTTCCCCCAGCTGATCGACCCTCGTACCGGCCACTCCTTGATGGACCGGACGATCCTCATCGCCAATACGTCCAATATGCCGGTAAGTGCACGTGAGGCATCTATTTATACCGGTATCACGATGGCCGAATACTATCGCGACATGGGCTACCATGTGGCCATCATGGCCGACTCGACTAGCCGATGGGCAGAGGCGCTGCGTGAACTATCTGGGCGCATGGAAGAGATGCCGGCCGAAGAGGGATTTCCTGCCTACTTGCCCACCCGTATCGCCCAGTTCTACGAGCGTGCCGGTCTTATGCAAAACCTCAATGAGAGCGTAGGTTCGGTTTCGATCATCGGGGCAGTCAGTCCGCCGGGCGGAGACTTCTCTGAGCCCGTTACCCAGCATACCCGCCGCTTCGTACGCTGCTTCTGGGGCCTCGATCGCTCCCTTGCCAGTGCCCGCCACTACCCGGCCATCAGCTGGCTAGACTCCTATAGTGAGTACTTGGTCGATGTACGCCAATGGTGGGAGACCCAAAGTGAAGGAACTTGGAACGAGAGTAGGCAAAAGATCATGGATCTGCTTCAGCGCGAGGTGCGCCTGCAGCAGATTGTCAAACTGGTCGGACCCGATGCCCTTCCCGATAGCCAGAACTTCATCCTTGAGGTTTGTTCCCTCTTTAAGACCGCCTTCTTGCAACAGAATGCCTTCGATGAGATCGACCGCTTCTGTCCGGTAGAGAAGCAAGTGAAGATGCTGCAGGCAATCCTCTCCTACTGGGAGCGGGGAAGTGAAGCGATCGCCAAGGGGGTGCCGATGGTCAAGATCCGGCGCCTGAAGGGGGTGCAGGAGCTGGCCCGTATGCGCCTATCGGTGCCCAATGATGAGCTTGAACAGATCGACCGCATCCAGCTGCGCTTAGAGCGCGCGATCGATCAGGTTGGAGGTATCTATGAACACTAAGGGACAATCGATCCTAGCACAAACTGATCGTCGCCTGCTCGCCGGCCGAGAGTACCGCGGTGCGTCACGTATCGACGGACCGCTGGTCTATATGCGCAATACCCACCCCATCGGATACGGTGAATTGGTTGAAGTGGTAGCCAACGATGGCTCGACCCGCTTTGGCCAAGTTTTGGACACCAGTGATGAGGTGGTCGTCGTCCAGGTCTTTGAAGGCACCGATGGATTGGATATGCCCAATACCCGCATGCGCTTCATGGGAGAGCCACTCTCCCTGGGAGTAAGCGAAGAGATGCTGGGGCGCGTGATGAACGGGCTGGGCAGGAGCCGGGACGGATCGTCGGCAATCGCATCCAGCGTGGAGCGGGATGTGAACGGCGAGCCGATGAACCCCACAGCCCGCGAGTATCCCCGGGACTTCATTCAGACCGGTATCAGCGTCATCGATGGGATGACCACCCTCATCCAAGGCCAAAAACTGCCGATCTTCAGTGGGAATGGCTTGGATCACAACCACCTGGCGGCCCAAATCGCCCGTCAGGCGAAGGTATTGGGAAGCGGCAGTGACTTCTGTATCGTCTTTGCCGCCATGGGCGTCAAATACGACGTGGCGCGCTTCTTTATCGACAGCTTTGAAGAGACCGGCGTCCTGGATAACGTGGCGCTCTTCCTCTCCCTTGCTGACGACCCGTCGATTGAACGGACCATCACCCCCAAGACCGCTCTCACGCTCGCCGAACACCTAGCCTTTGATAAGGGTAAGCACGTACTGGTAATCATGACCGATATGACCAACTACTGTGAGTCACTGCGAGAGATCGCCACGATGCGCGGAGAGATTCCTTCACGAAAGGGGTACCCGGGCTACCTCTACTCAAACCTTGCCGAGATCTATGAGCGGTCGGGCAAGATTGCTGGACGGGAAGGCTCGATTACCCAGCTGCCGATTCTCTCGATGCCCAACGATGATATCAGCCACCCGGTGCCCGACCTCACCGGCTACATCACCGAAGGCCAAATTGTCTTTGAGCGCGCCATGCAAGCGCGGGGTATCTATCCGCCGATCAACTGTCTGCCCTCACTCTCCCGTCTTATGAAGGACGGTATCGGTGAGGGGATGACCCGAGCTGACCACCCCCACCTGGCCAACCAGCTCTTCGCCTCCTACAGCCACGTCAAGGACGTACAGAACCTCGCCAGTGTCATCGGTGAGGAGGAGTTGACGAGCCTGGACCAGCAGTACCTGGAGTTCGGTACCTTCTTTGAGAACCGCTTCGTCAAACAGGGCTTTGATGAGGACCGCTCAATCGAAGAGACACTGGATCTGGGGTGGGAAGCGTTGAGCAAACTGCCCAGCGAGGAGCTGCAACGGGTCACCGAGGAGGAGATCGCCGAATACTATGGGCGGTAAGGAGGAGCTTTGAAGACCAACCTTGCTCCGACGCGGAGCAACTTGATGAGACTATCCGAGGAGCTACAGTTTGCCCAGCTGGGCCATGAGCTGCTCGATCAAAAACGCTCGATCCTGGTAGGGGAGCTACTGACCCTCGTCGACCAAGCAGTCGATTATGAGGGGAGAGTAGTAAAGGCGCTACGCGAAGCGCAGAGCACCCTCAGCGATGCCATCATGCAGATGGGGCGCTTGAAGGTCGGAAACCTCGCCGGGGCGGTGAACATCGACTACTCCATTGAGCTTGGGTCGCGGCGGGTTATGGGAGTCTCTGTGCCCCGCGTTGACACTACCTTTACTGACAACAGCCCGTACTTTAGCGGCGAAGACACCTCAATCCTTGCCGAAGTAGCCATTGACCGCTACCGTACCACCCTGCGCCTGATGGGCCGGCTCGCCGAGCTGAAGGTCTCGATCATGCGCTTGGCCCGAGAGGTGAAGAAGACCATCCGCAAGGTGAATGCCCTGGAGAAGCTGGTCATTCCCGATACCCAGGAGACTATCGCCTGGATGCGCGGGCGCATCGAGGAGGCGGAGCGGGAGAACTTCATCCTCTTAAAGGTGGTCAAGGATCGTATGGAACGCCTTGAGGAGGAGAAGCGGGCTTTGACCGCATCCCAAAGTAATGATAGAGTGCAGAAGGAGGGCGCCCATGGCAGTTCCGTTTAAGCAGATCGTGGTCTACGTCGATGGCTCGGAGAGCTCACTGACAGCGATCATGTATGCAATCAATTTGGCCAAGGAGCATGATGCAAACCTCTGTGCCGTCTACGTAGTGAACACCAAGGCCCTCAGTGATCTGGTCAAGGCCGGTATCTTCGTCGCCGTTGAGCGGGACGAGTACCAACGCGACCTTGTCCTTGATGCTGACCGGTACCTCAACCATGCCCAACGGCTCGCACAGCAGAAGGCAGTGGAGATTGAGACCGTCAAGCTGGAGGGAGCTGCCCATGTCTTGGTCAAGCAACTGCTCAAGGAGCGTGAAGCTGACCTTTTGGTCCTCGGTGGCATCACCGACATCCGTAGCCGACGTGAAGAGTTGGCCAGTGAGACCGACCGCATGCTGCGCACTGCCCCCTGTCCGGTTCTCGTGGTCAAGGACGATGATGATATCTGGTTTGAGTTTGAAGCGTAAGGAGCCCGCATGAACGTACTCGATGTATTGGAGAAGGATTTGGTGAAAGTCCCGCTGAAGAGCAGTGACAAGCGGGGAGTCATCGTTGAGTTGGTGAGAACCCTCACCGATGCCAGAGGGTACTCTGAAGAGCAGTTTGAAGAGATCCTCGATGCAATCCTCGCCCGTGAGAGTCTGGGCTCCACCGGTATCGGGGGAGGGATTGCGATCCCCCATGCAAAAAGCGATGTGGTGAGCAAGGTGACCATGGTGCTGGGCATCAGCCGCCTGCCGATTGACTTTGGCTCTCCTGACGATGAGATGAGCCGAATCTTCTTCTTGGTTCTTGCCCCCAGTCAGCAAGCCTCAGCCCACGTTGAGCTGCTTGCCTCAATCGCCCGATCCTGTACCAGTAAAATTTTCCGCCGCCTTTTAGAGCAAGCTCGCGACAGCGAGGAGGTCATCCACCTCTTCATGGAGTAACACCTCTGCTCCTCGTGCTGGACTTTTTCACCTGTTGGACGTATGGTAATGGCAATGTCGGCAAGTGAGGTCCTGCACTGTGAGGCATATCGTTGCATTTACCAGTTTTGAGAGAGAGACGCTTGAGCGCAGTCGTGCACTGCTTCAGCCGTCGCACGCTGACTTTGCCCAAATCATCGAGATTCGCATCCAAGACCTCGAGCAGCTCGGTACTATCGTCGACCGATCGGCAGCACTGACCGTCGATCTCGGGTTCTCCAAAGAAGGGAGAAACCTTGAGACACTGGCAGCAAAGCTGACCAACCAAGGCATTGAAGAGGTTGTGAACCTACCGGTCAAAGCCTCACTTGGACGCTCATTCACCGTCAGTAAACTCCATCTCTTCGGCTTTTTACTCAAACTCTCCCAGCAGGGCCACCTCATTACCATCTATCAAGATATCCTTGATTGTTACCACACCATCCTCTTCTCTTTGATGGCCGAGGACCTCTATATCTCGATCATCAGTGATTCCAGCGGCAATGAGAGCTGGACGAGAAGAGCGACAAGGGATTTGGTGGTGATGTGGGAGGAGCGCTCCAACGCCGAGGCGATTGCCTTTGCCCCGCTTTTGCAGCAACTGTGGGATGTGCGACACTCTTTGGTGCCGACGGTGGGCACCCTCATGGGAACGGTGGAGCTGCTCAAGCTCTCCTTCCGTCTCCCTGATGCGTGGCATGACTTTCTCGACCTTGCAGGGGGACTGCAAGAGGTGCAATGGGCCCTCGATGAGTTTCTCTTCTCCCTCAGCTATGAGCAGATCTCCAACCTCAAGGAGATTATGCACATGGAGGGTCTCTCTTCTGTCAGCCGCACCGATGCGATCAGACGCCTGAAATTGCGGCCCAGTCAGTTGTTGGAGGGTCGGGATGACGATGATCTTTCGGCCATCAAACTCTACCGCTCCTTCCTCCGTCGCAACGGCTTAGCGCGCCTAAGGCGCGATGGGGACCGAATTGGCCCCCATCGTACTCTTGAGCAATTGCTATTGCTCCACTTGTGGAATCAAGACGAATAATCAGCGCTCATTGGCCATCGTGAAGATCGTATGGATCTCATCGTGACCGAGGGCGATGATGTCTCCGATTGTCCGCTTACCGAAGAAGGTTGCCTTGACGGTCATCTCTTCGATTTGCTCGGGACTCGGATCGATGCCCAGTTGAGCAAAGTTCGTCGGCATATCGATCTCGCGGAAGAAGGCGAGTAGCGCTGCAATCGCAGCTTTTGCGTCAACAAGGGCATCTCCGCTCCTCGCGAGGCCAAGGACACGCTCCCCGAAGCGGGCAAAGCGCTCGGCCTTCTTCTCATGGACGAAAGTTGCCCAGCTACCCCAGATGGCTGCAAGGCCCGCGCCGTGGGCCACGTCGAACATCCCGCCCATCTCATGCTCCAGTTGGTGGGGAGCCCAGTCACCGCGATGGTCGTTTCCGCACCCAGTAAGACCGTTATGGGAGAGTGAGCTTGCCCACATCAAGTTAGCTCGTGCTTCATAGTCATCGCCCTTGGTCTTGAGGGTGCGCGCAGCATCAATGACTACGCGCAGCAGCGCCTCACTGATCTCATCGGTGAGGGTCATGGTGTCCCCGGCGATGAAGTAGCGCTCTATGGTATGCATCATGATATCCACTGCTCCGCTCATTGTCTGGTAGTAGGGAAGAGTATAGGTCAACGTCGGATTCATGATGGCGAACTTGAGGCGCGAGTAGTCGGTGTTCAGACCGCGCTTGAGGTCCCCGTCCTCGTTGGTGATGACCGAGGAGCTGCTCATCTCACTGCCGGCGGCAGCGATGGTCAGCACACATCCTACCGGTGTACAGCCTTGGGGCTGGCGCTTGCCTGCATAGAAGTCCCACACTTCCCCTTCATTGAAGATTCCATAGCCAATGGCCTTGGCGCTGTCGATTACCGAACCACCGCCGACGGCAAGGAGAAAGTCCACTCCCTCCTTACGTCCCAGTTCAATACCCTGGTGTACGAGTGAAAGGCGAGGATTGGGAACCACACCACCGAGTTCGAGCCACTCGATCCCCGCCTCTTTGAGGCTTGCGGTGATGGTGTCCAGCAGTCCGCTCTTCTTGGCGCTGGCCGAACCGTAGTGCAGCAGCACCTTGGTCCCCCCGTACTTCTTAACCAAAGAGCCGGCTTGCATCTGGGTCTCTTTTCCGAAAATCACCTCAGTGGGTGCATAGTATTGAAATGATGAACTCATGTACTTCTCCTTCGTAATTAATATCCAAGACTCTCGCCGACGATGAGAACCTTCATCCTTCCTGGAATCTGTTGGCGTGAGAAGACCACGTAGTTGGAACAGATGGTGTTCTCACACAACCCAGCATCGAGGGCCATCAAGTGACGCGGATCAACGACCGGGCTAATGCACTTTCCCTCGGTGCTACAGTGTGTCCCACTCTCCAGGCGAGCGGTGTTCGCCGGGGCAACTAAGTTCTTTACCCGCAGAATTGCGCTGACGAGGTCGGGGACAATCTTATCCCAGCTGGCTACCAGGATTACCTGTTTGGGTCCCCAGAGCATCGCAGCGGTGCGATTGGAGCGTCCATCAACACAGTAGATCTCCCCATGTTCGGTGATGGCATTGGCACTGGCCAGGTAGGCATCCGCATCAAAGCTCTTGAGGAAGACCTCTCGGATTCCCTGTGGGCCTAAATCCTTCTGATAGCGATCATAGACGGTATGGCGGCCACTGCGCAGCCAATCGAGCACCCCAGCCTCCTCAAGGGAGACAGAGCCGCCAAATCCCACGGTAGAGCCCTCTGCGATGAGATTCTGTAGGGTGGGGATGATGTCGGCGACGGTGGGGATGAAGCGTCCCTCAATATTATTCTTATCCAATGCCTCGATGGTGCGCTGTACCCGAAGCTGTTGGGTCTGTTCTTTGTGTCGGTCCATGGTGTTACTCTCCTTTAGGCCTCAGGATACCCAATAGAGTGCGCCTTTTCAAGCAACCGATTTCTTTTATACGTTGTAATGAGCGGCCAAGGGGCGTATTGTACAAGAGAAGGGGAATAGATCATGCATATTACATTCTTTGGTGCAGCACACATGGTAACTGGCAGTTGCTTCATGGTTGAGAGTGGGGCCAAGCGCCTACTTATCGACTGTGGCCTGCCGCAGGGCAACGATGAGAAGGAGTGCGGAACCGACCTTGCCTTCGATGCTTCGGCAATCGACTACCTGGTCGTCACCCACGCCCATATCGACCACACCGGCAGAATTCCTCTGTTGGTGAAAGAGGGCTTTACCGGCAAAATCCTCGCTACATCTGCGACGATCGAGCTTTGTCATATCATGCTCGCCGACAGTGGCCATATCCAGGAGATGGAGGCCGAGTGGAAGGACCGTAAGTCCAGGCGCGCAGGAAAAGGGGCAGTTGAGCCCCTGTACACCGTCGAAGATGCCCAAAAGGCGATGTTGTACTTTGAGGCGTGTGCCTACGAAGAACGCTGTACCCTCGATGAACACTTCACTATCCGGTTCAAGGATGCCGGCCACCTTTTGGGGTCCGCATCGGTTGAACTTTGGGTGAAGGAAGGCAACGAAGAGCGCAAACTGGTCTTCAGCGGTGATATCGGCAACTTCGACCAGCCGCTGATCAAGGACCCCGAATATATCGATAGGGCAGACTTTGTGGTCATGGAGTCGACCTACGGTAACCGCGTACACAAACTGCCCCCGCATGCGGTAGGCAGCAATGTGCCGACAAAGATCCGGGCAGCTGAGCTTGCCCAGATCATCGAGCGCACCTTTGCGCGAGGGGGCAACGTAATTGTGCCGGCCTTCGCAGTTGGTCGCACCCAGGAGATTCTCTACCTCTTGCGAGTGATCATAGAGGAGGGACTGTGCCCGTCGGCCAAGGATATCCCAGTCTTTGTGGACAGCCCGCTGTCGGTGAAAGCCACCCGGGTCTTTGCTGGAAATCTCTTCGGCTACATGGATGATGAGACAATGGAGCTGGTGAATCGGGGAATCAAT
>Ga0265293_10005669_pt1 | contig 20652 bp, 20 predicted proteins | sample Munlanlewell138R_FD_192505 | JGI IMG/M metagenome (GOLD analysis project Ga0265293, IMG submission 192505) | Leachate microbial communities from a municipal landfill in Southern Ontario, Canada - Leachate well 138R | ecosystem: Engineered > Solid waste > Landfill > Unclassified | place: Canada... | reverse complement strand
TCAAGATCGTCCGTCCTGTAAACCCTGCCGGGACATATCATGCGAATAGGCGGCTTTTGCGCCAGCATCGTGCGTATCTGCACCGGAGACGTATGGGTGCGCAGCACAATATCGTCGGAAATATAGAATGTATCCTGTGTGTCTCTGGCGGGGTGCTCTTTCGGTATATTCAGCATCTCGAAATTGTATTTATCGTATTCTATCTCCGGCCCGTCCATAACCGAAAAGCCCATGCTTACGAATATATCGCGTATTTCATAATAAACGCGCGTTAAAGGGTGAAGAGCGCCTAAAGAGCGTTTTTTGCCCGGGAGCGTTATATCGACGGTTTCGGCAAGCAGCCTTCGCGTCGTTTCTTCTTTTTTTAATTGTTCATGCTTGCCGGCGAGAGCGTCCGTCAGCATGTCCCTTATTTCGTTTACGCGCTTACCGAACAATGGCCGCTTATCGTTTGGCAAGTCTTTCATGCCCCGCAGCACCGCGGTAAGCTCTCCTTTTTTGCCGAGCACAGAAATACGAATTTTCTCAAGCTGCGCGGCCGTTGCCGAACCGGCGATGTCCTCAAGCGTTTTTTTCGCCGTTTCCTCAAGCATGGCGCTTATCTGCATATTAAAATCTCCTAATCATATTTTGCCGCTAAATAAAAAAACCCTCGCCTTGGGGCGAAGAGTCCGCGGTACCACCCAAATTCGCTAAACCGTTTTATTACGGCAAAAGCCTGTTTCGCTGTAACGAAGCGTCACGTCCTTAAAAAATAAGGCGGCTCTGCCTGCGAAAATTCCCCGCGCGTACAGCGGACGCTTCCAGCCTCGGCGTCCTTCTCTTTCGCATGCGGACCCGCGCGGGTACTGTTCAGGCTTTAAAATGCTTTTACACCCGAAATTATAGCACACCGTATAAAGGCTTTTCAAGTGCGTATTTTTGTTGTGCGCAGGTTCCGCTTGCGTTTCTGGCTATCGTTATTACATGAACGATATTTTCCTGTTCATGTATGGCGGATAGAGAAATATTCTGGTCTGTTCGTCCGTTTATACGGCCGTGCCGTAACCGGCTTTATTTAACGCGCAACGCCTTGCGGTGATGACACAACGCTATATACGTTTCTTCGTCGGCGTCTTTTATAATTGTCTCAAGCTCTAAGTCCCCGAAAGTCGTCGTGCGCCCGTTTGAAAATTCCTTGTCAACTTCATCCCTAACCTTAGCGACAATGGCGTCCTGTTTGCCGACGGCGTATTCGTCTTTAAGATTAAAATGCGTATTTATCCAGTGCGCAATGCCCGCAAGACCGGAATGCGCGCCTATAGCGACCGTAACAGGACGGTTTAACAGCTTCTCCGTATCAAATATGTTGTATATCTCCTCGTCCTTTAAAATACCGTCCGCGTGTATTCCCGCCCTGGTAGAGTTAAAGCTTCTGCCCACAAAAGGCGTCCGCGACGGAATATGCGTTCCCATCACGTTTTCAAAATAGTGCGCAATTTCCGTTATCGCTTTCAAATCCATACCGTCCGCGGTGCCTTTTAAGCCGCAGTATTCGATTACCATGGCTTCTAAAGGACAGTTGCCCGTCCGTTCGCCAATGCCGAGTATAGAGCAGTTCACCGAAGACGCGCCGTAAAGCCACGCGGTTGCCGCGTTAGTCACTACCTTGTAAAAATCGTTATGACCGTGCCACTCAAGAAGCCTCGGCGAAAAACCCGAGTAAAAACGAAGACCGTATACTATACCCTGAACGCTGCGCGGCAGCGAAGCGCCCGGGTACGTCACGCCGTAACCCATAGTGTCGCACATGCGTATTTTTATAGGCACGCCGGTTTCCTGCATAAGCTTCATCAGCTCGTCTGCGAAAGGTATAACAAAACCGTAAAAGTCCGCGCGGGTTATATCTTCAAAATGACAGCGCGGGCGTATGCCGTAATCTATTGCCATTTTGACTATACCTAAATATTTATCCATCGCCTGCTTGCGGGTTAAGCCCATCTTGTTGAATATATGATAATCCGAACAGCTGACGAGTATGCCGGTTTCTTTTATGCCGAAAGTTTTTATCAGTTCAAAGTCTTTATTGCTTGCACGTATCCATGTTGTAACCTCGGGAAACTCGTAGCCCAAATCGATGCACGCTTGCAGGGCTTCTTTATCTTTATCGGTGTATACAAAGAACTCGCTTTGACGAATTATCCCTTTTTTGCCTCCCAGTTTGTTTTGAAGCTTGTATAAATCCACAACCTGCTTTACGGTAAAAGGCGTGCGCGACTGCTGTCCGTCACGAAACGTCGTATCCGTTATCCAAATCTCTTCCGGCATACGCATAGGCACCACGCGGTGGTTAAACGCTATTTTAGGCACCGACGAGTATTCAAATACGTCGCGGAAAAGCTGCGGCTCCTCAACGTCCTGGAAAGAGAACATATAGTCGTTCTGCTCCAGCAGGTTCCATCTTTTATTCAGGCTAAGCCCTTTTTTAATATCATTATTCATAATAACAACCTCTCTTTTTTAATTCAGCGATTTTATAAACCCGCCTATACGCTCAAGCCCCTTTATTATGTTTTGTTCGCTTACCGCGTAGCTTAAACGCACGTATCTGTCCGCCCCGAAAGCTTTGCCGGGTATTACCGCCGTCAGCTCTTTTTCAAGCAGCATCTCCGCAAAATCAAGCGAACCGCCTATAACCCTGCCGTCGCATTTTTTGCCGATTACGCCGCCTATGTCCATCATCACGTAAAACGCCCCGCCGGGAACCGCGCACGATATGCCGTCTGTATTATTTATAAGATTGCACAGCAGCCTCCGGCGCGCGTCAAACGCGTCGCGCATTTGTTTGACCGTATCCTGCGGCCCCCTTAAAGCTTCTATGCTCGCGTACTGCGCTATGGAATTAGCGTTCGACGCGGCGTGCGATTGGTAAGCGCCCATGGCTTGCGCTATACGGCGGGCGCTTGCGGTATAGCCTATGCGCCAGCCGGTCATAGCGTATGTTTTTGAAAGACCGTTTACAAGTACGGTTAAGTCTTTTATTTGCCGCCCTAATGACGCTATGCTTATATGCTCCGTATCATAAATAAGCTCGTCATATATCTCGTCCGATATAACCGCAATACCCGCGTCAACTGCCACATCGGCAATCGCGGAAAGTTCGTCGCGCGTGTATACGGAGCCGCACGGATTGGACGGCGAATTAAGTATGAGCGCTTTCGTCTTTTTTGTTATTGCCGCTTTTATTTGCCCCGCCGTCGCTTTAAACGAACCGTTTGTTTCTATGAATACGGGAACGCCGTCCGACATGGCGACAAGCTCGGGATAAGTCACCCAGTAAGGAGACGGTATAATAACTTCGTCCCCGGGATTAAGCAGCGCCGCGAACGCGTTGAAAAGCGAATGCTTTGCGCCGTTTGATATGACTATATCCTCGGGCGCGTATTTAAGAGCGTATTTTTCTTCGAGCCTTTGCGCCACGGCCTCTCTAAGCTCTATAACGCCGGAAGCGGGAGTATACCGGGTATACCCTTCGTCCAGCGCTTTTTTAGCCGCGTCGATTATGTTCCGCGGCGTTTCGAAATCCGGCTCACCGGCTCCAAAACCTATAACATCACGCCCCTCTTTGCGCATTTGCTTTACAAGGGCGGTAATCTTTAATGTTACTGACGGCACAATACCAAGCGCCTTAGCAGACAGAACCATAACAGCCTCCGTTTAGTGTAAATTGCATTTTGCAAATCTAAAACCTTCATTTGGTAACGATGTTAGCATAATATATATATTCTTTCAACAGTTATTTTATAATAAATGAATGTTGCAATAATTAATGTTGCAATTTGAGCTTTATATTATCGCTTTTTCCTATATCGGTCTATGCGAACGCAAAAATAAGAACCCGCAAAACGCGTTTTGCCGCTGTTTTTGTTTGCGGCATATTGGTTTATTGTATTAAGAAATTATTAACATAGCCGTTTTTGCTTGATTAATAAACGCGGAAATAATAAAATGTCCAAAAAAGGAAGGGAGAATACAGATGTCTAATTTTATCATCGGCGCGTGTTCCACATCCGACCTGCCAAAAGAATATACGGATAAGCATAATATACTGATACTCAAATATACTTTTACAATCGACAGCAAAGAATACAAAGACGGCGATATGGATACAAAGAAGTTTTTTGATATGGAGAGGGACGGCTTTATGCCGACGACGTCGCTGCTGACACCGGACTATATAACCGAGGAAGTCGAAAAGGTTCTTTCGTCGGGACGCGACATGCTCTACATAGCTTTCTCGTCCGGACTTTCGGGAAGCTGCAATAACGTAATGCTCGTGGCGCGGGAGCTGCGCGAGAAATATCCCGAAAGAAAATTTATTGTTGTGGATTCTTTGTGCGCTTCTTTAGGACACGGACTGTTGGTGGATTATGCCGTAAAAATGCGCGAGAAGGGCAAATCTATAGACGAGGTTGCAAAATGGGTGGAATCCAACAAGCTTGCCATTAACCACTGGTTTACCGTAGACAGCCTTTCCCACCTGCGGCGCGGCGGACGTGTTACGGGCGCGGCGGCGTTCGTCGGGAATCTGCTTCATATCAAGCCCGTGCTAAATGTCGACCACGAAGGCCATCTTATACCGCGCGAGAAGGAAAAGGGACGCAAGCGCGCGCTTAAGTGCCTTGTCGAAAAGATGGCGGAATCGGTAATAAAACCCGAGGGGCAGTCGGTATTTATAAGCCACGGCGATGACGAGGAAACCGCGACGTATGTAGCCGATATGATAAAGGATTTGTTCCCCGAAATAGGCGATATAATGATAAGCCCTCTCGGCGCCGTTATAGGCGCGCACGCGGGACCGGGCACTATCGCTCTTTTCTTCATGGGAAAGACAAGGTAACACGAATCGATAAAAAAACATAGCCGTAAACTTTTTGCCCCTCCCGACGAGGGGCAATATTTATTTGGCGCGCCGCGCCCGTCTCATATTTGTCCCTCCGCGTTCATATTAATAGTTTGAGAAACTGTTTTATACGGAGGAAAATATGAGATACTCACGATTGCAGCAGGGCCGCCGCCCAAAAATAAAAAAGAGCCGGACGTCGTTTATAGTAGCGGCGGCGGCGCTGGGAATAACCGCTTACCTTATAGGAGCCGGGGCCGCCGGAGGCTGGCTCGCGGAAAATATTATCAATCCGGTATTCAATAACGGCAAAAGCACCGCCGGAGCGGCCGTAACGCCGCCGCAAAGCGCCGCGCCGCAAACAGACGATACCGGCCGGGTTACGCCCACGCCCTCGGAGTCTTTGCGGCTTGAAGAAAAAATAATAGCGCAGAGCATATCGCTTTACACTCTTCAATGCGGGGCTTTCGCGGATAAGAACAACGCCAAGACTGCGGCCGACGATATATCGTCGCGCGGCGGAGCGGGTTATGTATCGTTTGACGGAAAGCTTTACCGAACGCTTGTCGCGGGCTATACAAAAGAGTCGGACGCGGCGAGCGTAAAAAAGGAGCTTGCGGAGCAGGGCGTCGCGAGCACTGTTTTCGTTCTTGAGTCCGGTACGCTGGAGTTTAAAATAAGCGCAGAGCAGTCCCAGATTGACGCCGTAAAGGCTTGCTTTAATATAGTTCCGGATACCGTAGACACGCTTATGCAGATAATATTCGACGCCGACAACGGCCAAAACGTCGACGCGCGTATACTTGCGCTAAAAAACAAAGCGGATGAAACATCGGCAACCCTCCACAGCGTTGTTTCTCCGGATAACGACGCGGTAGAACGATTGTGCGAGTTTATGGACGATTTTTGTAAAACGCTGGGCGAGATTCCGTCTTCCGGCAATGTAACCCCCGTAGCTTTTTCCTCAAATCTGAAGTATAATATAATAAATATAACAGTCAAATACTCATCGTTCTTAGACGAGATAACAGGCTGATATGCAAAGGACGCTGTATGACAATAAGACAGGCGGCCGAGGCGCTTAAGGCGACTTGCGTTTGCGGCGATAATAATCTGGACAAGCAGCTAAGCTCCGCGTGCGGGGCGGATCTTATGAGCGATGTTCTCGCGTTTGTAAAAGAAGGCAGCATACTGCTTACGGGCATGGTAAACCAGCATGTAATACGTACCGCCGAGATGCTCGACGTGCTGTGCGTTTGTTTTGTGCGCGGCAAAAAGCCAACGGAAGACATACGCGATTTGGCTTTGCGCACGGGCGTTACGCTTCTCGTTTGCGACATAACGCTGTATGAGGCGTGCGGAAGGCTTTTCAAGCACGGCCTTCCCGCGTGTAAAGGGATGTAAATATGCCGGACGCTTTTACGGAATCGTTTGACATACGCGCCAAAGATTTCTCGTCGGCGGGCGAGGCATCGGCGAAAATAAAAAGCGTTCTTCGCCTTTTGGGAATAGACCCGTCTTTGATAAGGCGCGTCGCGGTGGCCGCGTACGAGGCGGAGCTTAATATGGTTATTCACAGCAGCGGCGGCAAAATGAATCTTACGATAACGCCGGATTGTATCGCTCTTTTATGCTCGGACACCGGCCCCGGAATAGCCGATATAAATACGGCTATGCGCGAGGGTTTTTCCACCGCGCCGCACGATATACGCATGATGGGTTTCGGCGCCGGAATGGGGCTGCCCAATATCAAAAAAAATTGCGACACTTTTTCAATAGTATCGGATTCCGGCGGCACCGTTTTGGATTTGCGTTTTTTGATTTAGTTTTTACGAGGGGATATTATGAACACTTATTTTCATTCGGTAAGGCTTGACCGCGATAAATGCAAAGGATGCACCAACTGCATAAAGCATTGCCCTACCGAGGCCATACGCGTGCGCGACGGCAAGGCGCAGATTATAGCAGAGCGCTGTATAGACTGCGGCGAATGTATACGCGTTTGCCCTTACCATGCCAAAATCGCGTACACCGACCCTTTTTCGGATATAGGAAAATATAAATATAAGATAGCTCTTCCCGCGCCGGCGCTTTACGGACAGTTTAAAAATCTTACAAGCATAGACCGCGTGGTGCTTGGCTTGAAGCTTATGGGCTTTGACGATGTGTACGAAGTCGCGCGCGGCGCCGATATTGTAAGCAGCGCAGCCCATCGCATTGACAAGCATAACTATCCTGCCATATCCTCCGCCTGTCCTGCCATAGTGCGTCTTATACAGGTGCGTTTTCCAAGCCTTATAGGCAACATAGTTAATTTGCAAACTCCTATGGAGATGGCGGCCATTGCGGCAAAACGCGAGTACGCCGCAAAGCATAACGCGAACCCCGATGATATAGGAGTGTTTTTTATAACGCCGTGCCCCGCCAAAATGACAAGCATAAAAAATCCTTACGGCCTTAATAAAAGCAATGTCAGCGGCGCTTTTTCGGTAATCGATATATACGGGCTGCTCGCCGGCCAGCTTAAAAAGCCGGGCGTTACGGCGGACGCCGGAGACACCGCTTCGGTATACGGCGTCAATTGGGCTAACTCGGGCGGAGAATCGGCGGCGTCGGGCATTGATAATTATCTTGCCGTTGACGGCATACAAAACGTAATTAAAGTGCTTGAGGAAATAGAGAACCAAAAGCTTAGCGATTTGGAATTTTTCGAGGGGCTTGCCTGCCCGGGCGGCTGCGTCGGCGGTCCGCTCACTTTTGAAAACCCGTACGTCGCGCGTTCACGCATACGCTCTTTGTCCAAAAAGATAAAACAAAAAAAACCGTCCGCCGAATATACGCAGCAATATATAAAAGACGGCTCGGTTTTCTTTAAAGAGCCTATCAAAGCGCACCCCATAATGAGCATAGATAATGATATGGTAGCCGCCATGAAAAAACTGGAACAGATAGAGAGTATAACCGAGCGCCTTCCCGGCCTGGACTGCGGCTCGTGCGGCTCTCCCTCGTGCCGCGCTATGGCGGAAGATATAGTGCGTGGGGACGCGAAAGAGATGGATTGCGTTTTCAAACTGCGCGATAAAGTCTCGCTTTTAGCCGAGCAGATGGTTGAGCTTACGGTGAAAAACAAGCAAGGGGATAAATAACAGTATGAAGGTAAAAGAATTGATTGACGCCACGGGCTGGGACGCGCTTACTCTCATTCCCGATAAACAAATAACATCCGCGTATACGTGCGACCTTTTAAGCTTCGCTATGGCGAATACACAAAGCGGCACCGCGTGGATTACAGTTCAGTCACACGTCAATGTTGTGGCAGTCGCGTCCTTAACCGGCTGCGCGTGCGTAATAATACCGTGCGGTACGAGTGTTTCGGAAGAAACGCTGGAGGCCGCCAAAACAAAGGACGTATGTATAGTAAGCGCGCCGTGCTCCGCTTATGCCGCGGCGGCGCGGCTTTACAGGCTCGGCATAGGCGACATATAATAAATGAAAGCTTATTACGACCTTCATATACACTCGTGCTTATCACCCTGCGCCCAAGACGATATGACGCCTAATAACATTGCCGCGATGGCGCGTTTAAAGGGGCTTTCGCTTATAGCGCTTACAGACCATAACTGCGGAAGAAACCTGCCCGCCATGGCGGCGTGCGCGGGAGAGGGCTTTGTCCCCGGTATTGAGGTAACCTCGCGCGAGGAGGTACACGTTCTCGCTTATTTTAGCAATGTCGATTCCGCCGTAAGCTTCGGTGAGTTGATATACGACTCGTTGCCGGACATATCTAACCGGCCGGAGATTTTCGGCCGCCAGACAGTGACGGGAACGGATGATAAACCGCGCGGAGAAGTTGAAAAACTGCTGCTTTCGGCCTCCGCGTTTTCGATTGAAAAGATTAAGAATATGGTATGGAGCCAAGGCGGCTGCGCGGTGCCCGCGCATATAAACCGCGGCTCTTTTTCTGTGTTTTCCAATCTGGGGTTTTTGCCCGCCGGATTGTTTAAATGTGTCGAAATATCTTCCGGAATACCCTGCCCGCCTGTTGATTCCGGATTGTTTATACTAAACTCGTCTGACGCGCATAGTCTTGCAGACATTGCGGAACCGGAAAACACCCTTGAAAATATAAAAAGCGCAACCGATTTTATAAGCTTTTTACGCAGTTTATAACTGTGTTTACATTATATCCGTTAAAACATACTGTTACGGCAAAGTTCTCATATAATCCATAAAATAAATGATGCAATTAATAAGTACTTATGGTAGAATAACGGCTGGTTAGTTCGTTAATTTTTTATCAAAGTTATTTTTTATAATTTATATAAAGCATCTATAGGAGGGATAGACGATGACAGTTACGGAAGATAAACTTATGCGCGACGAGCTCGTAAGCTTTATCGAGGAACAAAAGAAAAAACCGGGGCCGCTTATGCCTGTAATGCAAAAGGCACAGTCGCTGTTCGGTGCCTTAACGTTTGACGTACAGGAGCTGATCTCCGAACAGCTTGGCATCCCTATGAGCGATGTGTACGGCGTCGCCACGTTCTACTCACAGTTTGCGCTGGCCCCCAAAGGCAGGCACATAATAAGCGTTTGTATGGGCACGGCCTGCTATGTGCGCAACATAGAAAAAGTTATGGATAAGCTATCCGAAGAGCTCGGCGTCTCCCCCGGAGAGACAACGCCGGACAGGCGATTTACACTCGAGGCTACGCGATGTCTCGGCTGCTGCGGGCTTGCGCCGGTGATAATGATTGACGATCAGGTTTTCGGCAGACTGGTTCCCGACGACGTGCCCGGTATACTGGCGAAATTCAAAGAATAATAATGCGTGATTTATCTTTGCACATACTTGATATAGCGGAGAATTCGCTTTCGGCGGGCAGCAGCCTTGTGACTATAGACATAAAAGCACAAAGCGACGTGCTGACGATACGCATATGCGACAACGGCCGCGGTATGAGCGAGTATATGATGGAACGCGTAAAAAGCCCTTTTGTAACAACGCGCAAAACGCGGGATATAGGGCTTGGAATTCCGCTTTTCGCGCTAAACTGCGAAAACTCGGGCGGCGGCTTGAAAGTAACGTCCGCGCCAAAAGAAGGCACACAGATTCTCGCGACGCTTGGTCTTTCGCACATAGACCGCCCTCCTCTGGGCGATATCGCGCAGACCGCGGCGGTGCTGGCGCTGACAAACGAAAACGCGGATTTTGTTTTAACGGCTTCGCGTGATGAAAATAAATTTTCATTCGATACAAGAATAATAAAAGAGACTTTAGGCGGCGTGCCCATATCACAGCCGCAAGTAAGCGCTTTTATACATCAATATTTGCAGGAAGGACTTAAACAGGTTTTTGGAGGTAAAGAGATATGAAATCGTTAAAAGAACTCGAAGAGATAAGAAACAAAGCGCTCTGCCAGATAGATTTGCGTAAAAAGGGCGAAGGTATACGAATCGTGGTGGGCATGGCCACCTGCGGTATAGCCGCCGGCGCAAGGCCTGTGCTTTCCGCCCTGGTTGAAGAAGTGTCAAGAAGAAAGCTTTCCAATGTGACCGTTTCACAAACGGGCTGCATAGGCGCGTGCCGCCTTGAGCCTATAGTTGAGGTTTACAGCCCGAGCAGCGAAAAGGTTACTTATGTGAAAGTCTCTCCGCAGATGGCGGGCAGAATTGTGGCGGAGCATATAGTCAACGGCAATCCGGTAACCGAGTTTACTATCGGGTATCACGAACAGCAGCAGCAGGGGAGGTAAGCGGCAATGGATATTTTTCGGTCTCATGTGCTAGTATGCGGCGGAACGGGGTGCACTTCCTCCGAATCGCCCAAAATAATAGAAAGCTTCAATGAGGAGCTTACAAAAGCCGGCCTCGAAAAAGAGGTTAAGGTTGTCAAAACGGGCTGCTTTGGTTTATGCGAAGCGGGTCCTATTGTTATCGTTTATCCCGAGGGCAGCTTCTATTCCCGCGTTAAGCCTTCCGACGTCCCCGAAATTGTAAACGAACATCTTCTTAAGGGGCGGCTTGTTTCGCGCCTTCTTTACAAGGCGGACGCTCAGGGCATCGAAACGTCTATTGAAAACATAGACTTCTACAAAAAACAAAAACGCATAGCGCTTAAAAACTGCGGCGTAATAGACCCTGAAAAAATAGAAGAATATATAGCGCTTGACGGATATAAGGCGCTCGGCTTATGCCTTACGGAGTATAAGCCCCAACAGGTAATTGATATTATAAAGGAAAGCGGATTGCGCGGGCGCGGCGGCGGCGGATTCCCCACCGGCTTAAAGTGGCAGTTTTGCGGCGATGAGGCAAACGAGCAAAAATACGTCGTCTGCAACGCCGACGAGGGCGACCCCGGAGCGTTTATGGACAGGAGCGTGCTGGAGGGAGACCCTCACGCGGTGCTGGAAGCGATGGCCATAGCCGGATATGCCATAGGCGCCAATATGGGCTATCTTTATGTGCGCGCGGAATACCCAATCGCGGTTAAACGTATGGAAATAGCCATTGCGCAGGCGCATGAGCTCGGCCTTTTGGGAAAAGGTTTATTTGGCAGCGGCTTTGACTTTAACGTTGAAATCCGTCTCGGCGCGGGCGCGTTTGTCTGCGGCGAGGAGATGGCGCTTATCGCGTCAATAGAAGGGCGCAGAGGCGAGCCGCGTTCCAAGCCGCCGTTTCCCGCTCAAAAAGGTCTGTTCGGCAAGCCGACAATAATAAATAATGTTGAAACTTTCGCGAACATACCGCAGATAATACTTAACGGGCCTGCCTGGTTTGCCTCGATGGGCACGGAAAAAAGCAAAGGAACAAAGGTGTTCGCTTTAGGCGGCAAGATAAACAACACCGGACTCGTTGAGATACCCATGGGCACTACGCTGCGCGAAATAATATTCGATATAGGCGGCGGCATACCCGAGGGCAAGAAGTTCAAGGCGGCGCAGACAGGCGGTCCTTCGGGCGGCTGCATACCGGCGAGCCATCTTGATACGCATATTGATTACGATTCGCTTACCGCTATAGGCTCTATGATGGGCAGCGGCGGTCTTATAGTGATGGACGAGGACAATTGCATGGTTGACGTCGCGCGGTATTTTCTGGATTTCACCGTTGACGAATCGTGCGGGCAGTGTTCCCCGTGCCGTATAGGCACAAAGCGTATGCTGGAGATACTGGAGCGCATTGTTTCGGGACAGGGGGAAGAAGGCGATATAGAAAAGCTTGAGCGGCTCGCGGTAAACATAAAAGGCTCGTCTCTTTGCGGACTTGGCAAAACCGCGCCTAATCCCGTGCTTTCTACTTTAAAGTATTTTAGGGACGAATACGAGGCGCATATACGCGATAAAAAGTGCCCCGCCGGACACTGCAAAGCGCTTCTCTCTTACATGATAGATAAGAAAATGTGCGTCGGGTGCGGCGTTTGCGCAAAGGTTTGCCCTACCAACGCAATTTCGGGCAAAATAAAAGAGCCGTTTGAGATTGACCAGAGCAAATGCATTAAGTGCGGCGTATGCATGTCTAAGTGCAAATTCGGCGCGATTGAGAAAAAATAGCAAGGGAGCGATAAGACAATGATATCTTTAACTATAGACGGCGTCAAAGTAACCGTGCCGGATAATACGACTGTGCTTGAAGCGGCTCGCGCCGCCAATATAAGAATACCTACGCTTTGTTATTTAAAGGGCGTCAACGCGATAGGCGCGTGCCGTATATGCCTTGTCGAGTTAATAAAAGGCGGAAGAGGCCTTCAGGCTTCGTGCGTATTGCCCGCTGAAGACGGCATGGAGGTTTCCACAAAATCCAAGGCCGTTATGGAAGCGCGGCGCGTTAATCTTGAGCTTATACTTTCCAATCACGACAAGCGATGCTTAACTTGCGTTAGAAACCGCAGCTGCGAGCTTCAGCAATTGTGCGACGAGCTTGGCGTTGAGGACGTGCCTTACGATGACGATAATACATCTCATCCCATAGACAATTTTTCGCCTTCGATAGTGCGCGACCCGAACAAATGCATACTGTGCCGCCGCTGCGTTGCCGTATGCAATAATATACAAAAGATAGGCGCGGTAGGCGCCGCTAAACGCGGCTTTAACACTGTTATAGAACCGGTGTTCGGAAAATCTTTAAACGCCGTGCCGTGCGTTAACTGCGGCCAGTGCATAACCGCGTGCCCTGTCGGCGCGCTTACCGAAAAAAGCGAGATAGAGAATGTTTGGACGGCGCTTAACGACCCGGAAAAACACGTCGTGGTTCAGACCGCCCCCGCCGTTCGTTTCGGGCTGGGCGAGGAATTTGGCATAGAGCCGGGCAGCAGCGTTACGGGCAAAATGGCCGCCGCGCTTCGCCGCATAGGCTTTGATAAGGTGTTCGATGTGGATTTCAGCGCTGATTTAACCATAATGGAAGAGGGAACCGAGCTTATAGGCCGCATAAAGAACGGCGGCAAACTGCCTATGATAACCTCTTGCAGCCCGGGCTGGATAAAATACTGCGAGCATTTTTTTCCGGATATGCTTGACAACCTATCTACCTGCAAGTCGCCGCATCAGATGGGCGGGGCTGTTATAAAATCGTATTACGCGCAAAAGTTTAATATAGACCCAAAGACAATCTATGTGGTTTCCGTTATGCCGTGTACCGCAAAGAAGTTTGAGAAGGAGCGCGACGAGATGGCGGTTAACGGGCTTCGCGATGTGGACGCCGTGCTGACGACTCGCGAGCTGGCGCGCATGATAAAACAGTCCAACATTGATTTTAAAAACCTGCCCGATGAGGATTTCGACCGCGTGCTCGGAGAGTCTTCCGGCGCCGCCGTTTTGTTCGGCGCCACGGGCGGCGTTATGGAAGCCGCTCTGCGTACCGTAGCCGATTTATTGACCGGCAAGGATTTGAAGGATATAGATTACGAATGCGTGCGCGGAGTGGACGGCGTTAAGGAAGCGACGCTCAATATTGGCGGCATGGATATAAACGTGGCTGTCGCGAACGGCACCGGCAGCGCGAAAAGGCTGCTTGAAGCCGTGCGGAACGGCAAAAAGCAATATCATTTCATAGAAGTTATGGGGTGCCCCGGCGGCTGCGTAACGGGCGGCGGGCAGCCTATTGTTTCCGCGCGGGATAAGATGGATATTAACCCGTACGTTCTTCGCGCGAAGGCCACCTACGCCGAAGACGCGGGCAAGCCTAAGCGCAAGTCCCACGAGAACGAGGAAGTAAAAATGCTGTACGAGCAGTTCCTCGGCGAGCCTAACAGCCATAAGGCGCACGAGCTGCTGCATACGCGTTACCAGAAGCGTCCCAAGTATCAGCAGTAAAATTTTAAAGCTCCGCCGCGGCGGGGCTTTTTCGTACTCAATAATATGCGTTCTCAAACGCATGAAAACTACAGAGCCGCTTAAGCGCCGCCCTGTAGCCTTGGTAGTTCTTGCGCATTTTTTAATTCCGGCTTATTTGGCCTGTACACTGCCTCTACGGATAAGATTTATCAATGCGAGCAATATAATCGCTCCTATTAACGCGACAAGAAAGCTCTCGATATTAAACCCCATCACATCCGCGCGCGCGCCAATCAGGTTCATAACAAGCCCTCCTATAAACGCCCCGATTATGCCTACGAAAATATTAGCGAAAACACCCATTGACGGATTGTTTTTCATTATCATGCTGGCAACCCATCCCGCCAGTCCGCCCAATATAATCCACGCAATTATTCCCATGTCTTTCGTACCTCCCTGTACAGTTTTGGTATAAAAATATTTTTAGCCTTCGTAAACATAAATATACGCGCAGTAAAAAACTGCATGTTTTTATACCAATAATTGAACTTAATATTAATATGCCGTTTCGGCAAAAAATAATGCGGGAAGGAGGCCTGAAAATGAAAAAAATATTGTCTGCATTTATGTTATCCATAACGACGGCCGCGTTGCTTTTTGGCTGTGCGGCGGATAACAGGGCTCCCGGAGCCACGCCTTTACTGCCGGATGTAGCTCCTATAATAACGCCGTCGCCCAACATCGGCATAACGCCCAAAGTGAGACCTAATCAGGAACAGGACCTTGAACGGGATATGAACAACGGCGCCGTAAACGGCGGCGAATCCGGCACCGGAGGCGGCGCAGCCCGTTAACCGCTAAAACTAGCCCCATTGCGTTTACCGTATTGGGGCCTTTTTTTTGACAACCGTTATTGCTCGTTTTCATCAGGCTGCGCGGCAAGCGCTTCTTTTAACGCCGCGTCGGCTTTTTTCTTTCTTATTATATAAACGGCCAGTATAATAACCGGCACAATAAATACTACGGGGATAATAATAAACGGGAAAACCTCGTCGGAGCGAAGCATATCCACAGTGCTTGTTTTATTCATAAAGGGCATTAAAGCCATTATATAGCCCGCAATAACAATGGGGAAAACAATCGGTCTGTGAGATTTGGTTTTCAAAATGCCCGAAATCACTTCGCTGCCCATATATATGTATATCGTCAGCTTTAAAAGCGCCATGGGAAACCATGACAGTATGTTGAGCGCCTGCATCCTTTCTATAAAGCCGAACGCTTCAAGCTGCCGCGTGAACGCGTAATACGGATTCCACACAAGCTTCGCGTAATCCATGCCGAGCGTGATTACCGTCGGTATAAGTATTAACATAAAGGCTACGCCGAACGTCGTAAGCGCTTTGGCGTATGTTTTGTTTATGCTCGCCTTTTTCACAAGATAATATGAGAACACCCAGAAAATAAGTATTTCCGAATAACGCGCCGCCGTGAAAAAAGCGCCTAGGTTAAGCTCCAAAAAAATTGAATCCGTCAAAACAGGCTTAAGATACTGCGTGTCGAAATATTGCAGACCGAATAAGAAAAACAGAACGATCGAAAAAAGCACGACAGGCACTATAAAATTAGCTATTCTCGCTATTGTGCCCGCGCCCTTATATGCCGCATACGCCGCGGGGACGACCATAAACAGCATAAGCGCCCATGACGGAGCGTCGTCAAACACATACATTTCAAGAAAAACAGTTGTTATGAGCATGCACGCAGTAAAGCATATAAAGGTGAAAATAATAAAGGGAATTAGAATAATTTTTCCCATTATCTTTCCCGTTATTATCTCGCAAGTCTGGTTTATGCTTACCCCGCGAAACTTGTTCATAAGAATCAACACAGGCGTGTTGAGCAAAAGTATATAAACGAAAGCCATAATAAGAGCAATCCAAACGTCCTGATTGGCGGGCGGCGAATTTAATATAGGCATAAATGTATACGGAAACACCAAAGCGCTTCCCACCGCAATAAGCAGCAGCTGCAGCGATGTTATAACCGGTTTAGTGTTCATTGCTCCCTCCCCGCTTTAAAAGGCCCTTTTATCTGCCCCGTACGGTTTACGGTTGAGTCCACAGTGACATAAAAAACCGCTTTCGCAAAATAATCGTCCCAGTTATTCTTAAACTCGCGCCACTTTTCCGGAAGCTGCAAATGCAGGTGCCTTCCGAAACCGAATATATCGCTCGCGAACTCCCGCTGTACTTTTTGAATCGCGAGTTTAATTTCCTCCTGCATTTTTTCGTTAAACCTTTGTTCGATAATTTTAAGCCATTGGTCCTTGGAAATATCAATGCCGCCGCTTTCTTCCCTTATATTTAAAATCATCTGTATATTAACGTAAAAACTTATATCGCCGCCGTTTACCGAGGCGGTTATATCGGCTCTGGAATCTTCTATCTTAAAAACCGTTAAACCGTCTCCCGAAGGAATCGTAATGTACGCGTTGCCCAAATCATTGATTAAAATGTTGTACGCCCTCGTTTCCTCTCCGTTCAGAAAGCCCGCAAGCTTGCCGTCCTTAAACGCCGCAAGCCCCTCATATAAAACTAACTTTTTCTCTCCGCCCTGCTGTTTATCGCCTTTTTGTTGCTCGCCGCCGCCCTGCTGTCCTTCGCTTTTTTGCGGCGTATCCTGACTTTTTAGTTCGGCGACGCCTGTAACCGGCTGTTTTCCGTCTATAAGATAGTCCTTTATAAAATCAAGAGTGGTTACAAAAACTGCTTTGGACGTATGCTCCCTTTGAATTTTGCTTAAATCCTTAAAATAATCGCCTATCATATCTGAAAAACCGGACGAGCAGAAATGAACCTCTTCCGGAGTTTTACCCTTTATCACAATCATAATAGGCATCTCGTCCGTCAGATGGTCTCTGCATAGAAAATCAAGGAGGTTTGGTATTTCGCTTTCGGCGAACCTTTCCGTAAAAATGCGCGCCTTGTTATGTCCGGCAAATACAAATTTCTCAACGCTTTTTGAAACGTTAGATACCGCCTCGCGCACCGATTCTCCCTTACCGACGGCAATAAGCGATTCCGTGGTCCCCCCTCCCCCGTCCGTGCCCCCGCTTGTGTCGGACGGGTTCATTATCTCGACGGTCAGTATAAATTGTCCGTCTTCGTCAACGTCGTATATCATGCTGTGAATTATGGCCAAATCCTGCGGCTCCTGCTTATTCCAGCATCCGGCGGCACAGGACAGCGCGGCGGCGCAAAGCAAGGCGCAAAGCGCTTTTTTTAATGTTTTCAACTAACGCCTCCTCCTTACATTGTCTTTCGCTATAGAGATTGGCCTAAACACCATTTTGTTTGGCCGAGCCCGTATAATGCTGTCTTTTAACTCCTGCCTTGAAAAAGACGACAGTATCGGTATGCCGAAGGAATCGGTGGACGCGAGCTGCGTAAGCAAAACCAATATGCCCGCGCCTACGCCCACAAGACCCATAACGCTGCCTAAAAACCAGAAAACAGTTCTGTATATTAATGTGAACTCCACCAAATTGGGGAGCATAAAGCTTGTTACAGCCGTAATGGCCACCACTATTACCATAGGCTCGCTGACTATGCCCGCGCTTACAGCGGCCTCGCCTATTATAAGAGAGCCGACTATTGTTATGGCGGAGCCTACCGCCTTTGGCATACGCGTCCCCGCCTCGCGCAGCAGCTCGAACATAAGCATGAGCACAAACACCTCCGCCGCAAGCGACATAGGCGTCCTTAAAGCCGAAACAACAATGCTTGTCATAAACACGACGGGCACCATTTCTTGATGAAATGTCGCTATGGCTATAGAAATCCCGGGAAGAAAAATGGTTATAAAAAGCGCGACGCACCTTAATACGCGCATAGCGCCCGCGAACACAGGCCTGCTGTAATAATCTTCGGCGGTGTGAAGGTTTTCTATAAAAAGCTCCGGTATAGTCAATACATGGGGCGTGCCGTCTACTAATATCGCGACCCTGCCCTCCAGCATCTTGGCGGCCGCCACATCCGGCTTTTGCGTTAGCCCCACGCCGGAGATGGGGCTGAACACATTCTCGCATATATATTGCTCTATATCTCCCGATTCAAGTATCATATCCGTATCTATCTTATCAACGCGTCTTCTTATCTCGTCCAAAACCCTTTTGTTGACTATGCCTTCAATATACACAATCTCTACGGACGTGCTTGTTTGCCTGCCTAAGGTTTTATCCTCTATAACCAATCTTTGGTTCTTTAGCTTTCTGCGTATAAGAGCGGTATTAGACCTTATATTTTCGGTAAAGCCTTCCTTCGGGCCGCGTATAACCGCTTCCGCGTCCGGCTCATCAACAGACCGCTGGTTCCACTGCCTGAACTCGAAAAGAAAAACCTTTTTTGTGCCCGCGTAAAACACCGCGGTAAAACCCGCCAGCACAAATTCCACAAATTTTGATACGTCCCGAGTCTCTTCAAAAACAGTTTTAAATACAAGATTAAGATTGCCGTCAAAATAGGGGGATTTAAGCGGCCTTATAATATCCCTGTCAACCAAATCCTTGTCTATAAGCCCGTCTATAAAAACAAGCATGGCTTTATCTTTTACGGTTTCAAACGGCCGGACGACAACGTCAAAGCTGTTGTTAAACAGCTTTTTGACAAGCCGCTCACAGTCCTCAATTTTGGACGGTATGTCCTGCCGCTCCGCGCCGCACTGCCCGCCGTCCGTATCCCGGGATTTATTTTTTTTAACAAAGCGAAAAATGGCGGATATCTCCTTTATGTACTTATCATAAAGAGCATATCCGCAAAAAAGTTTTTTATTCTATCGCGGGCAATCAAATTTACTATGAAAGCCGGTTTTTAAAATCATCGTAGCCGAATGTACGTATAATTTTGGCTTCACCGTTTTTGGTAACGAGAACAATGGCCGGCAGCGGCATACCGTTGAAGGTGTTGTTTTTTACCATGGTGTAGTGAGCCATATCGTGAAACACAAGCCTATCTCCCGTATTAAGCGGCTTGTCAAATGAATAATCTCCTATTATATCCCCCGCGAGGCAGGTCGCCCCCGCGAGTCTGTAGGTATAAGCTTTTTCTCCCCGCGGCGCGGCGCCCGTTACTTTCGGGCGGTACGGCATTTCCAAAACGTCGGGCATATGGCACGCGGCGGACGTATCGAGCACCGCAGTTGTTACCCCGCCGCTTCGCACCGTGTCTAAAACTTTGCACACCAGATATCCCGCGTTAAGAGCGATTGCCTCGCCCGGCTCTATATATACCTGCACACCGTATTTATCCCTTATCCTTATAAGCTCTGAAACGAGCGTTTCTATATCGTAATCTTCTCTTGTTATATGATGCCCGCCCCCAAGGTTCAGCCATTTCATCCGCCCGAAAAAGCCGCCGAACTTGTTTTCAGCCGCACGCAGCGTTGTTACGAGCGCGTCGGCGTTTTGCTCACAAAGCGTATGCATATGCAGCCCTTCTATGCCGCCAAGCTCTTTTTCAACAAAGTTTTCCCGTGTTATTCCAAGACGGGAGCCTAACGCGCACGGGTCGTAAATCGAGCCGCTTTGCGTTGAACATTCGGGGTTTATTCTAAGCCCGCACGAGCAGCCGGCAGCAAGCGCTTGGCCTCCCAGCCGCTTCCATTGCCCAAACGAATTAAAAATAATATGTCCGCATATACGCGTTAATTCGACAAAATCTTCGTCCTTGTACGCGGGGGAATAAACGTGTGTCTCTCCGCCGAACATTTCAGCCCCGAGCCGCGCCTCAAAAAGACCGCTTGCCGCGGTGCCGCTAAGGTACCGGCGGATAAGAGGGTAAACGCCGTGCATGGCAAACGCCTTTTGCGCCAAAAGTATCTTACAGCCTGAGCGCGAAGAGACGCCTCGCAATATCTTAAGATTCGATATCAGCTTTTCCTCGCCGACCGCATAGCACGGAGTAGGCAATTCTCGCGGCAGCTTTTCCATCAGTCTACAAGACGCGGCGAAAAGCTTTCCCGCCACGGCAATCCCCAACGATTTAACGCGTCCATAAAAGGGTCCGGATCAAACTCTTCTATGTTAAAAACGCCCGGTCCGCGCCATGTTTTTGTCATAAGCATCATTGCGCCTATCATTGCGGGCACGCCGGTGGTATAGCTTACAGCCTGGCTTCCCGTCTCCCGAAAGCATTCCTGATGGTCGCAGACGTTGTATACGTAATATGAGCGCCTTTTGCCGTCCAAAACGCCCCGCAAAATGCACCCTATATTGGTTTTCCCCACGGTGCGCGGGCCAAGCGAGGCGGGGTCCGGCAGAACCGCTTTTAGAAACTGCAGAGGTATAATTTGCTTACCGTCAAATTCTATAGGCTTTATGGAAGTCATGCCGACGTTTTCAAGGCATTTTAAGTGCGTCAAATAGCTTTGCCCGAAAGTCATAAAAAAGCGTATGCGTTTTACCCCTTTTATGTTCTTTGCAAGGCTTTCAATCTCCTC
>Ga0265293_10005666_pt1 | contig 20667 bp, 18 predicted proteins | sample Munlanlewell138R_FD_192505 | JGI IMG/M metagenome (GOLD analysis project Ga0265293, IMG submission 192505) | Leachate microbial communities from a municipal landfill in Southern Ontario, Canada - Leachate well 138R | ecosystem: Engineered > Solid waste > Landfill > Unclassified | place: Canada... | reverse complement strand
CACCATGACCCACAAGACAACATTGGCCATCATCGGCGCCGGCAGCGCCGGCCTGACCGCGCTCAAGGAAGCGCAGCGTGTCACCGACGACATCATTCTCATCAACCATGGCCCCTACGGTACCACGTGCGCGCGCGTGGGCTGCATGCCGTCCAAGGCGCTGATTGCGCCGGCGCAGGCGTTGCAGCGGCGCAGCTTCATGGCGCGTGCCGGCGTGCGGGGTACCGATGCGCTCTCGGTCGACCTGCCGGCCGTGCTCAGGCACGTGCGTGCGCTGCGCGACCGGTTCGTGCAGGGCCCCATCGAGCTGGCCGAATCACTGGGTGCGCGCAGCTTCAGCGGGCGCGCGCGCTTTGTGGATGCCAACACGCTCGAAGTCGGCGCCGAGCGCATAACGGCCGAGCGCACCATCATCGCCACCGGCAGCCGCCCGATCGTCCCCGACGCGTGGAAGACCCTGGGCCCACGCGTTCTCACCTCGGACGATGTCTTCGAGCAGGAGGACCTGGGCCCACGTGTCGCGGTCGTTGGCCTGGGCGCCGTCGGCACCGAACTGGGGCAGGCGCTGGCGCTGCTGGGGCTGCAGGTCACCGGCCTGACCCAGGGCGAGACGGTGGCCGGGCTCACCGACCCCGCTGTTTCCAACGCCCTGCTGGAAGCACTGCGCAAGGACATGCGCATCGTCACCGGCGTGCAGGCCGAGCTGGAACCGCTGGGCGAAACGGCGGTTCGCGTCCGCGCCGGTGGCGAGGTTCATGACGTGGACTGGGTCCTGGCCAGCCTGGGGCGCCGTCCCAACCTGGAGGGGCTGGGGCTGGAGCAGCTGGGCGTGGCGCTGGACGCCCGCGGCATGCCCGCGTTCGACCGGCAGACGCTGCGCCTGGACGGGCTGCCCATTTACATTGCGGGCGACGCCAGCGGCATCCGCCCCATCCTGCACGAAGCCGCCGACGAAGGGCGCATCGCCGCCTACCACGCCCTGCATCCGGACACCGAGTGCCTGGCCCGGCGCGCGCGCATGGGCGTGGTGTTCACCGAACCCGGCGCTGCGGTGGTGGGCAGGAGCCTGCGCGATCTGCAAGCCACGGGCACCGACTTCGTCGCCGGAGAAGCGGATTTTTCCCGCCAGAGCCGCGCGCTCATGGAGGGACGCAATGCCGGCCTCCTGCGCGTCTATCTCGACAGCCCCGACGGGCGCATCCTGGGCGCTGAAATCGCCGCCCCGGCTGCCGAGCACCTGGCGCACCTGCTGGCCTGGGCCATCCAGGCCGGCATGACGGTGGACGACGTCCTGCAGTTGCCCTTCTACCACCCGGTGGTCGAAGAAGGCCTGCGCTCGGCGCTGCAGGCGGCGCGGCGCGCGCTCGGCAAGCGGCGCGTCACGCCAGACCTGCCGCTGTGCGGAGAACCCGCTGCCTGGGCGCTCGGGGGTGATTGATCGCGCTGCGCACAAGGCGACATTCCATGATGGGGCGCATGCGCCTGTAATTTGCTGCTGCCCAAGGCTTTCTGATCCTCATCGTCAGCTCAACGGATGACAGATGACCTCGGCCCAAGGATGAAGGTTGAGCGTTTGGCGTTTGCGTTGAGCGTGGTGGACATACGCTGGACGCTGGACGCAACACGCTCAACCTCTTCAAAGCGCGACGGCATGCCGCAGCGCGCTCATTGCATCCCCGCCTCACACTGCCTTCGGGCTTGACGCCATGAACCGGATCAATCGTTTCCTGGGCCTGCGCCGCTTTGGCAGGTTGTTTCGGCGCTCGCCCATCCTGGCGTCCGTGGCCCGCGATCATCGCGGGGTCGTGCCGCAGGATGCATTGAATCGGCGCCTCATCAAGCAGGCACTTGCCCCAGCGGACAACTTGCTGGAGCAGCTGGAGACTTCCGTGCGGGGTCTGGCCGAGAGTCAGGCCGAGGCGCGGCTGCTTGCGCACGGGCCCAACGAGGTCGAGCACGACCGGCCGGTGCGCTGGTGGTGGCATCTTTGGCTGAGCTACAACAACCCGTTCAACCTGCTGCTGACCGTGCTTGCCGCCGTGTCGCTCTTCACCGGTGACATGCAGGGCACCGTGGTCATCGGCTTCATGGTGGTGCTGGCCACGCTGATCAAATTTTTCCAGGAACGGCAATCCAACCAGGCCGCGCAAGCGCTGAAGGCGCGGGTAAGCAGCACCGCAACGGTGCGCCGGCGCGCAGATGAGGACAATGGCGCCGACCACCCGCGCGAGATCCCGATCAGGGAGCTGGTACCAGGCGACTTGGTCTTGCTGTCGGCTGGCGACATGGTGCCGGCAGACTGCCGCGTGATGAGCGCGACCGACCTGTTCCTGGGCCAGTCGGCGATGACCGGTGAATCCTTGCCCGTGGAAAAATTCGCGCGCGCTGGCGCTGCTGACGGTACGGCGCTGGAAATGGCCAATCTGGTGTTCATGGGCACCAACGTCATCTCCGGCACGGCCAGCGCAGTGGTGCTGGCAACTGGCAACGACACCTACTTCGGCACGCTGGCCGCGCGCGTCACGCGCATCGTCGACGCGGGCGAAGACAACGCATTTCAACTGGGCGTCAACAGGGTCAGCTGGCTGCTCATCCGCTTTGCAGTGGTGATGGTCCCGCTGGTGCTGTTCATCAACGGCTTCACCAAGGGCGACTGGCCCGAAGCGTTCCTGTTTGCCCTGTCGGTGGCGGTGGGGCTGACGCCGGAGATGCTGCCGATGATCGTCACCACCACGATGGCGCGCGGCGCGGTGGTGCTCTCGCGCATGCAGGTGATCGTCAAGCGGCTGGACGCGATCCAGAGCTTTGGTGCGATGGACATCCTGTGCACGGACAAGACCGGCACGCTGACCCAGGACAAGATCGCGCTGGCCCGCCACACCGACGTGGCCGGCAACGATTCGGACGAGGTGCTGGGCTTTGCCTACCTCAACAGCTACTTCCAGACCGGCCTGAAGAACCTGCTCGACCGCGCGGTGCTCGACCACGTCGAGCTCAAGCGGGAGCTGAACGTCGCGCGCGACTACCGCAAGGTGGATGAGATTCCGTTTGACTTCGAGCGCCGGCGCATGTCGGTGGTGGTGTCCGAGCGCGAGGAGCACCACGAGCTGATCTGCAAGGGCGCGGCGGAAGAAATCTTCGATATCTGCACGCGGGTGAAGGTCGACGGACAGGTCCATCCGCTGGATGCCGAGCGGCGCAAGCGCTTTCTTGGCGTGCTGCGCGGCCTGAACGAGCAGGGCCTGCGCGTGGTCGCGGTGGCCATGAAGGAGATCCCACCCGACCAGGTGGTCTATTCCAGGGCCGACGAATCCGACCTGACCCTGATCGGCTTCATTGCCTTTCTGGATCCGCCCAAGGAATCAACCGCGCCGGCGTTGCAGGCGCTGGCCGAGCACGGGGTCACGGTCAAGGTCATCACCGGCGATAACGAACTGGTCGCAGGCGAGGTTTGCCGCCAGGTCGGGCTGCACGTGGATGGATTCTTGCTCGGCGTGCAGATCGATGCCATGGACGATGAAACGCTGGCCCCGGCCGTCATGGCCAATACGGTCTTTGCGCGCGTTTCACCGCTCAACAAGGAGCGCATCGTGCGCAGCCTGCGCGCGCAGGGCCACGTGGTCGGCTTCATGGGCGACGGCATCAACGACGCGCCCGGGCTGCGCGCCGCCGACATCGGCATTTCGGTGGACGGCGCGGTGGATATTGCCAAGGAAGCGGCCGACGTCATCCTGCTCGAGCGCAGCCTGATGGTGCTGGAGCGCGGCGTGGTCGAGGGCCGCAAGACCTTTGCCAACATGCTCAAGTACATCCGCATGACCGCCAGCTCCAACTTCGGTAACGTGTTTTCGGTGCTGATTGCCAGCATCTTCCTGCCGTTTTTGCCCATGCTGCCGCTGCACCTGCTGGTGCAGAACCTGCTGTACGACATCTCGCAAGTGGCGATTCCGCTGGACAACGTGGACGACGAACAGGTGCGCCGCCCGCTGCAATGGAATCCTGCCGGCATCGGCCGCTTCATGCTGTTCTTCGGCCCGCTCAGCTCGATTTTTGACGTCGTCACCTTTGCCCTGATGTGGTACGTGTTCAAGGCCAACGACGTGCTGCACCAGACCCTGTTCCAGTCCGGCTGGTTCGTGGTTGGCCTGCTCACGCAGACGCTGATCGTGCACATCATCCGCACCCCCAAGATCGCCTTCATCCAGAGCCGCGCATCGTGGCAATTGATGGGCATGACGGTACTGATCATGGCCATTGGCGTGTATCTGCCCATGGGGCCGCTGGCCGGCTACTTCAAATTGCAGCCGCTGCCGCTGCCGTACTTTGGCTGGCTGGCTGGAATCATCGTCAGCTACTCCCTGCTCACCGCCGCCATGAAGCGTTACTACATCCGCCGCTTCGGCTGGGATTGACCGATCACCCCCCTGCCCTGTCCGCGACCGGCCTGGCGCGACACGGGCACGCGCGGGCGGGGCCACCCCGCCTGCGATCACCGTCTGGTTGCCTACGGTCGGCCACGCCTTGCCAGTGGCCACCATCCAGCGGGACCGCGCAGCTCAGTCGCCAAGCAAGGCCAGCACGTCATCGACGATGCGCTGCCTGTCCCGCGCCGCATCAAGCCGCTGCCACTCTGGTGGCACGCCGCCACCCTGCGCCAGCTGGCCCTGCAGCACGTCCACGGTCGCATCCGATGCGCTGCCCGTGCGCTGCGCCACGCGCTGTTGCAGCACGTCGGGGGGTGCATCGAGCCACAGGCCGAGAAAGGGCACACCGTGACGCGCAGCAACGGCTTGAATGCGCGCGCGCTCGTGAGCCCGGTCAAAGACGGCATTGACGATGGCGGCACCGCCGGCAGCAACGATGCCTTCAGCGCGCGCGGCCATGTCGTCATAAACGGCAACCGAGACTTCGGGGCGATACGCCGATGGCGGCAGGCGCGTGTCGGGCGCGACGCCGTACCTGGCCTTGCGCACGCGATCGCTCTCGATGACGCGCGCGCCGGGCGGCGCGCCGACGTGCGCAGCCAGCGCATCGGAAACCGTGGATTTGCCCGAGCCGCTGAAGCCGCCTATGGCGATCAGGCAGGCCGGCCGTTCATGCAGCAGGCTGGTGGCCAGGTCGTAATAGCCGCGCGCTTCGTGTGCCAGGGCACTTTCCGACACACTCCCTTGGCCGGCCTGCGCCGCAATCACGTGCGCACGCACTGCTGCGCGCACGGCCATGAAAAAGGGCAACAGGGCAAAGCCGCCGTCGTCGCCCGTGGTGTCGAGGTAGCGGTTCATGACCCAGTTGGACAGGTCCACAAGCTGGAGATGCCACAAGTCCATGAGCAGGAACGCCAGGTCGTAGAGCACGTCGACCGTGGCGATCTCGTCGCTGAATTCTATGCAGTCGAACAGGCGTGGCTGGCCATTGATCAGGCAGATGTTGCGCAGGTGCAGGTCGCCGTGGCAGCGGCGCACCTGGCCTGCGGTTGCGCGCCGGTCGAGCAAGGCCGCGTGCTGCATCAAAGCGGCACGGAAGCTGGCGTCCAGCTGTTTGGTTTCGGCAGGCGTGAACACCCGGCTCGCGCCGAAACCGGCCCGGTTGATGTCCAGCACCGCAGCCATGCGGGCAGCGCCACCGACCCCGCGCCGCACGGGCGCGGCCTCGTGCGAACGGGCGATGGCTTGGGCCGTCGCCGTCATCAGCGGCAGCGTCAGCGCGCCGGCGCGCGCCAGGTTGCTGAACAGGCAATCCTGGTCAAAGCGGCGCATGACAACCACGGCGTCGACGAGCTCGCCCGCGCCGTCCCACTCCAGCCCGCCATCTGCCGCCCGCGTGATGCGCCGCACGCCAAGATAGAGCCCGGGCGCTCCCGGTGCATTGAGTGCCACCTCCTTCTCGCACACCTGCAGTCGCTGCTCGGCCGTCGAAAAATCAGCGTACGGCAGGCGCACGGCCCGCTTCATCTTGAGCGCCCGGTCGCCGACCAGGAAGATGCGGGAAATGTGCGTCTCCATGACCTGGACCGCATCACTGGCGCCGTGCGTGGCGGGATTCGCCAGGAAGGCAACGGTCTCGGCTTGATCTTCGACTTGCTGGTGCAGACCTCTCTCCTGTGCGCTGCGGGTGGCGCTGTACGTGCCTGTTGTGCAATGCGCGCTGCCTGCATTTGCAATCCGGCAGGACGACATCCTTGCAACCGCTGCAGCAACGCGCGCCCCAGACTGTAGCAGCCGGCGGCAGGCTCCGGCGCAGGCAATGCAGCCGAGGTGGCCGCAGCCGGGACACGCACCGTCACGGATTTCTGCTTGGGCCCCATGGCTCGTGGGCTGGTGGATGCAGCTTCCCCAGGCCACGCCGCCCGGTTCTGAGGTATGATTTTTTTTAGACGCGGGGTGCCCGGCTTTGGCCCGGGCTGAGAAATCACCCGTACAACCTGATCTAGGTCATGCTAGCGTAGGGACGTCCAGATGGCGCCGACACTCAAAACAAACACGCTTGCGGCCGGGCAGCTGGCCGCCGCGCTCTTGGCGCTGCGCGCGCGCACGCCGCTGGTGCACTGCCTGACCAACACCGTGGTCGCGGGCCTGACCGCCAACGTGCTGCTGGCCGCGGGCGCCGCCCCTGCAATGACCGACAATGCGGCCGAAGCCGCAGGCTTTGCCGCCCGCGCGGGCGCCGTGCTCGTGAACCTCGGCACGCCGTATGCGGACACGACGCAGGCCATGAGCTGCGCCATCATCGGCGCGCAGGACGCGGGCGTGCCCTGGGTGCTGGACCCGGTGGGCGGTGGCGCGCTGCCGTGGCGCACGGCGCTTGCGCGCGCCTGGCTCGCCGACGGCCGCCCGGCCATCGTGCGCGGCAATGCATCCGAAATCCTCGGCCTGGCCGGGGGCGCCGGCGGCAAGGGCGTTGACTCCACGGCTGCTGCCGACGACGCCCTCACCGCCGCCGTGGAGCTTGCGCGCCGCCAGCGCTGCGTGGTGGCGGTGAGCGGCGCGGTGGACCTCATCACCGATGGCGCGCGCCTTGCGCGCATGGGCAACGGCAGCCCGCTGCTCACGCGAGTCTCCGGCACGGGCTGCGCGCTTGGCGCGCTCATGGCGGCGCTGGCCGCGGTCGAGCCCGATGCGCTGGTGGCTGCAAGCGCCGCAACCGCACTCCTGACGGTGGCCGCCGAGCGCGCGGCGCAGCACAGCGCCGGGCCGGGCAGCTTTGCCGTGGCGCTCATCGATGCGCTGTACGCGCTCCAGCCCGAGGCGCTCGCGGCGTCGACCCGCTTTGTTTGAGCCAAGCGGGGTTGCTGATGCACTGCGGGCGAGTCAGAAGGCAAATCGGCAAACGGCGAACGCACGCGCCAGGTGCGCGCACATCCGTTGATCGTTGCCCGCACGGCGCGTTCGCTGGCGATTGCAACACGCAGACCCCCAAACATCGCCAGCGCGATGTCAGCGGCCGCGCAGCAGCTGCGGCCCATGTCCTGCACACCGGCCACGGACGCGGCCCGGTGCATCGCTGTGTCCACCAGGGAGCCAACAGACCATGAACCTAGAATCCGCAGTTGACCGCTTATTTTCTTTGGCAGCTATTTGTTATTGCTCGAAGTTTTTGCGTTTTTCAATGTCCACCCATCAGATGAAGACGCTATGCGCCTGATCGCACAGCGCTGGACGCGCCATGCTGCGTTGCTCCGCCTTGCAGACAGTAGTCTGCGGCGTTGTCGCCCTTGCAGGGCGCCCCGCAGCCAGAGGCTGCTTCTGTTCGTGCTGTCCAAAGGTGCGCAGGCACCTTTGGAGCCGCAGCACTCACCCTTGCCTGACACGCCCTTCGCTGCACGCTCAGGCGCATCCAACTGCGGATTCTAGGATGAACTTTTCCGAACACGCATGGGCACAAGCAGCGCCCATCCTGCGCGCCATAGAGCAGCACCCTTTCATTGCCGAGCTGGCCAGCGGCGCCCTCTCCAGCCAGCGCTTCCACTACTACATGGCGCAGGATGCGCTCTACCTCAACGACTACGCGCGCGCACTGGCGCTGGCAGCAAGCCAGGCGCCGCGCGCCGACGAGGTGGAATTCTGGTCCACGGCGGCCGTGGGCGCCATCGTTGCCGAGCGCCAGTTGCACGCGCAGTTCGTCGCGCAGCCGGATCCGGGCAGCCGATCACCCACCTGCACCGCGTACACCAGTTATCTGCTGGCGTTCAATGCGCGCGGCGCCTACGCGCAGCTGGTCGCCGCCGTGCTGCCCTGCTTCTGGATCTACGAGCACGTGGGCCAGGTGCTGGCCCGCAGCGCCACCGAGCTGCGCAGCCACCCATACCGCGCCTGGATAGAGACCTACGCCAACCCGGATTTTGCCGCAGCCAGCGCGCGGGCGCGCAGCATTGTCGACCGCGCGGTGACGGCAGCCCGGGACCGCGACCAGGCCACGGTCGTGTTTCTCACGGCCTGCCGCTACGAGTGGATGTTCTGGGACGCAGCGTGGCGCATGGAGGCCTGGCCCATTTGACGCCAGCTTGGCACGGACCTTGCTCAGGAGAATATCGTGACCCAGGAATCCTCTTGCGCACAGTGGCGCGCGGCCAACGTTGCGCGCTGGAACGCCTGCGTGGCGCACCGCTTGGTGCACGAGCTCTTTGCCGGCACGCTGGACGCTGCGGTGCTGCGCCAGGCGTTTCCTGACGATGCCGTGCGGCACGCGCCCTGCGCATCGGCGCGCGGCGACGGCGGCTCGCAGGCGACGGGCATGCCATGGGCCTCAGTTCCGCCCCGGTGAAGGAGGCCGCATGACTTCCGGAACCACCCAGGTGGCCAGGGAGCAGGCCGCGCGCCGCGCGATTCGCGGCGGCGTCGTCGGCAACTACGTCGACCAGTTCGACATCTTCCTGCCGGTGATTGCGCTGGTCCCCGCCGCGGCCGCGCTCTTTGGCCCCGAGCACGCCGGCGCCAATACCGGGCTGGTCTTTGTTGCAACGCTGCTCGGCAGGCCGCTGGGCTCGATCATCTTCGGACCGATGGCCGACAGGCTGGGCCGCACGCGGGTGACCAAGATCGCGCTGCTGGGCATTTTTGCAACGACGCTGGGCATCGCGCTGGTGCCTGATTTCCACACACTGGGCTTCTGGACCTTGTGGCTGATTGCGCTGCTGCGCTTCCTGGGCGGCGTATTCCTGGGCGGCGAATACAGCGCGGCCATTCCGCTGGCGCTGGAGTGGACGCCGCAGCGACGGCGCGGGCTGGTGAGCGGCCTGGTCATGTCCATGTCGCCCTGCGCCAACGCCAGCATCGCGGCGCTCACCGCGTTGCTCTACGCCGTGCTCGGCGCCGATGGCTACGCCCGCTGGGGCTGGCGCGCGCTGTTCTGCCTCGGCGCGCTGCTGGCGCTCGCGCTCTTCTTCTACTACCAGCGCCACGTGCGGGACGCGCCGGTGCAGCGGTCAGAATCGGCACGCAGGGCCGAGGCCAGGCCGCTGGCGCAGCTGTTCTCGGGCCGCAGCCGGTACGCGTTCATGGGCGTGTTCATCCTCATGAGCGGCTTGTGGATCATGACCAACATGGCCGTGGTGGTCCTGACGCGCGCGCTCTCCACGCAGGCGCAGCTGCCGGCGCAGCGCGTCACGCTGGTGATGTTTGCCGCCACGTTGCTGTCGGCACCGGCCATGCTGCTCGCGGGCCACGCGTCCACCTTCGTGGGCCGCAGGCGCTTTTTCATCGCGTTCGGGCTGGCATCGGCTGTCCTTGCGCCGTTGCTGTACGCGCTGGTGCCGGTGGTGCCCAGCCTCGCTGCCGTTGTGGCAGCCGCCTGCGCGCTGCAGTGGGCCACGGTGGCTGGCTATGGGCCCGTGGGCGCACACCTGGTCGAGCAGTTCCCCAGCCGCGTGCGCTCCAGCGGCTACGGCATAGGCTACAGCGTATCCATCGTGCTGCCAGCGCTGTTCCCGTACTACCTGCCGTGGCTGCAGCGAGCAACCGGGCCCGTGGCAGCCGTCGCGCTGCTGCTTGCCCTGGCCGGGCTGCTGGTGTGCACCGGCGGCTGGCTGGCGCGGGCAAACGGCCAGGTCAACGGCACGCGGCAGGCAACGTGACGTCCGCCGACGGCAAGGTCGATCAGGGGCACGCTCGAGCCGGTTTGCGTGGACGATACTCTCTCCGTCATCGTCCGCGTCGGTGCCAGCGAGCACGCCGACGATACGCGTACGGCTGCTCAAGACAGTAGCGGCGGTGCTGCGCAATACCAGGCGGGTGCGCATCCTGTTTGCCAGCAATCACCCACTGCGCCAAAGCCCCAGCGACGCGGTGCAGGCGCTGGGCTGAACAAAGCCGAGCACCGCCCGCCAGGCGCGGTGAAACGAGTATGGGGTAAGGGGAGGAGGTGACGGTGCCGATCGGCAAAAGCGCCAAATCGCATCAAATGACGGGCCTGGCCATAGGCCAGTATCACGCCGCTCCACCACAGCGCAAGGTTTGATGAAGAAGTTTCCGGGCTGGTTCTTGTGCGGCCCCTGGGCACGTGAGCTCTATGGGGTACTGCCGGACGATGCGCAAGCGTCGCAACGAAATCGAGCGACTTTTCGGCGAATGGAGGCTGAAAGCGCATCTTCTCGCGCATCAAGAAACTCAATGTCACGCTCACCGGCTTCCCGAATTTCGCTCTGGCTGCCGGTGGGCCCCGCCATTCATGCTGGGGCGCGCCCGCGAATGAGGACACCGGCGCGCCCCGGTGGGACAAGCACGGGCCGTGCGGCCCATGCTGTGATCAGCCGGACTTGACGGCGATGCGCTTGACCTTGGCCTTGGCCTCTGCAGTCTTGGGCAGCGTCACGGTGAGTACGCCGCGCTTGAACTCGGCTTCGGCCTTTTCAGGGTCCACGCCCGGCGGTATCGGGATCATCCGGTGAAAGCTGCGCCGCGACTGCGACGTGAAGCCGTCCTTGTCGGTCTTTTCCTCGCGCTCGCCGCGTATCGTCAGCATGTCATCGGTGACGTTCACCTCGATGTCCTTCTCATCGAGCCCCGGCAAGTCCACCGATACCAACATGGCTTCGTTGGTCTCGGAGATGTCGGTGCGCGGACCACCCGCGGCGAGGCTGCCGAAGGGGTCGTCGAAGCGTGTCCAGAAGTCCTCGAACACGCGGTTGAGGTCGCGCTGCAATGAGACCATGGGGTTGTCGTTCGCATCACGGCGCGCCAGCGTCCGGTTGCGGCTCCAACTCCGAGGAATGAGATCACTGAATGCCATGGTTATTCCTCCTTTGGGTTTCGTTGATTTGGTCAAAGCCCGTCTCAGGCTGCCTTGACCTTGATCTGCCTGGGTTTGGCGTCTTCACTCTTCTTCAGCACGAGCGTGAGTACGCCATCGCGGTGGTTGGCCTCGATGCCGTTGACGTCTATCGTCTCCGGCAGGCTGAAGGCCCGCTCGAAGGTGCCGGGCGCGTATTCGGCGTAGATGCGCCGGTAGCCTTCGGGCGCCGGCTCGTCGATGGCCCCACGCACGGTCAGCGCGCGGTTCTCGACCGAGACATCGACGGTGTCGGGAGCCACCCCCGGCAGGTCGATGACCAGCGTCACCGCATCGTCCTTCTCGAAAATGTCCGTCGACGGGCGATAGAACGGCCCGCTCAATGCACCCTCATCGGTGCGGGCAACGTCTCGGCCCGCCGTCGCCAGTTCCTGTGCCATTTCGTTCCTCCTTCGTCGTTTTTCAGGCTGCTTTGACCGCGATCTTGCGCGGCAGTTCAGCGTCCGGGCGTCCCATCTCGATTTCAAGCACGCCATTCCTTGCCCGTGCCTGGACCTTGTTGGGATCGACGCGCAGCGGCAAGCGGATCGAACGCGAGAATTCGCCCCAAGGACGCTCGCGCCGGTGCCAGGCCGCGTTCTCGTCCTCGGTTGGGGGCTTGCGCTTGCCGGCGATGGTCAGGGTGTTTTCGCGCACCGTCAGGTCGATGTCGTCGGTGCCGACTCCGGGCATCTGAGCTGTGACGACCACGCTGTCATCACCCAGCCACATGTTCACCGGGGGCCATGCCCCGGCGCTGCCAGCGCGCGGGGCTCCTTCGAACATGCGGTTCATCTGCGACTGCAGTTGGCGCAGTTCCACGAAGGGATCCCACTGCACCCCGGGAAATCCGATGTTCAGCATTGCTTTTCCTCCTTTCATTTCATCTCCTGTGATGCTGCACTTCCGCAGGAAGATGCGGATGCGCGGCCTCGGCAGGATCACCGCGAAAGAAGGACAACGGATCGCTCGCGATCCGGCGCGAAGACGCATGGCGAACACGCCTTTCGCTACGCAAGGCCAGCGGCTGCGCCTCGCGCCCGATGACGAGAGCGCGCGCTGCCACTTGAGAGAACGCGCGCGAGTTGCGCCACCGTCTTCGGGACCCTCCTTGCGGCATCCCGATCCGGTAATTGGGAATGCTGTACTTTTTGTCAAGAGGGGAGTGTCACTTTTTTGCCGAGAATGCGCTGCAGCGAGCCCGCAAACTTCAGCACCAAAGGCGTCGACGCGAGGCTTTATCCTGTAATGGAAGATGGCGCGCGCGGCAGGCTCGCGCGGGCTGGACCCGGATAAACCCAGCTTCGTGCACGCGCCGCTGGAAAAAATCAGGGCAGCGACTCGGCGCATGGCCGGCGGTCAACGCGGCGCCGCCCTCCTCAAGGGCACGCGGGTCAGGATCCGTCTCATCCCCAAGCTACGACAGCATTGCTTTGCCTTGCCGTGTTGCGGGTACGCGCCCTACTGGCCCCCGCTGTGCGGGAAGAGCGCCGAACCGGTCCACTCCGATGCCTGCGCGCGCGCCGGAGTCGCCGTCAATCCGCGCCGGTAAATGGCAAAGACGCCTGCGGCATCCCGGTGCGTTGAGCGCCAGCTCCTTCTCGCACACCTGCAGCCGCTGCTCGGCCGTCGAAAAATCAGCGTACGGCAGGCGCGCGGCCCGCTTCATCTTGAGCGCCCGGTCGCCGACCAGGAAGATGCGGGAAATGTGCGTCTCGATGACCTGGACCGCATCGCCCCCGCCGTGCGTGGCGGGATCCTTCAAAAAGGCGATGGCCCGGGTTTGATCTTCGGCTTGCAGGCGCAGACCTCTTTCGTGTCGATGGCACGCGGCAGCACGGGTGGCGCTGCACCCGGCTGTCCTTCCAGGGGTCAGTGCATGCGCGCTCGCAGGCAGGCACGGAAGCGATGCCCGGCCGGTGCTCCTTGCCTTGCTGGTTGTGCCGCAGTCATCGCGGCAAGAAGCACATCAGACTGTAGCAGCCCGCATCAGCGCTCGCCATAAAAGTGCTGAACAAACGGCTGACGAAAGCTCTGGTGGCAGGCCAGGCAGCTTTGCTGCAGCTTGCCAAAGGCCGCAATCACGGCCTGGCCATCTTCTTGTTCAGCAGCTTGCTGCAGGTTCTCGGCGCCTTTTCCAAGTTCGAGGTCGAAGTTGCGGAATTTCCTTGCATCGGCGCCGAGCCAGCCGAGGATGCGCATTTTTTCCCGGGCCGGTGGCTCTTCATGTTGTCCTATCCTGGGTGCCAGTTGAGCAACCAGCTGCCAGTCTTCCTCGGAAATGGCTCCGGTAACGGCCTGCATGTCCTGGCCGAGCTGCTTCATCACGCCGCGCAGCGCCATGTCCTGCCGTGCCTCCGGCGCTTCCTGCGCATGGGCACTCGGGCCGCCGAGCAGGGCAAGCGCAAGCAACGCGACCGGGATGTGTTTTCTTTCTGTCATGGGTATCTCCATGGTTGGGCCAAGAAAAATGGGGCGTTCAAAACTCGACGCTCAGCGGCGCGATCGAACCAAAGGCATGGTGGCCGTGCTGCCCGCGGGATTCACGGCTGCGCCAGACGCGCATCAGCGCCAGCGCCACGCCATTGGTGTGGTTGCGGCCCGTGCCAGCGAAGAGGTCGTTTTCCAGCCGCACCGTGGCGCCGCACAGGCGCAGGTTCTGGCCGGGCGCTGCGCGGGCGAGGACCAACGGCAGTGCGGTCTGGCAACCCACGTTTGCGCGTCCAGCCACCGCGCCCCCAGCGTCAGGCCTCGCGGCATCCGGTTTCTTCATGGGCGTGACGCAGCCGCAGGATATAGACCCTGGTGTCCTGCAGTTCGTAAAGGATACGGTAATGGCCGGTTGTCAGCTCGTACACCCTGCGCGGCAGGAAGACGGGCAGCGCAACACCCGTTTCGGGGCCGTGCAAGAGGATCTCGGGCATGCTGGCCAGCTCCCTGGCGGCAGCAGCCACGACGGGAGCCGGCGCGTCCATCGGCGCCAGAAACTCGTGCAGGCGCACCAGATCCGAGAGCGCCTCGCTGGTCCACTGCAGGTCCATCAGAAAGAGATGTCCAATGTGGGATTGACACCAAAACTGCCTGCCCAGACGCGCACGATTTCATGCTCCAGCACGCATCCTGCATCAACGTCCGCCAGCGCCCTGCGGGTTCTGCGGCAGTTCTCCATTGGATGCCTGGCAGACCGGGTTGCATCGCAGGCTCGGGTCTGGTGGATGCATCTCCGGCCCAAAGGCCTTGAGTGTGCTTTTTTCATGGCGTGTGTCCGTCCGTTTCTATTTCGCAGGCAAATGGCCCGCTTGCGACCAAATTGGCAACCGGATGATGGATGATCTCGGCACATGCAGAGGTTGAGCGTTTAGCGTTGAGCGTGGTGGACACACGCTGGACGCAACACGCTCAACCTCTTCAAAGCGTCAGCGAGGTCATCGCTCATGCGCCTGATCCTGCTGGGCATTGTTTCCAATGAGGAGTTGATTTGCATGGCGAGTTCCTTTTTGCGCTGGGGGGTCGGTCAGGGTGCGGTGTTGGTCCCGCTGGCGATGGCAGCTGACTCGCGGGAGGGCATGCCCACTTGATGCTGGACCGCCGGTGCATCCCAGCCGCCGCCCAGCGCCTTGTACAGCGCCACCAGGCGGGTGGCCGCTGCGTTGTGGGCGCGCACGGCCCCCGTTTCGGCTTCGTAGAGCTGGCGTTGCTCGGCCAGCAGCTCGATGCGTGAGATGTCGCCAGCGGCAAAGCGCGACTGCGCGTGGCCGAAAGCGCGGCGCGACGCGTCCAGCGCGATCCAGCGCCGCTCCAGCGCTTCCAGGCTGGCATGGTAGTCGGCGAGCGTGCGTTCGGCATCGCCCAGCGCGTTCAGGACGGCCTGTTCGTAGCCCAGCGCGGCCTGCTGCTGCGCGGCCTCACTGGCGCGGATCTCGGCGCGCACGCGGCCGCCATCGAAGAGGCGCCAGGAAATCAGCGGCAGGATGGAAAAGCGCGTGCTGTCCGAGGTGAGCCAGTCGCCCGTGTGCAGCGCCTGAAAGCCGCCGCCCACGCCTATGGACAGCTTGGGAAAGAGTTCGGCCGTGGCGACTCCGATGTCGGCAGTGCTGGCGGCGAGCTGGCGCTCCGCGGCAAGCACGTCGGGGCGGCGGCGCAGCACATCGGCACGCTCGCCCACCGGCAGCGCGCGCAGCACGAAAGGCGGGAGCGGCGCATCGAGCCGGTGCAGCTCGTGCTCCGGCGGCTCGCCCAGCAGCACGCCCAGGCTGAGCAATGCGCCCCGCTCGCGTGCTGCGATGTCTGGCAGTTCCGCGTCGGCAGTGGCCCATTGCGCAAAAGCCGCGTCAACGTCGGCTTCGGAAGCGGCGCCGTGCTCTTGCTGCAGTTGCACCAGCTCCGTCGTTTGCCACATGGTCTCCAGCACGGCCTCCTGCGTGCGCAGCTCGTAGCCGGCGCCGACGGCATCGAACCAGTTGCGCGCCACTTCGGCGACGATGCGCATGCGTACGCCGTGCGCGTCTGCCTCGGTGGCTTGCAGGCGGGCTGTTGCGCCTTCCAGCGCGCGCCGCTTGCCGCCAAAGAGGTCGGGCTCCCACGCGGCGTCAAAACCGGCGTCGTAAATGGTTTGAGTGGCATCCAGTCCGGCCACGCTGCCCACCGGCAAGGGGCCGTTCCTGCTCTGCCCGCGACGCTCGACGCTGGCGCCGACGCCGACATCGGGCAGCCGCTCGCCGGCGACACGATCGCGCAGCGCGCGTGCTTCATCGACACGTGCGGCGGCCTGGCGCAGGTCCAGGTTTTGCGCCAGGGCGCGGGCGATCAGCTCATCCAGCACCGGGTCGTCCAGGGACGACCACCAGCGGGACAGATCGGCGGTCTCTGCCTCGTCTGCCAGGGGCAGGCTCCAGCCGCTGCCGGTGTTCACGTGCGGCGGCTCCTGGTAGTCGGGGCCGACGGCGGCGCAGGCGGAGAGCAGCAATCCGGACACGGCCAGCGCCAGCGGCCGCAGGCGCCTTGGCGTTGCAGTGCGTTCATGCAAAAAGTGGGTTTGAATCATGGTTTTCATTGCAGACGGCCCCGGACGAAGAAGGTAGCCATGGTCAGACTGACCAGCGCGATCAGCGCCAGCGGCCACAGGCTGGCAAGAATGTCTGCGGGCGGCATGGCCTTCAGGAAGCTGCCCTCGACAATGATGAGGAAGTGCGTGAGTGGAATGGCCTGCGCCAGCCACTGCAGGTACACCGGCATGTTCTCCACCGGCGTGGCAAAGCCGGACATGAGCACCGCCGGCACGCCGATGGCAAAGGCGCCCAAAATGGCTTGCTGCTGCGTCATGCTGACCGCCGAAATCATGAGGCCGATGCCGACCACCGATGCGATGAACAGCACCAGGCTAGCGAGCAGCAGGCCGAACGAGCCGGTGAAGGGAATACGGAACAGAAATACGCCGGCGCCGATCATGAACAGGCCGAGCAAGGTGCCGATGGCCAGCGCCGGCAGCGACTTGGAGATGATGATTTCCGGCGTCGAGGTGGGCGACACCAGCAGCTGGTCAAAGGTGCCCAGCTCGCGTTCGCGGGAGATCGATAGCGAGGTGATGATCAGGGCACTGAACAGCGCCAGAATGCCGCTCAGACCGGGCACGATAAACCAGCGATAGATCAGGTTCGGGTTGAACCAGTGGCGCACGACCACCGGCGTTGGCGTCTGCGCGTCGGGCACGACCTCGGCGCCAACCTCGGCCGCGATGGTCGAGAGGTAAGCAACGGTGATCTGGCCCGAGTTGCTGCGCCGGCCATCAACCAGCACCTGGGCTTGGCCGCTGTCGCCGGCGGCGATCGCGCGCGAGAAATCCACCGGGATGGAAAGTGCGGCGATGACCTCGCCGCGGTCAATCAGCGCGTGCAACTGCCGCTGCCTGTCCACCCGCCGCACCTGGGTGATGAAGTCGGCGCTGTCCAGCCGCTGCACCAGTTCGTGCGACCAGCGGCCCGCGTCCTGGTTGTAGATGGCGATATCGACATTGCGCACTTCCAGCGTGGCGGCAAAGGCGAACACCAGAAGCTGCATGATGGGCGGCACGAACACGACCAGGCGGCTGCGCGGATCACGCAAGGTGCTGAGAACCTCTTTGATGAACTGGGCGCGCAGGCGCGTAAGTGAAAATGCGGAAGTCAACATCGCTTCACTCCAGGTTCTTGCGCGTGGCGCGCTTGGCGATGATGAAAAACAGCGTTCCGATGGCCGCCATGGCGGCCAGGTTGGGCAGGAACACCGCCCAGATGTCGCCAGCCAGGAACACTGTCTTCAGCGAGACGACGAAGTAGCGTGCCGGCACCGCCCACGTGATGGCGCGGATCGGGGCGGGCATGGCTTCGATCTCGTACAGGAAGTCCGACAGCATGAAGGCCGGCAGGAAGCCGGAGAACAGCGCAATCTGTGCCGCCAGGAACTGGTTGCGCGCCAGTGAGGAAATCAACAGGCCCTGGCCCAGCGCCGGCACCATGAATACGGCCGACAGAAGCAGCAGCGCCGCCACGGAACCACGCATCGGGACGCCGAACACGAACACGGCCAGCGCCGCCGCGCTCAGGGTGGACAGCATGCCGAGCACGAAGTACGGAAGCAGCTTGCCGATCAGGATTTCGACCACCGAGGCGGGCGTGGACAGCACGGCCTCCATGGTGCCGCGCTCCCATTCGCGCGCCACCACCAGCGCCGTCAGCATGGTGCCGATGATGGTCATGATGATGGCGATGGCGCCGGGGATCAATGAGCGGCGGCTTTCCAGCTCGGGGTTGTACCAGTAGCGCGGCTCCAGCACGATCGGTTGCGCCGGTGTTGTGACGTCCAGCCCGTCACGCCAGGTCTGCACCACGCCGCTGGCGTAGTTTTCAACATAGCTGGCGGTGTTGGGGTAGGAGCCATCGGTGATGATCTGCACCAGTGGCTCGCTGGCGTGCTGGGCCAGGCGCTGCTCGAAGTCCTGCGGAATCACCACGTAGCCGCGCAGCGCGCCGGAGACCAGCTTGTCAGCCACCTCGCGCCGGTCGTGGGCAACGTGCACGTCCAGGAACCGCGTCGCGGAAAAAGCGGCAGCCAGTTCCTGCGCCGAGGCACCCGGTGACTCGATGACCACGCCGGTGCGTACGTCCTTGGCGTCCAGCGACACGGCATAGGCAAACAGCAACAGCAGGACCACCGGCAGCACGAACGCGATCAGCAGCGTGGAGGGGTCACGCAGGGCCTGCAGGCTTTCCTTGATCACCAAGGCCCACAGGCGCTGCGGATCGAAGCGCCGCACGTTTTCGGCCGACGCCCGGTCGGCCCGGCGCGAACTGTTCTCGCCGCTCATGCCGCCGCCTCGCTTTGGATCTCGTCGGCCAGGTCGGCGGACTCAACCAGGTGGATGAAAGCGTCTTCCATGGTTGGATCGGGCCGATCCTCTCTGACCGCTTCACGCTTGAGCGCATCGGGCGTGTCCAATGCGATCAACTGGGCGCGGTGCATCATCGCCACCCGATCACAGTACTCGGCCTCGTCCATGAAGTGGGTGGTGACCATGATGGTCACGCCCTTGCGGGCCAGCCCGTTGATGTGGGTCCAGAATTCGCGCCGGGTGATGGGATCGACGCCGGAGGTCGGCTCGTCCAGGAACAGCACCGGCGGGCGATGCATCAGCGCACACGCCAGCGCCAGCCGCTGCTTGAGCCCGAGCGGCAGCGAATCGGGCGTGGCAGAGAGCCAGTCGCCCAGATCGAAGGTTTCAATCATTTCGTTGATGCGATCGCGCCGCGTGCTGCCTTCCAGGCCGTAGACGCCGGCTGAGAAATCCAGGTTCTGACGCACCGAAAGCAGACCATAGAGCGAGAACTTCTGCGCCATGTAGCCCAACTGGCTCTTGGCCGCGCCGGTGGCACGGCGCAGATCGTGACCGACCACGTGCGCCTCGCCTTCGGTCGGCTTGAGCAGGCCACACAGCATCTTGAAGGTGGTGGACTTGCCTGCCCCGTTGGGACCCAGCAGGCCGAAGATTTCACCCTTTTGCACCTCAAAGCTGACGTTGTCGGTGGCGATGAACTCGCCGAAGCGCTTGGTGAGATTGCGGCAGGATACGGCAATGTCCGAGCCGAGCTCGATCTGCGGCAGGCGCTCGGCCAGCGTCGATGTGCCGCCAGGGCCGCCGCCGAGCAGGTCGATGAAGGCGTCCTCCAGCCGCGCCGGCACCGCCGCCAGTTGCACCTGCTCCCGATCGGCCAGCGCCTGCACCTGCTCCGCCTGCGCGTCTGCACGCAGCACGATGCGCACGCCCGCACCCTGGATCACGCCATCGCTCACACTGGGCAGGTCGAGTGCTTCGGTCAGCACCGCGCGCCGCTCGGCGCCAACGTCCTCCAGACGGAAACTGCGGCCCTCCAGCGTTGCCGTCAGCTCTTGCGGCGGGCCGTCGTACAGCAGTTGGCCCTCGTTCAGCAACAGCACGCTCTCGCAGCGCTCGGCCTCGTCGAGGTAGGCGGTGGCCCAGACCACGGCCATGCCCTCGTCGGTCAGCGCCTGCACCATGCGCCACAAATCCTGGCGGCTGACCGGATCGACGCCGACGCCGGGTTCGTCCAGCAGCAGCACCTTGGGCCGCGCCATGAGCGCGCAGGCAAGCCCCAGCTTCTGCTTCATGCCGCCGGACAGCTTGCCGGCCAGGCGCTTGGTAAAGGGCCCCAGGCGCGTGAAGTCGAGCAGCTCGGCAAACAGATCCTTGTTGCGCTCCGCGTCCATGCTGCGCAAATGCGCATACAGGCGCATGTTTTCCATTACCGACAGATCTTCATACAGGCCAAAGCGCTGCGGCATGTAGCCGCTGGCCACGTGGATGGCGTCGTTGTCCTGCACCACGTCGAAACCGGCCAGCGTGACGCTGCCGCCGTCGGGGACCAGCAGCCCGGTCATGATGCGCATCAGCGTCGTCTTGCCGGCGCCATCGGGGCCGACCAGGCCGGTGAGGCGACCGTAGCGGATGTCGGTGCTGAAGCCACGCAAGGCGCGCACATCGCCAAAATGCTTCTCCAAGCCGTCGATGACGACGGCGGCATCACTGCCGTTTGCCGTGTCTGCCGCGGCTGGCGTGGCGTTGTCAATGACCATCTCAGGAGGTCTTTGTGCGCGGGTCGGACACCGGCCGGGCATCGACCTCAACGGTCACCGGCATGCCCTGGCGCAGCGCGGCGTCGGCGTCTTCATCTTCAATCACCACCCGCAGGCGATAAACGAGATCGGTGCGAAGGTCGGTGGTCTCCACCGTCTTGGGCGTGAACTCGGCGCGTGGCGAAATGAAGCCGATCTGGCCGCGATAGATCTTGTCGGATGAATCGCTCTTGACGCGCACCGCCGTGCCCGGTGCGATGCGGCCCAGATCGGGCTCAC
>Ga0265293_10005665_pt1 | contig 20672 bp, 20 predicted proteins | sample Munlanlewell138R_FD_192505 | JGI IMG/M metagenome (GOLD analysis project Ga0265293, IMG submission 192505) | Leachate microbial communities from a municipal landfill in Southern Ontario, Canada - Leachate well 138R | ecosystem: Engineered > Solid waste > Landfill > Unclassified | place: Canada... | reverse complement strand
GGGCGAACGGCGGCTCTCTCTCATCCTCCCAGATAAGGGAGGCCGAGGGGATTCGCTCCGACGCTCTGGCATCGGCAGTGGAAGAGCAGCTGCAAATACTGCTTTCGGAGGGCTTTTACGATATAATATTATCGGCTAAATCAACTTCTGTCATGGAAACGGTCAGAGCCAATACGCTGCTGGCATCGAAACACCCCGACTTTCCTGTACACATCGGCATCACCGAATCGGGATACGGGAGGGACGGACTGGTCAAGAGCGCCGCTGGTTTATCCCTCCTGCTTGCTCAGGGAATTGGCGACACACTCAGGATAAGCCTCACGGAACCTCCCGAGGAGGAGGTCAAAGCCGGATACTCCCTTCTTCGGGCGCTGGAAATCCGCTCGCGCGGGGTGAACATAATATCCTGCCCCACATGCGGGCGCAAACGGCTGGATGTAAAGTCCATCCTGGAGGTTTTGGAGCCCTCCTTCGCAGATCTTCCGGACGGTCTTTCAGTAGCCGTGATGGGGTGCGAGGTAAACGGGCCCCGCGAGGCCATGGATGCCGATTTCGGCGTGGCTGGCTCGTTATCCGGCGTCGTGATTTTCCAGAAGGGACAGGTTTTAAAAGAGGTAACACTGGACGAGCTTCCGAGAGCATTCGACGAGTTCATCCGTTCGTTTCAGTAGAGAAGGACCGCAACAAATATCATTGGACCATCTGAAAGGAGAATGTAGCAACAATGGCCGTAAACCTCAAAGGACGCAGTTTTTTAACTCTGATGGACTTCACTCCCGATGAGATATACTACCTGCTTGACCTCTCGGCGGATCTCAAGGCGAAGAAACGCTCCGGCGTACGCGGGGCAGCACTACAGGGCAAGAACGTCGCCCTCATCTTCGAGAAGTCATCGACCAGGACCAGGTGCGCCTTCACCGTCGCATGCATCGACGAAGGCGGACATCCGGAGTTCCTCGGCAAGAACGACATCCACCTTGGCGCCAAGGAGGACGTAAAGGACACGGCAAGGGTGCTCGGAAGGATGTTTGACGGCATTCAGTATCGCGGCTTCGCTCAGTCGCTGGTGGAGGAGCTGGCAAAGTACGCTGGAGTCCCGGTCTGGAACGGACTGACAGATGACGACCATCCGACCCAGATCCTAGCCGACTTCCTCACAATTCAGGAGAACTTCGGAAAGCAACTCAAAGGCATACGCCTCGTCTACTGCGGCGACGGAAGGAACAATATGTCCAACGCCCTTATGATCGGCTGCGCCAAGCTCGGAATGCACTATGTCGTGGCCTCTCCCAAGTCGCTGTTCCCGGAAAAGGGACTTCTTGACACATGTTCGAAGATGGCCGCTGAGAACGGCGGTTCCGTGACGGTCTTCGAGGATCCGTTCGAAGCGATGAAGGGCGCGGACGTGATCTATACGGACGTATGGGTGTCGATGGGCGAGGAGGCGAAGGTCGAGGAGCGAAAGAAGCTGCTGACTCCCTATCAGGTGAACATGAAGCTTATGAAGGCATCGGGGAAGGACTCGACCATATTCCTGCACTGCCTGCCTGCGATCAAGGGGCAGGAGGTAACTGAGGAAGTATTCGAATCTCCGAACTCGAAGGCATTCGACGAGGCCGAGAACCGTATGCACACTATCAAGGCCGTCATGGTGGCTACGATAGGCAACCAGTAGGGGCCATATAGACCCCGCTCAGGAGGCGAGTGTTGATGGCTAAGGAGAACTATCGCGTCTTCAAGTGCGCCTCATGCGGGACCGAGTTCCGCGCGGAGGCGAGGGAGAGAACCCCCCGATGCACAGAGTGCGGGGGCAAGGTCCTGATCCTTCTCGAGGGAGAGAGCCTCTCCAGGGGAAAGTGCAGCGGTTGCACCGCCTCCTCTTGCTCCGGCTGAGGCGTCTGATATTCGGGGCGGCGGTTCGCCGCCCCTCACTTTTTCAAAGCACTATCGAGATGGACGGCTCGATGCTCTTAAGCCCCTTCAAGGTGCGCAACGAGTCGACGAAACGCCTGACCTCTCCGGCGTCCCCTTTTAGAACTATGCACTCCAAACAGTGATCATGATCCACATGCACGTGGGTAGTGCAGACGATGCTGCTCCCGAAGTCGTGCTGCAGCGCTGTGAGGGCGGCTATCATATCCTTCCCGTGATGGTCGTACATAATGGTGACCGTCCCGTAGACCATACCCTCTCCGTCCAACCATCTCTCTCTTGAGAGCCTCTCCCGAATAAGCTGACGCAGCGCCTCGGAACGGTTTGGCATGCCATTCCTTTCGATGAACGCGTCGAACTCCTCAAGCATTGCCTCCGGGACTGCAACTCCGAAACGTACCAATAGGCTCAAGAAAACCCCTCCTCTGCCCAGGTGAATTGGAGTATAATACAGTAAATACTTGTAAAGGAGGGTGCCTCCATTGCACTCGGCCTCGTTTACACTGAAGTCGCTCGAAGGGCCCTTCATCAACGAAGCTCTGCTTCATATACGCCGTTCTTCCTCTCTAGAGGAGTTACGCGGACTCGCACGTTCAGAAGTAGCTTTCTGTGCCTCTCTGGTCGGCGAGCAGACAAGGGAGGCAGTGGTATTCGACGACGGCGGAAACGAGATCGAACGACTCGCTTATAATACTACACTCGGAGACAGCGTTGCACTCCCCTTCAGGGTATTCCACGCGGGAGGAATCCCCTGCGGGCTCTCTTTTGAGAATGGGCTTCTGTCACCGGACACCGGCCGGGCCCTAGCACTTGCGGGAGTAGGGGTAGTATGTTGTTTCCCCTCGGAGGAGGCCTTGAGAAGCTATCCATTAGCAGATTTCGCGCGCGTAAGAGCTATTGAGAACGGTTTTTTCGTCCTCCTTGTTCTTCCCAACAGGGACTGCATTCTATGTGTTGAGCCGCGAAAGAGTCAGGACCAGGCCTCTTTCTTTGTAGAGTCGGGGCATCATTACGAGCTTATGCTCGAAAGGGCACGCTACCGCGGATCAGGACCCTCGTTTTCTTTTTCTTCGTTCATCTCATGCGGAGTACGATGAACACGTCGGTTGTGCTAAAATATTGCCGTTCCCTCCTGGATAAAGAGGTATCCGATCTTTCCTGGGAAAGGGCTTTTCGTGCGCTGTAAACTGTTGTTGGCTCAGGGTTTCTTTAAGGCGGGTGGTGTAATGACGTATCATTACAGGGATGCTGCAGGACTTGTTGCATCCATTGAAAAGTGGCTTATAGAACGAGTCCGCGAGGCCGGGGCGTCAGGCGGTATTGTTGGGCTTAGCGGAGGGATTGATTCGGCAGTGGTCGCAGCTCTGCTTAAGAGGGCTTTTGGGCAGAGCATGCTGGCTGTATCTCTTCCTTGCGGCAGCTCAAAGAGCGACAGCGACGACGCCGTGCTCACAGCGAAGGCCCTGGATCTTCCGTTCGTCGAGATCGACCTGACGCCGGTCTACAACTCGTTTTTGAATGCCGTGGGTGGTACTCTCTCTCCCATCGCGGCCGCTAATATTAAACCCAGGCTTCGCATGACGACCCTTTACGCCCTGGCGCAGAACCGTAGCTTCCTTGTCTGCGGCACTGATAACAAGGCCGAGAGAATGATCGGGTATTTCACAAAGCATGGAGACGGGGGGTGCGACCTCCTACCCATCGGAGACCTGCTGAAACGCGAGGTTCGTATTCTGGCAGAACACCTCGGCATCCCAGACAGGGTGATCGTCAAAGCTCCGTCGGCAGGCCTGTGGGAGGGGCAGACGGACGAAGAGGAGATGGGACTGAACTACGAGCAGATAGATGCCTACTTCTCCTCCGGAGAGGTTGAGGAGGAGGCAGCGGCTAGGATTTCGAGAATGGTGAGCTCCTCGGAGCACAAAAGAACTCTTCCTCCGGTGTGCATTCCATAACAGCATTACATTTATTAAGGAGTGATTTATTTGGCGGGTCATTCTAAATGGGCTAATATTAAGCGCAGGAAAGGCGCTCAGGACGCAAAACGTGGAAACCTCTTCCAGAAGCTGGTGAAGGCCATAATAGTCGCTGCAAGAGAGGGCGGCCCGGACCCGGCCATGAATATGCGCCTTAAGGCCGCAATTGAGCGCGCAAAGGCCGCAAGCGTTCCCAACGACAACATAATCAGAGGCATCAAGAAGGGCTCGGGAGAGCTGGAGGGCGGCCAGTTCGATGAGATAGTCTACGAGGCGTACGGGCCGAACGGTGTGGCCATACTCATCGAGGTGCTGACGGACAACAGGAACAGGACCGCCTCGGAGATGCGTGCGCTGCTGACCAGAAACGGGGGAAACCTCGGAGAATCTGGAAGTGTGGGCTGGATGTTCGAACGCAAAGGAGTGGTCGAGGTAACAGGCACTGACCTCGACGAGGAGGCCCTTATGACGGTCGCTATCGATGCCGGAGCCGACGACCTGCAGGATGAGGGAGAGGGTTTCCTGATTCACTCAGAGCCTGGCGCATTCGAACGCATCAGAGAGGCCCTTGAGGCTGCTGGGTACGTCGTAGAGAGGGCTGAAACGGAGATGGTCCCCAGCAACACCGTACTGGTCGATGACCCGGAGAAGGCGAGGAAGGTCCTGAGGCTTATGGATCTTCTGGAGGGACATGACGACGTCCAAAACGCTTACGGCAACTTCGATATACCGGACGAGATAATGGAAAGCCTGGAAGAGTAGGCTTTGTTGAGATGCATCGGGATCGATCCGGGGCTGGGGAGGATGGGGGTTGCCTCGGTTCTTCAGGACGGACGCGCCTTTCGACTGATCTCCTGCCGCTGTATAGAGACCCCTCCCGGCATGCCTCTGCCTTCCCGTCTAAAAATAATTTTCGAGGAGCTGGAGGAGCTCATCGAGGCTGATTCTCCTGACTTCATGTCTGTCGAGAAGCTGTTCTTCGGGAGGAACATCACAACGGCCGAGTCCGTCTGGCAGGCGCGCGGCGTTGCCCTTTTACAGGCGGCTCGCCACGCACTCCCGGTATTCGAACCCAAGCCCTCTCAGATCAAGCTCGCCGTCTGCGGATACGGCACCGCGCCCAAGGAGCAGGTGCAGAGGATGTCGCAGAGGCTGTTGGGACTTTCATTCCTTCCAAAGCCCGACGACGCCGCTGATGCGATCGGCGCGGCCATAACGGGGTTTTCTCTTTTTGCTGAGGAACGCCGTATATCGGGGGCGAGGAGCAATCATGCTTCGGTTTCTGACGGGCAAGGTTAGGTCGGTCAGCGATAATGTGGTCGTCCTCGACGTTGGTGGGATCGGATTCGAGTTGATCTGCACCGGACGCGCTGCGGAGCTGTGCTCGGAGGGTGAAGCCGCCGATCTGGTGACACACGTTCAGTTTTCAGAGGCGGGCCCCACCCTGTTCGGTTTCACGGACGACAGAGAGAGGGCTCTCTTTCTGAAGCTGATCACGGTGAAGGGAGTGGGGGGGAAGATGGCCATGAACATCCTGAAGTACACATCCCCGGATCGCGTGGTCGCGTGGGTTCTTTCCTCCGATATCAACTCCATGATGCAGATACCCGGTATCGGGCGAAAGACGGCGGAGCGGCTTTGTTTCGAGATGCGACCCCATCTCGAGGGAAAGGAAGGAGAGTTTTCTTCCGTGGCCCCCCTTTATGACGGCAGGCTCTCCACCGCGATCGATGCGCTACGCTCGCTCGGCTTCGCGCAAAATGAGCTTGGTGAGGCTATCTCAAGACTGAAGAAGTCAGGGTTTCTCGATGGAGAGGACCTGACGGAGGAGAAGATTATCCGCCTTGCCCTCAAGGAACTGAAGCGAAACTGAGGTGATTGATATGACGGCTGCCACAAATCGCTTCCTCGATCCAAACGACGGGCCGGGAGAGGACGACAGCACCCTTCGGCCGCAATCTCTGAACGAGTTTCTCGGCCAGGAGAAGCTGAAGGAGAAGCTATCCATATTCATCCAGGCCGCGAGACAGCGTTCGGAGTCGCTGGATCATACGCTTCTTTACGGCCCTCCAGGGCTGGGAAAGACAACCCTCGCCGGGATTATAGCCCGAGAGATGGGGGGGCAGCTGCGCGTAACAACCGGCCCCTCCCTGGAGAGGACCGGAGATCTGGCGGCCATACTCTCCAACCTCGAGCCGAACGACGTGCTGTTCATAGACGAGATTCACAGGCTTCCCACAAATGTCGAGGAGATACTGTATCCGGCTATGGAGGACTACGCCCTACACATCATCGTAGGGAAGGGGCCGCTGGCGAACAACATCTGCCTTCCCCTCCCCGGCTTCACTCTGGTGGGAGCGACGACGAGGCTCGGGTTGCTGACCTCGCCCCTGCGCGCGCGCTTCGGCATCGTCGAGCAGCTCTCTCTTTATACGGAGGCCGAGCTGATGAGAATCGTCGCGAGGGGGGCAAGGGTCCTGGGAATAGGGGTCCACGAAGATGCCTCTTCGGAGATAGCGCGGCGCTCAAGGGGGACACCCCGCATCGCCCTTCGTCTTCTCCGCAGGGTGAGAGATGTCGCCGAGGTGCGGTCTATAGGGACGATCAACGGCGCTCTAGCAAGCGCCGCCATGGACATGCTGGGACTGGACGATCTTGGCCTGGACGAGGGAGATAGAAGGATCCTCAAGGTAATCGTAGAGCTCTTCGACGGGGGGCCGGTCGGACTTTCGACGCTTGGCGCGGCCTTGAACGAAGAGGTTCAGACTATCGAGGACATCTACGAACCCTTCCTCATACAGCAGGGCTTCATTGAGAGGACCCCGCGCGGCAGAAAAGCCACTAGGAGCAGCTGGGCCTATCTGGGGAAGGATCCACCCTCCGAAAGCCCGGAACAGTGGCGTCTACCTCTACCTGTGGATGAGGGGGCCGACTCCTGACTGCATGTTCAACCGGCAGAGGGTGATAATCGTCTGGCTCGTGCCGACGGTGGTTTTGAATAAATATTACAGATTAGTGAAATAGTCTTTCTGGAGGAGTGCAGATGTTGAATCGCATTGAAAGAAGTATTCACGGTTCGATCCGGGGCAGCTTTATTTTTGTCATTCTTTTGATTTTGCTCTTTCCGAGGGCAGCTATGGCGAGGAACGTGTCGGTGGGTCTCGCAGTAGGGCAAGCCTCTGTATCAGTAAAGAGCGATTCTGCCATTACGGCCGTGGATGGCGGGGGAAAGAAGCACTCCCTGGGCAAAGCGGCGGATTTCAGGGCCTCGCCCAAGGGCACGGTCTCGGCTGGAAAACTGCAATTAAAGCTACCGGTCAAGCTCACGTCCGGACACCCTTTATCGTTCAACGGGAAGCGCTATCGCGGATCCTTCAGCATCATTGCGTCGGGGTCGGGCGTTACACTTCTCAACGTCCTGGAACTTGAGGATTACCTGAGGGGCGTTCTGAAGATGGAGGTAAACCCCGCCTGGTCTATGAATGCTCTGAAGGCACAGGCCATTATATCAAGGACCTACGCCCTCAGAAGCATCTTAAACAACAAGGGCAAGGGGGGGTATGACCTTCGGGACAGCATAATGTCTCAGGTGTACCGTGGCATCAACGCCGAGGACAAAAGAACGGACGAGGCGATCAACGCCACAAAGGGAATGATCCTGAAGTATGGGAGCGGCATCGCGTTCACACCGTTCCACTCATACAGTGGCGGTGCCACCGCAGATGTCTCAACTGTCTGGGGCGGCAACATGCCCTATCTGAAGGGTGTCAGGGAGGACTTCAGGACTGATTCCCCCAATAATCACTGGGAGACCAGGTTGACCTTCGCACAGGTTGAAGAGGCGCTACGCTCAGCCGGAGTGAACGTAGGCAGGATTCAGGAGCTGCGGGTTGAACAGACCGATCCCTTCGGGAGAGCTACGACCCTATGCGCGGTCGGTACCGGAGGCACAAAGACAATGAAGAGCCACAACTTCCGCATGGCGGCCGGCAGCAACGTAATAAAGAGCACCATCCTGACTATAACCCCTCCCGGGGGTAAAATACCTGTAACGCAGCCCAATCCACAGCCTCTTCCGGCTGCCGCGCCTGCTCCGGAGCCCTTGGCCGCTCTGGCATCTCCATCCGATATTCCGACGTCCCTGACACCCATGAGCGCATCGGAGGAGCTAAAGCTGACTCAACTGACAGAACAGGGGGCATTTAACTCCGAGGAGCTAATGGACATGCTTATGAACCCTGACAAGCGCAAGGGCTATCTGGTAAAGGCCCTTCGCACGACGAGGCCTGAAACGCCGACGGTAAAGCCCCAGCCTCAACCTGTTCCCCAGCCCTCGACATCGTCTCCGGACTGCTTTGTCTTCACCGGCAAGGGGTGGGGACACGGCGTTGGGCTGTCGCAGTGGGGAGCGAAGGCACTTGCCGACCAGGGGTGGGACTACAAAAAAATCCTCGATTTCTACTACCCCGGCACCAAACTTGATAGAATGCAATAGAGAACAATGCCAGCGGTCGATCTTTTCGACATAGACTCTTATGACTACGTGCTTCCCGAGGAGCTGATCGCGCAGAACCCGGCTAATCCAAGGGATTCATCAAGGCTTATGGTATTGGACCGTACGTCCGGAGTCCTCTCCCACAGGCGATTCTTTCAACTGGGGGAGTACCTAGGGGCAAACGACCTGCTTGTGCTTAACGATACTAAGGTGATACCGGCCCGCCTTCACGGAGAGAAAATCGGGGGCGGGGGCAGGGCTGAGGTATTGCTGCTTAAACCCCTTAACAGCGAGCAAACAGAATGGGAGGCACTTGTAAAACCGGGAAGAAGGCTCCGATGCGAGACTCGTATCAGGCTTCGCGACGGGACGGAGATTATGGTAGGCGAACGCACGGATCAGGGGGAGGGAGTACGTAAGGTATACTTCCCCGAGGGAACGCAGATTGGCGCGCTGCTGGACAAAGTCGGAGAGACACCTCTGCCCCCCTATATCACTCGCTCGGAGGCTCCAGCCTCCGCCTACCAGACGGTCTTCGCAGCAAGAGACGGCTCCGCCGCCGCGCCGACGGCAAGTCTTCACTTTACGGAGGTTCTAATCGAGAAGTTCAGGCGAGAGACGGGCATCTCGATCGCTTGGGTCACGTTGCATGTCGGGCTTGGCACCTTTCGTCCCGTCAAGTGCTCCGACATACGCGACCACGCGATTCACAAGGAGAGCTGTTTTTTACCTCGGGAGACAGCCGCGCTGGTCACGGAGGCAAAAAAGCGGGGAGGCAGGGTGATTGCGGCCGGCACAACGGTTGCCCGAACCCTGGAGTCGATGGCAACAGCGGAAGGAGCCCTTCGCTTCGGCGAGATGGACACAGGGCTGTTTATCTACCCGGGGTTCGATTTCAAGATTACGGATGCGCTGCTGACGAACTTCCACCTTCCCAAGAGCTCTCTGTTGATGCTGGTTGCCGCGTTCGCGGGTTACCGCTCGATAATTGACGCCTACGAGACGGCCGTCTCGATGGGGTACCGGTTTTTCTCGTTCGGCGACGCTATGTTCATCCACTGACACAAAACAGGAGGTGTATGCAGTGTGGTATTGGGAGTGTTTCACGCCTCACCCACCGATAATTATTCCGGAGGTGGGCGGTGGAAGAGAGCATGAGGCATCAGTGACGATCGAGGGGATGAGAGCCATCTCCGATCTCACCGCCGGAATCATGCCGGACAACATACTTCTCCTATCCCCTCACGCGCATTTCTCGGGAGGTCTTACACTATCGCTGGCAGAGAGTTACTCGGGGGACTTCTCCAGGTTCATGGCACCCTCAGTTAGATTGAGCTTCAGCGGCGCCCCCGACGAGGGGGAGCATCTGGCAAATCTCCTTCTTGAGGAAAGCTTTAATACCGTTGTAAGAAGGCACAAAGAATGCCCCCTGGATCACGGTAGCCTCGTCCCACTTTTCTTCCTGAAAGGCTCGCCAAGGCTTGTGGTCGCAAACCCGATAGGGCTGTCGCCCTCCGAAGCCTTTCGGATGGGGCAGACCCTTTCGGAGGCTAAGCTCGGCGGTTCATGGGGACTGTTGGCGAGCGGAGACCTGTCACACAGAGTGACCCCCGAAGCTCCGGCCGGTTACTCTCCCTTCGGCGGAGAGTTCGACAGAATGATCGTCGAGGCATTCGAGAGGAACGACCCTGAAAACCTCCTTGCGTTGGATATGAACGAGATAGAGAGAGCGGGGGAGTGCGGCCTTCGCTCAGCCCTGATATTCCTCGGTCTCGGTACGAACCGCAGGATAAAGAACCTGTCTTACGAAGCACCATTCGGCGTTGGATACGCCACGGCCTTTGCACAGCTCCATGAAGCGCCTTCCCTTGCTCGATCGGTCATAGAGAATGGAGTACGCTTCGGGAGGAATAAAGCCCTCGAGGCTGCCTCGGAGTACGAGGGCCTTCCGGAGCTGAGAGATAGGGCTGCCTGTTTCGTCACTCTGAAAACTCATTCTGGACCGGGGACTGAAGGCAGGCTGAGAGGATGCATCGGCACGATACTTCCGACTTGTCGAACCCTGCTGGAGGAGATTACAGAGAACGCCCTTTCAGCCTCCATGAGAGATCCCAGGTTCCCGCCCGTAAGCACAGAGGAGCTTGCGGATATCAGCGTATCCGTGGACATTCTCTCGTCACCCGAAAGGGTCGACTCCACAAACTCGCTCGACCCGAAATCCTTCGGGGTGATAGTGGAGAAAGACGGGCTCAGAGGGGTACTGCTTCCAAATCTCGACGGAGTGGACAGTATTGATCAGCAGCTTGAAATAGCTGCACAGAAAGCCGGTATTCGCTCACTGGACGGGGCAAAGATATCCAGATTTTCAGTGAACAGGATCGCGGAGTAGGAGCAATGGAAATAGCCGGACCGACGCAGCTTCAACAGGGGCATGATGCAAGGTGGTGGAGCTTCGAGGGGGAATCCGTCCGATGCGCCCTCTGTCCGCACGCCTGCCTGCTTCCCCCTGGCGAGACCGGGCGGTGCGGCGTCCGCATCCACGTTAATGACCGAGGGCTGATCTCCGCCAACTACGGGATGCTGGCCTCTCTGGCGGTTGATCCTGTTGAAAAAAAACCTCTGTACCACTGGAAGCCGGGAACCTCGATACTCTCCCTCGGCTCCGTCGGATGTTCCATGCGTTGCCCCTTCTGCCAGAACTGGACTCTGGCAGAGTGCTCTCCGTCGGTATCGCTTCGCGAGATAACTCCTGAGGCTCCGGCAGCTATAGCGAAAAGGCACGGTGCCTCTTCGGCGGCGTTCACCTATAACGAGCCGTTGACATGGCTCGAGTTCATCCTAGACTCATGCCGCTACCTGGCGGAGAGTCGAATCCCGGTCGTCCTGGTCAGCAACGGCATGATAAACGGCGCCCCTTTGAGAGAGCTCATCCCATATCTGTCGGCCGCAAATATCGACATCAAAGCGTTCACCTCAGAGGCATACCGCTTCATGGGCGGCGAGCTGGAGGCGGTTAAAAATACGATAAAATCGCTGTCGGAGGCGGGGACGCACGTCGAAGTCACATTTCTGCTGGTTCCAGGGATAAATGACGACGAAGCCGCTTTCAGAGAGATGGCGCTATGGCTCTCCTCGCTAGACCCAATCCCGGTCCTTCACATCTCGCGATATTTTCCGAACCGCGAATGGACTGAGGGAGCTACGCCGATGGTTCGGCTTGTCGAGTTCGTCAGGGTAGCGTCTGAGTTCCTGCCTTGGGTATATCCGGGCAACGTCGATGACGACAGTTTTACAAAATGCCCCTCATGCGGAAAAACTCTTATTCGAAGGCACAGATACAGTATTATCGAGAACAATATTGACAACGAAGGGAGATGTTCCTTCTGTTCATCGAGAACTCCCATCATCATCTGATTTTATACCGACTGGGCACGGCATGAGAAAAACAGCTTATCTTTTCGTTCTGTCCGGCGTCATCCTAGCCGGGCTTTTTTTGGGTTTCGTTCTCCTCTTCCCGGAACACTGCCCATTTCCATTACCGGAAGGGAGAGGGGAGAAGCTCCCGGTATCCATCAAGCAGGGGATGAGCACCGGACAGGCTGCGGAGGAGTTCGTTAGGGCGGGTGTTATCAGGGAGGGGGGGACGAAATCGTTCGGCAGATGGATGGCTTGGTTCTCCATCGATCGGAATCTTCGTCCTGGCCTTTACCACATCAGAACAGGCTCCTCCTGGGAGGTCGCACGTCAGATGAAGGACGCGAAACCGGCGGTTTTTTCCGTGACTCTGGTGCCAGGAACTGATATCTACTCTTTCGGGGCGCTTTTTTCGGAGGAATCGATATCAGGAGATAAATTGGATGAGCTGCTTACAGACGACTCTCTCTTCCCAGTGGAGACGCTCGGCCTGCTTCCGGAGACGGCTGAGGGGCGCTTGGCCTTTCTCTTCCCGGAGACCTACCGCCTCTCCTTCCCGAACGGAGGAGAGTTAGTAAAGGCTGCGGCCGCCCTATGGTGGAGCAAAATCGGCAGTTCATTTCAAGAGGAGAGCAGGAACAAAAAGACCTTCGAAGAGACTGCCATTTACGCGTCGCTTGTCGAGCGGGAAGGGTTCAACGACGCTGAGCGCCCCCGCATTGCAGGGGTTATCGCGAACAGAATCAGAAGCGGGATGCAGCTCCAGATTGACGCAACCGTCGTCTACGCCTGGAAGAAAGAGGGAAGAGAGATTACGAGGGTCTTCTTCAAGGATCTGGAAATAGACTCCCCCTACAACACGTACAGGGTGTCCGGGCTGCCACCCGCACCTATATGCCTTCCCTCGGAGAGCTCCTGGAGGGCCGTTCTTGATCCCGAGGAACACAGATACCTGTACTACGTGGCGAAGCCGGACGGGGATCACCTGTTCGCAAGGGACTACGCTGAGCACAAAAAAAACATCAAGAATGTGCGTACGGAGTGATGGACGTATCCACCTCACCCCATTTCGCATCCGATATGGGTCGCCTTATCATCCGCCTGCCAGCATCCGGTATTGTCCTGTTGAGCTGGATTGTCAGCGAATACGACGGCCTGGGCTTCGTCAAGACAGAAGCCGTTGTAGCTGACTCATCATTCTCGGGCGCTGGTCTACAAACTGCCTGTAAAACTGGAGAAGTTTCTCTCTTTTTTCCGGAGAACAAGCGCGGCGACGTGTTAGAATTGATAGATACCCTCCGAAATGAGGGCTATGAACTTGAGGTTCTTCAAACGACACGAGAGCACTTACTGGAGGCATCCGATCAGTTATGAGTATAAACGCAAAGCTGGGAGACGTGTTGAGAGCTGTTGTACAGAGTGGCGCGGACTTTGCCGATCTGTACTTCGAGGTGTCCGCATCCCACTCTTTTTCCTTTGAGGACGGCGCGTTCGAGGAAATATCCTCCTCCTCATCGGAGGGGGTAGGTGCGCGGGTCATCCGGGAAGGGGAGACTTCCCACTCTTACGCGCCGGGCGTAGATCTGTCCACAGCTTTCCGCTGCCTGGAAGACGCCGCAGAAGGCGGTGGAATTCCCCTTGCTGACCACAGGCTGCCCTCCGTCCGTGTGATGGATTCGGACTACCGCTTCCCGTCCCCGGAACACTCCTTTTTCCACGTGATCAACGAACGGCTTCGAGCTCGATCCATGTGGATACGCCAGATCTCCATGAACCTGAACACAGCGGACAAGAGGTTCAATGTCTTCAACAGCGATGGAGTGATCGCCGGAGACAGAAGGCAGTACACGATATTTAGCGTTGAAGTGGTGGTGGAGAAAGGGGGAGTACTTCAGACAGGCTACGAGTCGGAGGCCTTCTCCGTGGACAGCGCGGAGTTCTATAAAACAACCTCTCCCTTGAAGGTCGCTAACTCCGCCCTTGCACGCGCCCTTCTGATGCTGGACGCCCCGATGTGCCCCGCCGGGACAATGCCCGTGATGCTCTCCGGGGAGGCAGGCGGGACGATGATACACGAAGCATGCGGACACGGTTTCGAGGCGGATATCATTCAAAAGGAGTTCTCCGTCTACCGCGATAAGATTGGAAAACAGGTGGCGAGTCCGCTGATCAGTATGGTGGACGACGGGACAATACTGGGCTATCTTGGCAGCGGCGCCTGTGACGAGGAAGGGACCCCGTGCAAGCGGAACATCCTGATAGATAGAGGGGTGGCGGTGGCCTATATTACTGACGTTTCCTCATCCAGGAGAGGCGGCATACCTCTTACCGGGAACGGACGCAGAAGCTCGTACAGGACGACTCCATTACCCAGGATGACCAACACTTTCGTGGCCCCCGGGGAGTCCTCTCCTGAGGCGATGATTCGCTCTATGAACAACGGCCTCCTGGTTAAAAAAATGGGTGGAGGCGAGGTCGATCCCACCTCCGGAGACTTCGTCTTCCACGTCACAGAGGGATACCTCGTCAAAGACGGCAGGGTTTCTCATCCTGTTCGCGGAGCAGTCCTTGCAGGAAACGGGCCCGAGACCCTGATGAACATCGAGGCCGTGGGCGACGATCTTCACTTCCTCCCCGGAATGTGCGGCAAATCTGGGCAGAATGTGCCGGTTACCGATGGTCAGCCGTCTCTGCTCATCAGAAATATAACCGTCGGAGGTGCACAGGCCTGATATGAGACAGTTTTCGAGAGAAAAGAAAAAAACTACTACTCAAAAAAGAAAGTACGCCCACGCAGAGACGCCAAAAAGAGAGAAGGCGAGCGCCTTTACCCTGTGGCTGGAGATCATGGTCTTTTTGGTGTTCTCCTTCCTTTTGTACTGCCTCGCCTCTCTGTTCGCAATAAAGACCGGTTCCTGGGGAGAATCAATCCGCTTCTCCCTGCTTAGAAACTGGGGGGGTGCAATTCTCATTCCAATCCTCTTCGCAGGACACCTGTGCGTATCCTTCTTTTTAAGGACAGGCTTCAAAGGTCTTCTTTCGCAGATCGCCGGGACTTTCTTGCTGTTCGTTTGCACCGCGCTCCTGTTCGGCCTGTTCGAGATGGCTGGGCTCTTTCAAGGCTTCTACCTGTTCGCCCCGGGCTATCTCGGCAAAGGACTGGCCATATTTTTCACAAGATATGTCGGCCATTTCGGAGCCATGCTTCTGAGCGCGGCTTTCCTCCTGCTATCAGCGACTCTCTACGGCCTTATACAGCCTGCCTCAGTCATAGGCAGGATATCGGGTGCGGCGGGCTTTCTACGTTCACTGATCCCAACGCGTCAAACAGGTAAATACCATCATTACGAACCGTCCGCCTCGGATGATTATGAGGAGGACGTCTCTTCGTCTCCTTCTCGATTCGTACTGGTAAGGCCGAAGCCCCACGGTCTCCCTGAAGAGGCTCCTGACGATGCCAAAGAGAGAGGGGATAGCGAAGAGGAGAGTCTCCCCGACGAACAGGAGGAGGTCCCCGATAAGCCCTCCCTCAAGGCGGAGAGGACGCACATTACCCCTTATGAAGAGCCAACGGCCACTGTCAGGGAGCCGATTATCAGGGAGGGGAGAGGCGAGCGCAGGGTCCTGGAAGCCGAGGATTTCTTTATCCTTCGTGGTCCCGATGAGTTCACAGAGGAGGGCATACCTGTTCAGGGCACAGAGGGCGATCCTCATGCCCTGCCCGATATCGAGTTCAACGAGATCGAGGCGAAGGAGAGAATGATGCCCGGGACCTTCCCTCCTCCGCTTGACCTCTTCGGCCCCAGGCAGGATCTTGGCACCGTAGAGGACCACGAGACGGTAAGAGAGCAGGCAGTGTCAATCATCGCGACACTCTCGGACTTCGGTGTAGGCGCCGAGATGGCGGACGTGGTGATCGGCCCTACCGTCATACAGTTCCAGCTCCAGCTGGCACCCGGGATAAAGGTGAGCAAGGTCTCGGGGCTTAGCAACGACCTGGCTGTTGCCCTGACGGTCCCCGCCCTGAGGGTCGAGGCTCCTATTCCGGGAAAACCTTATGTTGGGGTAGAGATACCAAACCCCAAACGCAAAGGGATAGTCCTCCGCACGATCTTGGAGTCGAGAGTTTTTCAGGAATCGGAGAGCGATCTGCCCCTTGCCATGGGTATGCGAGTCGATTCACGTTCTCTGGTTGTCGGACTGGAGGACCTGCCGCACCTGCTGGTGGCCGGGACCACCGGATCGGGCAAAAGCGTCTTTGTAAACAGCTGCATTACCGGCCTCTGCACTCATCGCACTCCGCAGGAGCTCAGGCTTATACTCATCGACCCGAAACGGGTGGAGCTTAGCATCTATGAGCATCTTCCGCACGTGCTCGCCAAGCCCGTGGTCTCTCCAAAGAAGGCCGTCCAGGCTCTTGCCTGGGCCGTACGCGAGATGGAGAGCCGCTACGAGCTGTTCGCCCGATCGAGAGTCCGTAATCTGAAGTCGTACAACGAAAAAGTCCTCCCGAAGGCCAAACTTCCCAACATCGTTATCGTGGTCGACGAGCTTGCGGATCTGATGTTCACGGCACAGAAAGACGTCGAGGACTATATCTGCCGTCTGGCGCAGATGGCAAGGGCCACCGGCATTCACCTGATACTGGCCACCCAGCGCCCGTCGGTCAACGTCATTACAGGCCTCATCAAGGCGAATATCCCGGCGAGGGTCGCATTTACCCTTCCGTCTCAAACCGACTCACGTACGATTATCGACGTTGCAGGTGCCGAGCGACTCCTTGGCAAGGGGGACATGCTCTTCGTAAGCTCCAAGTACCCGCGCCCTCTACGCCTACAGGCACCGTACATAGAGGATGTAAAGAGCATGGAGATTGTGGAGTACCTTAAGAATATATTCGGCGCGCCGGAGTACGTGGACGTCGAAGCGCAGGGGACGGGGGAGAGCGGTACCAACGGGGACGCATCTTTCGCGGACGATCCGCTACTTGAGGAGGCTCTGGATATCGTAATGGAGACCGGAATCGCCTCGGCAAGCCGGTTGCAGAGGCAGCTTCGCGTGGGCTTTACGCGCGCCGCCCGCCTCGTTGATTCCATGGAAAAGATCGGTATCGTCGGGCCGCCCGATGGCTCGAAGCCAAGAGAGATACTGGTTGATGAGGATACGGCAAAGGACATGCTGTCCCGGGTTCTGTCGGGAGAGATCGATTAGGTTTGTTCAGTCTTCAGCTCCCGCAGATCGAGGTCTCTTACAACATCGAACTCCCGGAGCCTATGCTCCTGGTCGCGGGAGGGAAAAGGCCGGATGTCGACTGGCTTAGAGAGGCTTCGTCAAAATTTCGCGTCAGATGGAGCGCGGACTCCGGGATCATACCGTGTATCGAGGCGGGCTACCTTCCGCAAAGGCTGATAGGAGACGGGGACAGCACGCCGACTGACGTATGGGCTCATGCGGTAAGCTCCGGCGTTGTGACAACCAGCCATCCGTCGGACAAGGATCTGACCGACCTTCAACTGGCCCTCTTCACCGCCTCGCAGGAGTGCGAGGGCACACCAGTAGTAGTTACAGGGTGCTGGGGAGGCAGGTTCGATCACCTGTTCTCGGGCGTCTTCTCCTCACTCTGGGCACTTGAGCAGGGAACAAGGGTGATCGCGTACGCCGACGAGAATGAGTGCATTCTCATCTTAACGGGTAACGAGGCTGCGGAGATAACTTTTCCGAGAGCGGAGCCCTTCTCCCTGTCGCTTCTTCCGCTCACGCCCGAATGTTCTGGGGTCAACCTGGGAAATGTACGATGGGAGTTGAAGGATTCCCTACTGCTGCAGAAACACCCCTACTCGATAAGCAACAGAAGTGTAGGAGGGGGCGTCTCTGTACGGTTACAGAAGGGAATCCTTGGTGTATACTGCGGGTGGTGTCGATGAACCAGTTAAATGGCTCGCTGTACTTTGCCCGAGCGGAGACACCGGGTGCATATTCTCATTCTAAGAGATTCACCGCCGCCGATGTCCGCCTTGACGCTTTTCAGGTTTATAAGCCAGCGCCTTCGCGTATGACGGTTGGAGTGGCTCACGGCGTTTCCTGTGACGGGACCGCGGCCGCAGCATTCACATACTTTTGCCATTGTTTTCGCCCCCTTGCTGCGATTGGTATCGTTCAAACAGAGGAATATTAGCACAGAGGCGTGCTAGTGGCAAATTTTATTTGCTTCCCGAGGAGGTCTTGATAGAATTGAGTTTCAGTAACAAAATGGAAGAGCTCGAGGACATAGTAGCCCGCATAGAGAAGGGACCAATGCCGTTGGAGGACGCTCTCGCTCTTTTCGAGAAGGGCGTGAAGCTTGTAAGGGAGTGCAGAGAGTACCTTTCGGAGGCAAAGAAAAAGGTTCAGCTCCTCTCATCTGAGGACACCCTGGTACCGTTCTCGTCCGGATCATCCGACCGGGATGATGGCGAGGAGGAGGGACAATGAAGAGACGGGCGGCAAAGCGCTCGGCGCCCCTCTCCTTCCAGGACGAGATAGCGGAGGTGGGCAGATTCATAGAGGCGCGGATCGGCGGCCTTTCCGGAGCGCTTCCACAACCCGTTCCGCAAAGATTGAAGGAGTCCATGCTGTACTCTCTTACCGCAGGCGGCAAAAGGCTCAGGCCGATACTGTGCCTCAAGGCCGCAGAGGTGTTCGGCATGCCGTGGGAGAGAGCCATCTCCCTTGCACTTGGATATGAGATGGTCCACACGTCCTCTCTTATTCACGACGATCTACCCTCTATAGACAACGACGACCTTCGAAGAGGCAAGCCGACGAACCATGTCGTGTACGGAGAATCTCTCGCCATATTCGCAGGTGATGCCCTTATGGCTTGGGCCTTCGAGTACCCGATTGCAGCCCTTGCGAAAGCGAAGGTCCCTTCCGGTCGCGTATGCAGGGCGATGGGTATAATGGCAAACTCGTTGGGCCCGTTCGGGGTTTACGCAGGACAGGTCCTCGACACGGATCTTGAGAGCATGGAGGCCGGGGATGATTTCCCTTTCAAGGTCGCTGCGCGCAAGACTGGCACTCTGATAGCAGCCTGCGTTGAGAGCGGGGCGGTGATAGGGGGGGCGAAACGCCGGGCTTCTGCGGCTTTCAGGATGTACGGTATGCACTTAGGGATTGCGTTTCAGATAGTGGACGACATCCTGGACGAGACATCCTCCGCGCAGGAGCTGGGAAAGACCCCGGGGAAGGATGTCGCGCAGAACAAGAGAACTTTCGTATCGGTCTACGGGTTGGAAGAGGCTCGCCGCCTGGCCCTGACCGAGAGTAAAAGGGCGGTCGACGCCCTGCGGGTCGTCGGAGGGGACACGAGATTCTTCTCTGCCCTGTCGGATCATCTTGTCGAAAGGACGCGATAAATATGGCGCTTCTGGAGCAGGTCAAACACTACTCAGAGCTTAAGGACTACTCCCGGGAGGATCTGAAGACTCTTGCCTCGGAGATCAGAGAGTATATCGTTTCGGTCGTGTCCAAAACGGGCGGTCATATGGCATCGTCACTTGGTGCCGTGGAGCTGGTCCTTGCGCTTCTGCGAGCCTTCGATCCAGAGGACGACAGGATCATCTTCGATGTCGGACACCAGACCTACGCCTACAAAATACTAACGGGGAGAAGGGAACGTTTTCCCACCCTGAGGCAGTGGGGGGGCGTCAGCGGCTTCCCCAAACGATCAGAGAGCCCATATGACCATTTCGACGTGGGACACAGCAGCACCTCTCTGTCGGCAGCTCTTGGATACGCGAAGGCAAGGGATGTGCTGGGAGGTGAGAATCACGTGGTAGCCGTGATCGGCGACGCGTCGCTGCTCAACGGCCTGGCGTTCGAGGCCCTTAACTACACCAAGGACTCGAACACCAAGGTGATCTACATCCTGAACGACAACACCATGTCCATCAGCCCGAGGGTTGGAGGGGTAGCCACCCACCTCGCGAGACTGAGCTCAAGCACTGCGTACAACTCGCTGAAAAAGGCCATAAAGGACTCCTGTTCATCCCTCCCTAAGGGGCAGGCGCTTGAGAACGCTCTGGGGAAGCTGAAGGATCATGTCAAGTCAATCGTAAAGCCGATCAACGTCTTCGACGAGATGGACATAAACTACTGGGGGCCTTTCGACGGCCATAATGTAGAGGAGATCGAGTACGTCCTAGAGCTCGCAAAGAAATATGACAAGCCGGTGCTCATTCACCTGGTAACGGTGAAGGGCAAGGGATTCGAGCAGGCCGAAAGGGAACCCACTAAGTACCACGGGGTCCCCCCACATGCGCCAAAGTCCGCCAAAGCGCCCTCACTGCGCTCCTGGAGCGAGGCGGCCTCAAGCGCGGTCCTGGAACTGGCAGAACGGGACAAGAGGGTTGTATGCCTGACCGCTGCAATGAAATGCGGCAGCAAGCTGGAGGCCTTTGCGTCGCGTTTTCCTGAGCGCTTCTTCGATGTAGGGATAGCGGAGGGGCACATGCTAACCATGGCCGCAGGCATGGCGGCGGGCGGGCTGCGACCTTTCGTGTTCATCTATTCCACTTTTTTGCAGAGGGCGATGGATCAGCTTGTCCACGATATCGCGATGCAAAACCTGCCGGTAGTAATAGCCGTCGACCGCTCGGGGCTAATAGGCGACGACGGAGAGACGCACCAGGGGCTGCTTGATATTTCGTGGGCACGGCCTATTCCCAATCTGCTCATGACGGCTCCAAGGGATGAGGTAGGGCTTCAGTCGCTGTTCGACCTGGCTTTACGGCGCGAGGGCCCCATCATGATAAGATTTCCAAGGGGAGAGGCGATCCCCTCCCTCTGTCGGACGCGCGATGATGTTTTTATGAACG
>Ga0265293_10005663_pt1 | contig 20680 bp, 40 predicted proteins | sample Munlanlewell138R_FD_192505 | JGI IMG/M metagenome (GOLD analysis project Ga0265293, IMG submission 192505) | Leachate microbial communities from a municipal landfill in Southern Ontario, Canada - Leachate well 138R | ecosystem: Engineered > Solid waste > Landfill > Unclassified | place: Canada... | reverse complement strand
GTGATGCCGGCCTTCTCCCTGAAGGCCTCAACCCGGTCGTGTATCATCGCCAGCAGATCACGTTCGAGCTGGGCTTTTTCCTTTTTCAACTCATCGATGGTCATGTTGCCTCCATATTAATTATGACGCATAGAAAATGTTGACGCCGATTCCCCTGAAAGCCTTCCGGACATCGTTTGCCTGGTCGATTATCTCAAGGCTCGGCCTGCTGAAGTCGATCTGCTCATATGCGATTTTCATGTTCAAGGTCCTTTCGGTATTCCCTCAGATTGTACCCCACGGCGGCCTTGGACAAGCCAAACACCTGTGCGACCACCCTGTTCGGGCAGCGGTGTTTCTGCTTGTACTCGTACATCCTCCGGTTGCGGTCCTGGTTCCTCTCCCATCGCCATTTTGGCTGTTCATTCTTTCCCATCCGGGCCACCTTCATGATTTTCCGAGCAGCTTGATTTTTCTCTCGATGACCTGTTGGGGGTCGGCGTTGCTGATATCCCGGACGCCCCCGGACTCCATGAGGGCAGCCAGGAGCTTTTCCTCGAGATCCCTCTTGATGGGCCCGTACTTGATCTTCTTCTTCACGTCCGAACTGATCGTGTTCCGGCACGCCCGCTTGTACTCGGCAATGAGCTTTTCAGCGTCTTCTTTCTTCATCGTATGTCCTCATCAGAAATGGTCCTGAACGTACATGTTCCAGGCATTCAGCACGGCACTCGCCAGGTCCTTGTCGGAGTAACTCCTTAACTCGTCTTCCGAGTAATAACCTTCTCCAGCCCAGTCTGCCTCCCTGACGCACCACTCCCGCTGCTCTACAGTCATTGGCTCGGTGTATGTGCCGGAGGCGTAGTGGCGGATAGCCTTCTCGTTTTGAGTGCAAATGCACTCTACCGGGTCATCGTAGCATGCGCAGGGGAGATCGACATTGAAGATCGGCGTGTCACCCATGTTGGTTTGCCTCCTTGGCCTTGAGCCTTATGCAAGAATCCAATCTCTGGATCCGAGGATGGAGGCTTTCATGCTTGATCGCCCGGTTGAACAGGCCGCACCAGTGCTCTGGTCGTGGATGTGGCAGCTTACTCTGTTCTTCCTCTGTTGGAGATAGATGAATGCAGCCGTCACAAAACTGATCGACCGGGGCCTGGTCTTCCGCTAGAGGCAACCGCCACTCCATGAGCTTCTTCTCGCCTGGCTCAAGATGACATCCAAAAAGACGTTCGAAGTCATCGGCCTCGCTGAACTCGGGCTTGCACTTCTCGTCTATGAGGCAATATCCTCTTGAATATTTGTGCCTGCACACCCGCACCTTCATTGATCCTCCTCGTAAGGACATCCATCCGGCCCCGTCTCATCTATTGCTCCAAGCTCTCCACTCTTCCACGCTTCACACGAATCCCTGCCGGTGGTGTATTTCCCCCTCTTTGAACCCTTGCTGGCCATACACATTGCCTCGACTGGCCCTCCGCCGATGCTCCTGGCGATCATCTCGCTCCAGTACCGGCACCCGGCACAGCCATTCGTTTCTCCATAGGTTCTCATGATTGTTCCTTTTCCCGGTAATCCGGCAGCATCTTGAAATGCTTCTCTTCGAGCTGTTCGAAAACCGTCTGCTCTCCGCCGATCTGCGCGAAGGGCAGCATGATCTCCAGGAATGAAACCATTCCGGAGTCCACATAGGCGAGCTGGGCCTCCAGCCAGTGGAACGCGATCCGCCAGGCGGATCTCCTGGCCTGCTCTGGCGTGCAGTACCGGTTCTGCGTCTTGGGATCCATCGTCATCTTCTCCAGCAGTCGTTCCCAGCGGATCTGTGGCTTGAACGGAATCAGTTGCCCGTTGACATCGATCACAAAAGATATCCCGGAGATCTCCCCATTCGCGTCATACTCGGTCAGGACCTGCCGGGCCCCGTGCTTGCCGATGAGGGCCTGGATGTCACCCGCGGTTTCTGCCGGCGACTTGGTCGTGGTCGCCATGTATACGGACTCGCGCTTTCCCCGGGGCATTCAGGACCCTTTCTTCGCTACGAGGTGGAGCATTTTCTTGACCTTGTCCGGCTCCCGGAGGGCGTAGTACCTCAGGGAGCCTTCAGATCGCTTGCCTACGACACCCGCATTGCGCAGAACGGCCAGGTGCTGCGACGCCAGCCCCTGTGCAATCCCCTGCGTGGTCAGGATCTGCGTCACTGTATGCTCCCCGTGTGTGAGCAATTCGACGATCTCGAGCCTTATCGGATGCCCGAGAGCCTTGAAAAATTCCGCTACTTCAATCTCTGGTTTGTTCATCAGCCTCTGCTCCTTTTTCTTTGCCTGTTGAACGGCGTCTCATTTTGTGGGGTGACTGTGGGGCGAGTTTGGGGTATAAAGATCACTGGAGGAGCCAGGAAATGGCGGAAGCGCACAGGAATCGAACATTCCCATCAGCCTGCATTGATGCCGTCCCGCGGACGGCTGTGGGGTGACTGTGGGGCGAATCACCTCTTCTGCTCCTTCCTCGCCATCGGGATCACCATCTTCCTCTGCAGCCCCCGGATTCTCTCCAGGTCGTACTTGCCGTAGAACTCCTTGAGCGTATCGATCTTGCTCCACTGCCCGTGCATCTGGGCCTCCTCGAGGCTCCAGCCATACTCGTTGATTGCCGAGGACGCCCCGCTTGTCCGCAGGCCTCGGTGAATGTCGATAACGACCCCCACCTTCGCGCAGGCGTCCTTCCATGCCCGCATGAGAATCTCCCGGGTGTATCTCTTGCCTTCCATGCGCGAGCTCTGGCAGGTGAACATGAACGGCGAGAACTCCCGCTGCTTGAGGACCTGCTTCAGGTACGGCCTGAACCGCTCGTCACACGGCCAGACGTGGATCTCTCCGTCCTTGGTCTTCTCGACAACCCTTCTATCCGATATGCCTCGGTGGATGATGAACGCATCGATGCGGGGATCATAGTCCTGCCTGAGCAGGGCAATCGCCTCGCCCTCCCGACGCCAGGACAAGCGTAGCCACCAGAAGATCGGCCGGTGTTCCTCGGGAATGTGCTTGAAAATTTCGTCTTTCTCGGCTTCAGTTATCCACATGATCGGCTTCTTCTTGATCTGGTAATCGCCCTTCTTGGGAAAACCCGGCATCCTCGGTATGCGGTTCGATGCGTATGCGTCCATGAGGCAGGCATGAAGCACATTCACGATGTTCTTCTTTGTCTTCGGGGCGCATGTCAACTCGGATACCAGGAGGTCTATCGTGTCCTTCTGAATCTCGTGAAGCTGAACGGGGTGGCGCTCGAAGAAGGGGATCAGGTGCTTGCTGATGGACCCCGAATAGAGTTTGAGCGTTCCCGGCATTACCTTGTCCTTCTTGATCTTCAGCCATGCCTGGAGGTAGGGTATCACGTCGGTGTAGCGGTCCCGGTATTTATTGAGATCAAAGGCTCGCTCTCCACGGCAATACGCTTCCCAGTCGGTCCTGATCTGGTTCAGGCAACGGCTCGCCATCTCATAGCCGATGCACTTGTTTTTATCTTTGTGCCGGATCCAGAACTTGCTACCGCCGTGCAGGAAGTCCTTGTAGAACTTCTCGCACTTCCCGTTATGATAGAACTCGATGACCCAGTACCCTCGCGCATGAGGCTGGATGTTACCCTTCATACATACACCCCCACCTATCTCAATATCATATAAGGGTGATATACAGGGTTGCGCGCTAGGGTTCAAGTGTCGCATGCTAAAGGCTCCTGCCTCTCTCCTCTGTCAGCCTCAGCCCGGCAACGCCAGGCCCTCCGTATCATCATCGGCCTTCTCCCAATGATCGCAGGCCGGCGCCTCGGCAATGGTGACCCTGTCGATGGTCAGACACTTTCTGGCCGCGCCCATTCCGGTCCTCGGCCACCCCCTGCATGTGGCGCAGATGCGGCCCTCTGCCTTCTTAACTGTTGATTTTATCATCGTTTTCCTCAAGATGCCCCAATTGTGATCACGGCTTCGCCTCCGGGTACTGTTCCCACACCTGTCCGTCGAGCTCGCGACCTGCGGCTTTCTTGCCGACGCGGTAAAAGACACAAGGGGAAATGACCGTCGATTTAAACTTCCTGTCTGCCTGATCACAGTTGAAATCCATCAGGTATTTACAACTGCTATCTCCCCACGGCGCCCACTCCCCCCACTGCTTGAAGAAGAAGGGCACCCCTGCAGCCTGGCACTGGTCGCGGAGAGACCGCGCCCAATCTGGATGCATGGGCCGTGCTCCGTGTCCGGTCTCGCCTCCGCAGATCACCCAATCAAGCTGTTCGATGTATGTCTGCCTCGCCCCCTCGGTGCCGAATGCTCTCCGAAGGTCCACCGGCCCGAGCATGGGCTCCACGCTCACGAACCGCACGGCTGCCGGGATCTGCAGCAGGATCGGGATCCGCTCGTCCGCCCGGGCCTGGTTCTCTGCCGTGACGCCGAGCCAGAGATTCTTGGGTGGATGAATGCCAGTGTTCTTCGGATCTCGGAAGTGATTGCGGTACAGGATGTCGAAGAACTCCTTTGCGCTTTGAGGCCGCTTTGTCAGGAGCATAAATGTGTGTTGCGGGTGGGCGTCGATAGCCTTCCATACTTCGAGCAGGTCAAGAAATAGAACATCTTTATGGAAGAGGTCCCCCATTGAGCAGACGAACACCCGGCGCGACTTCTTCCAGGTGGAGGGCTCTTCGAGTTTATCCTCATGCAGCGTCACCCTGAAAGGCTCGTCCTCCGGATACCCGCACCTTCCCCGGAGCCGGTTCGCCATCCGCTTGGCGTAGCAATTCGCGCAGCCCTCGGAAATCGGTGTGCAGCCGGTGATTGGGTTCCATGCCTTATCCGTCCATTCGATTTTTGTATCAGCCATTGTCGTGATCCTCCGAATCGCCGTAGAAGGTAGTCTCTGCCTGGGTGATGAGATCGTTGATCAGGTTTCGCAGCTCCCATAAAGGTGCATCCACTCCCCTATCCCTGAGTGCCTCCTCCAGCCTCTGGAACTGCTCAAGCGTGCAGGTTATCTGCAGCGTGGCTACGAGCTTCTCCGGCTTCTCGATCTTGAGTGTGCCCTTCATGTCACGCGCTCCCTACCGGCTCCACGAGGGACCATGCCCGGTCCCAGTACATGCCCTGGTTGATGCGCTTCTGGCTCGCCCTCATGAGAACAACTTTCCCCAGAGGGCGGGGGCGTGATCCATGAAGATGCGAACGCACAAGAAGAGCCACATGAGATCAACCCAGATGGGCGTTGTCGCGCTCTCGATATACGTGGCATGAACGCCTGTCCTGTTGAATATGAACCCCACGATGATGCACATGAGGATTGCCACTCCGAAAAAGATTAAGTGCTTCATCACTCGCCCCTCCCGATTAAGAACAGAGATTTCAATACCCTCCGGACCTTGCGGAGAATGATCCTGCCGGGGACATGCGCCGCAGGCTCGTAGAGAAGATACGCTTTCTCGTAATCCGTGAGGGCCTGGGACGCCTTCTTCATGCAGAAGATGACATTCGTGCCGGTGCAGTCATGGACCGTGTCGACGGCTTCGTCTCTCTGAATCGGAAGGCCGTCCATCGTCTTGTTGTACATTGCCGCGATTGCGCGGTCCCTGGCGATTTTCCGGCCGGTGTTCTTGCAGGGAGAGTCCTTCGGCGAACAGATGGCAACACCCTTGCCGAACCTCCCGTTTCCCCCGTCCATCATCAGGCAGATAGTTATCCTCGGAGCGCCACTGTTGTCCCTCAGATACCGATACTTCTCGATCATGATTTTTCCCCTTCTCGCTCTTTTTCTCCTGCCCGTGCCCCCCAGGCATCCGGGACATAGAACCAGAGTCCTCTCCGGATCAGCTCGAGGATCTGGCCGCCTGACATGTTGATCACAAACGCCGCTGGCAGGGAGGGGCCGCCCCTCTTCTTCCCGCGGCCCGGCCTGAACATCCCGGAATTCCCTGTCACCGCGATCCTGTATTTCGCCGCGAACGACAACTGCTCCAGGCAGGTCACTCTCGTTCCTCGCATGGTCATCTCCCCGTGTGTTTGGGCAGGCTAGGCCGGTCATCATCCAGCAGATCGTTGATGTTCCCCGCGATGCCGGTGCTGTTCTTCCAGCCTGCCAGCTCATACCTGTGGCCACCCATCTCGATGTGACCGATAAAGTCCGGCTGCCGGCCCTTCTTGCCCTCGTTCCGAAACAGCCGGAATGTCCCCTTGAACTCTTTTTTCGACATGATATTCTTCTCTTAGGCGGGCGCAGGGGGATCGCGCAATGGCGCCCCCCCCTTATTCCCCGGTGCCTATTTCCCGGCCTTCTTCGCCGCCACCTGAATCGTCGATGGCCTCGCGATTACTTCATTGATCTTTTCCAATTCCTTTGGTCCAAGCATTTATTCCCCCTCTGTGTTATTGGTCCTCGCATGGCATACCATGCGAGGACTACTTCGTTTTTCCTCTGCCGACAAAGGCCCGCCTGGCAGCCTTGAGGGCCCTGATTTTTGGGCGAACGCCCACCTGCCTGGCCACGAGAACATAGTCGTAGTTGTGCTCATCGAAACCGCCAAAACGGGTCTCTCCCGGGCGCCTCCCGCTCGGCGGTAATAACTCGAGTTCGTATCGATGTATGATTATGTCACGGGCTTCCTCCCATGCACTTTTCTTGAGAAAGGAGATGACCTCGATGGTCTCCCCGTTTTGCCGGCGCCTGATTTCGAGCTCGTACACAGCCTTCTTCCCCTACGCGATGACCACGATGCCCTCGGGCAGGTTGGTCTTGAGCCACCGGGCAATGGACAGGATGGCCGTGTTCTCCCATGCCCCGCCGTCCGCCTCGAACAGGCCGCAGGAAGGCGCGCTGTCGCCGCCCTTGCGGAGGCGAAAGACGAAATTGGACTCGGGCTGCTCGATCTCGCGGAAGGTCCGGTAGGGACTCAGCAGAACCGGGTTCATGGCGATGGTGTTCTCCACGATCCGCACCCCCGATTTGACCGTGATCTGCTGAGACACGCCGTCATCGGCATGATTGACGTTCGAATCGTTCGAAATGTTCCCGGCCTGCTTCAGCAGGGCCCGGGCCACATCGGTCTGCACGAACATCGACTGCAGGGCGACGTTGAAGGACTCGAGGTCGTAGAAGTTCCCGAAGTAGAACTTGGATGCTTCGCACTCCGCCTTGATGAAATACTCCCTGTCCCGATAGTACAGATCCAGCGCCGACATCACCACCACTTCGAGCGGCGATACTACGCTCACGATGATGTTCGAGAAAATCAGGCCGTCCTTGTTCGTGACGAGATAGTCTTTCAGCCCGGTGAGGGTATGCACGACGAAAGCACTCGCCTTCTGCCGCTCGATCTTGTGGAGAGCCCTCGATGTGTAATTAATCCCGTCATAGCTGGTCTCCCTGAATGTCGCTCCGAGATCAACGATCTTTTCAACGAACGCTTTCAGCATTACTCTCCTCCTCCTTGTCTCCCTTTGGAGTACAGTTCCCTGATCTTCCTGGTCTTCCCCTCCGCCTCCGCATCCCCGGACGCCTCGGACGGGCCACCAGCCCCCTGCTCCTCTGGGAAGGGGATCTCCATGGTCTCGCCAATTTCCCTGGCCTCGATCAAGCCCTGCTCGTTCTTGCCGACGAGCAACACGGACTCGAAAGTTTTCATCGGGGCGTATGAGGCCTTGACATCAAATGCCACATCGCAGATGTTGCGGTTCTTCTTGCCCGGCCTGATGGTCACCTTGAGAGTGACCGAGCGGGACTTGTCCGACGTGTTCGGGTCGATGCAGTTTTCGAGCACCCGCCGGAGCTGGTAGTCGACCGCCTCTATCGCGGCGCCGTCCGCCAGATTGGCCAGCGACGCCATTTCCTTCTTTGTTCCCATAATCTTGTTTCCTCCTTATCTTCGCTCCCCTTGTTGAAAAAAAGAGGAGGGGCTTGGGCATAGATGGGCCCCTCCCCAAGAGGAGTTACGTGGCTAAAAACCCGGATCTCCCTCGGCGTCACCCTCGATCTCGGCCCCATCCGGGGACTCGCCAAGGGGATATCCTGCCTCTTCCGCAAGGCTGTGTATGTATTTGATGACCATAGAGTATTTCTCGTCCGGCAGCTCGTCGAGCGAGGCGACCTCGAAGAAGGCAAGGATGTCCGTCTCGCTGACAACGCCTGCGTTAAAGCCCTCCTCGAGCAGCTCGTCGATGTGCCGCCGTCGGGTGTCCGCGAGCGGAGTGAATCCGGGCTTGGTCTCGGCCTGATCCTTCGGATTCCCGGCCGGGGCCTTCTGCGTTGCCGATTTCTCCGCCTGCGAGGGCTTGGTCTCGGCCCGAGGGTCCGGTTTCCGCTGAGCCGCCGGCTTCTGTTTCGCCGCCCACGACTGGTAGGCGCCCATGAAGCTGCCGATGTCTTCGATGGCCGCACACATCACGGCCTCATCCGTCCGGTCGCCCTCGTCCTTCTGGGCCTGGGCGCAGGCCCTGACGAACTCCATGACCATCTCCATCTTTCCGTACTTCTTGCCACTCCGCTGTACCGCGTCCTTGAACTGCCGGGCGGTCTCCTCGGAATCGACTGGCTTGACCTCGGTGATGTCCTCGGGGGCAACGTCGAAGATGTTGGCGAGCTCGTCCTTGCCAAATAAAGCGGCATTCTCCTGCACCATGCCGCTCTGCGGCCCACCGGTCTCGGCGAGGTCGTCGGCCTTGATGGCGGAGTGGACCTCACTGCTGAGATCCGCCTTCTTTGCATGACGTTTGCAGACCGTTTTCTTGCACATCTCGATGGTGTCCTTTTCCCAGGCAGGGGAGAACTTGCCGGTCTTGCTACTCTTCTGCACATGATTGTCGCGCACCGTGAGGCATTCCTGCTTGGTCATATAGTCAAAATCGATCTCGCCGTTGTCGTATTTGATCTGCGAGTACACGCACAGCAGGTGGTTGATATCCCTTTTGCCCATGAGGTTCGGCTTGTGCTTGATGAATCGCTCGGTGCCCGAGATGATCTCGAACTCGTCTTCCTCGAACACGGCATCGAGCACGTAGCTGGCGACCTTTGGTGCCCTCCTGATCAGGGCGATCAGCCCCTTGTAATCAGGCTGGAACGTGCACTGATCCCCATACGGGATCAGGTGCGCCTGCCTGCCATCCGGGAGCAGACCGTACTGGGCCGAGAGGATCACGCTCCTCAGGATGGATGCCGGCGTGCACCGGAGCAGATCCGGATTGAGCGTGATCGACGTGAATGCTATCCTGGCAATACGCTGAGGGTGGACGCCGATTTCCGGCAGGGCCATCTTGAGCTGATCGATGGCCTGCTCGGAGAAAAGCTGTTTCGCAATGTCCTTCTTCCGTTCAACTAACTGATTTCCTGCCATTGTTGCCTCCTGTCTTTATCTGACGTGCTCTTTCTTGAAAATGTGAATGCCCGGGATCTCTCTCGTTCCAGCCGCAATCGCCGCGTTGATCTCTTTGCTGTCGAGCCTGACGTACCGGAGCAGCACGAGGTCGGCGTCGACGGGCTTGAAATTCGGATCCTTCTTCTCGACGGTGTAGCCGATCGCCCGGAGGGCCTCGGCAAAGAGCGTCTCGAAGTCGACGAAATCCTCGTCGAAGGCCCACCGCTCCACGATGGTCGCTTTTGCGCCCGAAGTCGTGGAGTGCGTCTTCTGCGGAGCCGACGCTCTGGGTGCGGCCGGGAGCGGCGGCGGGGGCTCGAGGCCCTTTTCCTCGGCCTCCTTCCGCAGATCATCCTCGGACCTGCGGATGTCCTCATCCCGCTTTCTCTGGGCTTCCTGCTCGGCGATCTGCTTTTTCCGTTGGTAGAGCAGTATCCGCTCGTCAAGGGCGCCGACGACTCCCGGGATCCCCTTCTTCTTATCTCCAAGAAGCAACTCGCGGAAATGCCGGACGATCGCGTTCGCGTCGCTCGCGAGCTTCTTGGCCGGCGCCACCTTCAGGCCGATCGCGTCCTCGATCGATGAGAAGATCTCCTTTGCCTGCTGCCGGGTATCGACGGCAGCGGACAGGTCATCGTCGCTCCTGATCTCGAATGTGGCCAACTCGCCCCTGACCCTCGCAACCTGCTGCTCGAACTTCTCGATCCCCTTACGGATCTCCGCCATGGACGGGAGCACCAGGGCCCCCTTGGGGATCACCGGGGCACTCGCCCCCGGATTGAGAACCTCAGCCTCCTGCGTAGCCCCGTTCGTTACATCGAAATTCACACTGCCCTCCTTTGATTGATGTTTTGCCTGCGCTCCCCGCCCCGTCTGCGTTCCATGCCATGCCTGGCCCAGCCAAGCCCAGCCTGCGTTCCCAGCCAATCCTGGCCATGCCATTCCCTGCCGTGCCATTCCCTGCTTTGCCTGCGTTCCATGCCAAGCCTCGCTTTGCCTAGCCCTGCCAAGCCATGCCTGCGTTCCACGCCTCGCCAAGCCGTGCCTCGCCACGCCGTGCCTGCGTTCCATGCCGATCCCGGCCTTGCCCCGCCCTGCCCCGCCTTGCCTGCCGAATCATGCTGCAATTCCGTGCATGTAGTGATGCGCCTGCAGAAGCCCGAGAAATGCCACTACAGACCCGGCGCCCGCGTCCTTGAACAAGGGCCTCGACCCGTCCTGGCGAAGCCTCAGCGTCCCCCATCGCTCAACTTTCAGGTCGTAGTTTTCCTCGACCAAAACCTTGTAGCCCCCTGTCTGCAGGTCCCAGACTCGATGATAAGAGACCGCCGATTTGTAATCGACGATGATCACCCGCGGATCGTGCTTGAGCGTACACACCAGGTCCGGCTGGCCGGTGAACTTCCACTTGCCCGAGTGCAACCGCTGCTCAATGACAAAGATCCGGTCCACCGTGGCGAAAAACCGCCTGAACGAGGCGATGTATCCGGTTATGTCACGATCGATCGGGGCAAAGAGCCCCCGGGCGATCGTCGAGCACGCATGATGCACCCGGTCTCCGCGATCGGCATAGAAATCGAGATCGGAGACGTGGGAGAAGTCCGGCCCGTAGGGCCGTACAATCTCCGTTACTCTTGGATACTCGCTACGATCCATGCCTGCGTTCCTTGCCAATCCCTGCCGCGCCTAGCCTCGCCTCGCCCTGCGTTCCATGCCCCGCCTAGCCGTGCCTCGCCATGCCTGAACATTTCATCACTGCTTCCCCACCATGCGAATGCCGAAGACCCCCTGCCCGAAGATCACCGCGGCCGTGGTCCTGTCCTTGCAGAGCCGCATCTCGCTGGTGATGGTCCTGTCCCGGACGGCCCGGACCCCGGGCTTGTCCGGGTCGGCGAAGAACGCCTCGACCGTCCCGTCCCGGGGAATGTGGACAGCTACGCCGTTGTCGAGCACCGTGAAGTTGAGCCCGGTGGAAGGCTCGATATCCTCGGCGATCCGCGTGCCGTACCTCGAGTAGTCATCGCTGAAGACGAAGATGTGCCTGTCGTACCGGTTGCCCTTATGCCCCATCACCATGAGCACCCGGCCCCGGCGCCTCGCGTCCACGACCTTGTACCCGGCGAGCTCCGGGATCTCCTTGATAAAACAGGAACCCAGGCCGTCCTCCCTGGGAACCGGGATCGCAAAGTAGGGCCGGCCCAGCACGTCTTGGTAGACGCAGCCGCTGTAGACCTTGCTCGACTGCGGCATGATGTCCCACTGGGCCTTGACGGAGGAGACAATGGTCTGTCCGGTCTCGTGGAAGGCGATCTCCGTGAGCTTGCCGAAACTCCGGATATACAGGGCATTGTCCACAACCATCATCTCCGAGCACTCCAGGGGCAGGGCCGCGATCTGCTTGGACATGGCATGCGTCTGCAGAGCGAGGCGGCCGTCATAGATGCCCGCGAACACCGGCACCAGGGTCTTCGGCGTGAAGACCACCTCGGAATCAGGGCTCACGCCGTAACGCGCCTTGTTGACGTGCAGCATGCCGCGAGTCTTCACGATCTTCTGGCCATGGACCGTGGCGAAGAAGAGTATGTCGTGGTCCCTGCTTTCGATCTCAGAGATCTCGATAGAGGCGCTACTGGTCAAGGTGAGCTTCTTTGGTTTCGCCACGGACACCGGGCCGATCATCGGCGGCTCGCTCCGTTCGCCCTTCTCGAAGAGCTTGATGAACCACTCCAGGTAGGATTTCGGAATATGGCTGAAGTCGCGAGCGGATTTCGGCAGGCTCACGCCGGGCCCGAAGATCGAGACGTTGTCCTTCATCCGGCTCTCGATATCGTTTCTCTTGTAGTCGAGGTGCTTACCCTTGTAGGGGTGTATGCCGACAAAGAGCTGGCAGACCACGATGGCAAACGAAAACCAGTCGGTGAGCTCGGAGAACGACTGCGCGTGCCAATCCCGGATGGACGGGCTGATGGCTGGCGCCGGGTAGGACTTCGTCTGGTATGAGTCCACGTCGATGAAATAGGGGATGGCGAACTGCCGGGAGTCCACCAGGTAGCTGAACTCGTTACCGTCCACGATGAGGATCCCCGCATCATGGACCTTGCTGACGATGTCCCTGATGGTCTCCGCAAGCATGACCGCCCTGTGCGGGGTGAAGCTGTTCCGGGTGCGGAAGCCGCCCATGAAGAGCTTGCAGAGCGGTTCGCAGTGCTGGACGCGGCGCATGGTGTACCCGATCGGCGTGCTGTCCTCGTCGAGTAGCACGTCCTCGGGCTTGATGATGTTCGGCTCCACCAGGCAGCCGAGCTCCTGGATCTTGCCCTCAGGGATCATGTCCTTGGGATCATGGTATACCTTGAAAATCGTGTCGCCCTTGCCGTAGACCCTGGCCTTGCCGCCCTGGGCGATGTACTCGTTCTCGGTGAGCTCCACCAACTGCTTGCCGCGTATCTGCACGTCCATGTCAGTCCTCGAAGCAGAACCCGGCGATCGAAATGTCGCCGGCATGCGTGATGCCTATCCGGGCGAAGGCGTCGACAACGCCCTGGCTGGAGCCCATGCGGCGCTGCAGGAAGTTTGGACCGAGGTGCCTGAAATCCACGATCTCGTTGATCACGTCATGGAGGGGGACCTGATTGCCGGCCTGATCGCGGAACGACTCGATACCGTCAGACGCGACCATGATGGCCCGGATCTCCGAGACCGACTCCATGATGCATCCCCCGCGGGAAATAGAACTCTTATGGGCTTCGAAGTCATCGGTCTGCCACTCGGCGCCTCCCGGCTCCCTGGAAGAGATACGATGGAACACGTCTCCGCCCATCTGCTGGTACGCCTCCCTGCGGACCTTGTCTCCGCGGTACGACAGGTAGGCCGGCGAGTCATGAGAGTATGACGTGTTGCAGCACGAGACCTTCCCGTTCCTGTATAGGCAGATGACGTTGCCATCGCCGAAGCTCGTCACGCAAACCCGGTCGCGGTCGATGGCTATGTACAGGAGCGTCGCGTCCAAGCACCGAGACTCCAGGCCCAGGATATCGGCGCACAGGCTGGCGTCGTGAATGGCGAGGGTTCCTGGCATGTCGCCCATGCATTCCCCGCCGATACGGGAAAGGAGATGGTCCATGGAGTGCGCGAGCAGCCGTGCCCCGACATCCGTGTTGGGAGAGTTCGAGCATCCATCCGAAAGGATTACGTGATCCTCCTTGAGAATCACGTAATCCTCGCAGGTCTTGCGCGAACGCCCGATCGTTGTGAATCCGTCGACGTGCATCATCCGTTTTCCTCCATTGTAGTAGCCAGGCGCCGCCCCATGTCTCCGCCTGCGCCCGGGACGCACAGCGCCCCGCCCGGATCGCAGAAGCCGGCCTGCCCGTCCATGATTAGCAGTTGAATATTGAGGTAACTTTTTGTCATAAAACTCTCGTATTTATTTTTTTACTGCGTTTTCCCATGCGCGAGAGGAGTCCGAGAATTTCCCATCTGTAGCGCCTCATGGCGAAGCAGACGATCGCGATGCCGAAGAAGAGGATCGCCCCAACGATGTTAGGGCAGGGATAGAGCGCCCCGTCGTAACCAAGAAGCAGGATACCGACTAACCCAAGTATGAGCACCACATAATAAAACATCAAGACACGCCCCCGTAGCATGCGCAAACAACACGCATGTTCATTAGCTGTGCGTAACAATACGCCACATTGCGCAAGGTTGTCAAGTAAAAATAATTAATGACAATATTGTGGAATTGGCGTATAGCTGGCGCTATCTTATGGGGTTTTTGTTCCTTACAAGGCCATAACCTTGCGCAAGACGAAGGTTTTTGCTTCTTCTGGCGGGGGAGGGGGGGGGAGAGATCATGCTACGATACGATGAAAACACGGCGACCGCTCTTTTCGACCAAAATCAGGGTCAAGAAGAAGAGACCTGTTATGCCAGGAACACCTCGAAATGCATTGAGTGGTGTCGAGGGTGGGAGGTTTCGAGGGAAGGAAGGGGGTATTTCCTTATGGAGCTGGAGCATGTGGCGCTCAACGCACAGGGCCTCTCGTGTGCGAAAGCGTTACTCCAGAAATCCGGACTCTGGCGGTCTTTCCCATATCGTTCCGCCATAGACAAGACCATTGATGACCTCAGGTTCATTGGAGTGCTGATGGCTATGGCGGTGACTCGATCGGATGGAGCAAGAAGGGAAGGCTGACTGATCAGCTCTTCTTCTTTTTTTCTCGGGTGGACACGAGGGAAAACTGGCCGTCCATCACATCCATGGCGAACCGCGGATCCTTCTCGGTTTCCTCCCGGAACTTCCGGGAAAGCTCTGACACGATCTTTGCCCCCATGTTGGGAAAACGGTTTGTGAGGTAATTGGCGAGATCTGTTTCCATATAAACATTGAATGCCCGCTTCTGGGGCACCTCTGATCCGTCTTTTTTCTTCGTGCTTGGTCTACCCATACAACGCCTCATTCGACCTCCTAAGGTTAAAACTATTCAAACATAACCAACCCTATCAAACCATTATATTGCACAACCCTGCGCGACTGTCAACGCTTTTGTTGACAATGCGCAATCTTATGTGGTATTGCGCAAAGACAGCACAGTATTGCGCCTCTTTTACAACAACAATTTGAGGAGAGTTTTATGATCGCTGAATTGAAAGACTACGATACCGCGCAGCAGGCAGCAAAGAAGGTTGGGGTTCACTCGGCAACTATCCGCCGATGGATTCAGTCCGGCAAGATCCGGCCGGGCAAGGTCCGCTACGAGCTCGACCAGTGGTTTATTCACAGGAAAGAGATCGATCGGGTAGTCTCCCTCAGAAAGAAGGTAAAGACGTTGTTAGAGCAGGGCTAGACGCATGTTGCGCTGCTCTCGCGACCGGCAGAAAATCCCGTGTTGGCTGCGGCCCTGCGTCTGCGGGGCCGCGGTCCTTTTTCTCTTTCTGTCGGTCGGTATCCCTTCCTACTTCTCACCGTGCCGCTCGGAAACCGCGAGCGGCATCGTCAGTATCGACCTGCAATACAAGCGACAGGGGGGGAGATACTGGCACCCAGCCATCACCATCGTCGAAGATAGGCGCATCCAGGAAAACATCGACGATATCCGCATCGGTAAAGTCGTCAGGTACATCGAGAAGCGGTGGGGGACGGTATCTCTCCGCTTGTGGGTCAGAGAGGTCGGAGAGGACGGGGGGGTTCAGTTCTATTCAATACCGCTGAGCGTCTCGGGGGAGTAAAAATGGCCGAAGGCAGAATGCTCAAAAAGGAAATATCGAACAGTAAGCGATTCTCGGCCCTAAAAACTGACACGGCCCGCATGCTCTACCAGATGCTCATTCCGTGGACTGATATCGATGGTCGATTCCATGCTGACCCATACATCTTCAAGGGAAATGTCTGCCCTCGATTAAAACACATTACTCCGGAAATAGTCGAAGAGTGCCTCAAGGACATGGCCGAGAACACGATGATCCTGCTCTATGAGGTTGATGGAGACCTGTATGGCTACCTCAGGCTTCATGAGCAGAAGCAATCACTCAGAAGGGATAAAGAGGGGAAATCAAAGATCCCGCCGCCGCCTGAGAGCCTGCTCTGTGCGTTTCTCACCACGACCAACGCCTCAATTCCCGGACCTACTCCCGGACCTACTCCCGGACCTACTCCCGGACCTATTACCGGACCTACTCCGGACGAAGTAAAGCAAAGCAAAGCTAAAGGTAAAGTTAAGTTAAAAAAAGCTAAAGCGTTGACCCCTTCTTTTGAATTTAATCTGCCGACAAAAGACATAATCGATAACGCATCAGAGATGATGATCCAGGAGCAGATCAGAAATGTCCAGCAGCAACTCATAGATTCAGGCGTTTTTCTCGGCGCACAGAAGTGCGTTGCTCAACAGAGAAATTTCAGGAAAAATTCGCGAGCCATCCTCTATGCGCTCTGTAGGACCGCATACGAGCGGCCGGAGAGCCCAAGGGCCTATATGGAAAAAATTATCAACGACGAAAGCCCGAATTACAATGAAAAAGACCATGAGAATATCTGATCAGAAAGGCGCGAAGTGCCTGGTAGACTCCTTCCTGCCGATGGCGGAGAAGCTCAAGGACGAGGGGGCGACGATGAGCGAGATCATGTCGTGCTTCCGGACCCACATCGCCCTGCAGAGGTCCGCGAAGAGGGCGAAGCTCCCCGGGAGGGAGCCAATCAGATCGGCCCGCAAGGCCATTGGCAAGATTCAGGCCATGGCCAGGGAAATGTCGGAGAAGGCCGACGCATCCCCCGAGCGGGCACTCCTCGACCGCCTACAGGAAAGCCCGATGCCGTTCAGGCACCAGCCGCGGATCGGCAGGTACCGGGTACCGTTCTTGATCGACGGGATCCTCGTCGCCGAGATCGACAACCCGGAGACGCGGGACCCCGAGCGGGATAGATATCTCAAGGGCCTCGGCTATGCGATCATGAAGATCTCGCCACAGACGATGGTGGCGCGACCCGAAGCAGTGATTCCGGAGATCAAGAGGCGGATTGGCTGGAGAGATCTGCCGGCAGGAGGTGGTTTATAGTGGCGAGACCGGGGCATGGAACAGGGAAGATGCTGACCGAGGAGCGGATGGCCAGGATATACCAGGACCACCTCAATGGTATATCTCGAGGCTTTCTGCAGGAAAAGTATGGGCTCTCGAAGGCGTCGATCAGTAAGGCGATACGGGAGACGAGGCAGCGGGGGCATGAGAAGGGTAAGGGATAGGTTGTTGCCTGGTGTACGATCCATGGAACCCGAGCGAGAAAAATGTTATTCGCTATATCGGCAAGATCGCGGCCCGTTACAAGCCATTGCTGGGCGGCGGGGATGGGCTACATGTGCTCATCAGTGAGGGGTATATCGGCTACAGAATCGCAATGCAGAAGTATGACCCCACACGCGGGGTGTACCCCCTGGCTTACGCGAAGCACTGGATCCTCGCGAGGATCCGTGATTACATCAAAAAGGAGAGGAAACCTTGCGGTCTCACCGGGGAGCTTACCGATAAGATGCTCCCCTTATACTGTTACGACGAGGCGGATGCGGACATCGAAGACAACCCTTCACAGGGAGCCTCGCCGGAGCAGAAGCTACTCATGGCCTCGTATGACGACACCGAGGACAGGCTCATCGCCAGAGATGATGCGGAGCGGATCAGGAGGAGGGTCTCCCGCCTCCCGGGCAGGCTACAGAGCATTGTTATCGGCCGCTTCTGGGACGGAAGAACACTGCGGGATATTGGCCACGGAATGGGGCTGTCTGCGGAGCGGATCAGGCAACTAGAAACGAAAGCATTCAAAATAATTAGAGAAATGGAGGATGACTACGTGGATGAACTAACAGGGAATGTCATTATCGACACGATCAGGGCGTTGAGGGATGGGGGGTCAATCGCAAAGGCGGCTGAGCTCCTCAAGGTGAGCGACAATGTCGTCAGGTATCGGATCTCGCGAGAGAAGGCCATTGAGGATACGGCTGTCGAGTACGCCGGGTTCAAGCCCAGGAAGAAGAAAGCGGCCGAGGAGAAAAGCACGTCCGGCACCGATATTGGAGCTGGTCCCGCTGGGGCATCCGGAACCGAGCCTGCAGAGGCCCGGGGCGGGCAGGCGCCCGCCCTCTCCGAAGAGGAGTTCCGGGAACTCGGCGGACATCATATCAGCCATATCAGCCTGCCCGGACCGACTGTCAAGGTCACGATCGAGATCATGTGTCCCATGGATAAGATCCCGGAAATCATGGAGATCGTCAAGGACGCACAAAAATAGGAGGCGAGACATCGATGAATTCAAAGGATAAGGACGCGGATAAGATTGGAGCAGGGGCCTCGGGCCCCGCTCATGATCTCCAGGAGATCGGCGAGATGAGCACCCGTGAGATCTACCGGGAGATCGGGCTCATCGAGAGCAGGGGCGTGAACATGTCGTACAACGAGAGCCTTCGGCTCGAGCTACTGAAGAAGGCGGCCAATGCCCGGTACAATGCCGGGCGGAAGGCGGGGTCGGCCGAGTGAACTTCAACCAAGACGATAAGCTCAAGCTGATAGCAAGGCTGACGCTTGCGGGATCCATCCGGGCGAAGAAGAACCCGAAGAGCGTTGTTCCGACGAGGAACTTCGGGGGAATCAATCCTAAGACCGGAAAACCATACAGCAGGAGTTGGATGTTCAACTTCAAGGGAGCCGGCTGGCAATTAGCGTCGCCGAAGATCGTCACCGAGGAGTCCTACACGAAGTGGCAGGACAGTGCACGGACAGACGCCCTCGTGCATCTCTACCAGCGTAGGTTCCTGAAGCCCACGACGAAGCCGGTCCATGTCAAGATGATCGCCTTTTATAAGGGCCCGAAGCCCGACCTGTCCGGATCACTGGAATCTATCGGCGACTGTCTGCAGGGGGTGGTATGGAAGGATGACTCGCAGATCGTATCCTGGGACGGGTCAAGGCTCATTCACGACGTGAAGAATCCCCGGACGGAGGTCACTGTCTGGGAAGAGATCTGAGGAGGGTAGATTGTGCGGAATCATTGAGCATCTTTTCTGTAGAAACTGTCGGCATGTGAAATACTGGGAGCAGCGTAATATCGAACTTGCCGACCATTTCATGACCAGGTTCAGGGAGACGGTCGAGAAGCACGAGAAGGAGAGGAGCCGTATGCAGCGCAACATCGACAAGCATGCCAGGGAAATCCACATCCTGAACAAGAAGCTCGAGGCAAAGTCAAAATATCAGGAGAAGTTCAGCGGACGTAATCGCTGATGGAGAGCGTATGGCCAATCGGCTCCACAGAGGGACCATGATCCCCGGGCGCCACGAGAGAGGCGAGCCTGGATGGATCACGAAAACGGGAAGAACAGCCTGCAGGCAGGGCGGGATCTCGATATCGAGGATATCATCGAGACCAACGAGAGAACCCTTAAAGGGTGCGCGTCCTGGTTCCTGCGCAAGTATCCCGCGATCACTGCACAGAAAGAAGACCTCATCGGCTGGGGGACCGTAGGTCTTATCAATGCCTATAAGAGTTATGACCCATCAAAAGGGGCGACGCTCAAGACGTGGGCTTCCCGGAACGTGTTTTTGTACATGCACAACGGTCTCAAGGAGTGGCACGGTCACTCCAGAGGATTTCCACGCCGGGATGGCGCGGAGCCAAGTGAGATCGGATTCGATGATGTCTATGATGGATTCGAGCCGTCATGTTCCGAGGGGCAGTCGGGGTATTTTGCACGGAAAGACCTCGCGGACGACATTCGCCAGCTGCCGCGACGGCTCCAGCGGATACTTGTCCTGCGGTACTGGAGAGACAAGACCCTCAAAGAGATCGCGGGGATAGAAAACTGCTCGAGAGAGTACGTCAGGCAGCTTGAGGCAAGGGCTTTAAACGAACTGAGACTGATGCAAAAGTACAAGAACTTCCGGCGGGCAACCAGGCAATACCAGGCCCGCAAGGACAGACAGAAGGTCTGGGACCAAAGGGAGGACGATTGAGGTGTGTGAGAAATGCAGGCTGATGGAATTGTTGGACAGGGAATTGGAGCGATGGGAGGTGTACCATGGGTCTAAGGCTCTAGCCAATGCCCTGCATCTCTACGCAATCGAGCGCAGGGATAGGGTCATCGCAGAGGCGAGGGAGAAGGAAGACCGGGAGATGTACGAGCAGCCCGACCCCCTGGCCGAATGGAAAGCCTTGAAGCCGGGGAGGAAGGTGCAGCACCTTCCGACCAAGACAGTTTGGACAATAACACGAGTGGGCGATTACGGAACCCACATTGTTAGCGATGATTCGGGAGATGAAATATTTCTTGTCTCGTCCAACAACCCATTAAGGTATTACCGGATTCTGCCAGTAACAACCAGATCATTCTTCAGGGGACATCCCGTCATTAAGTCGGCGGACGGAGCGTGGATATATGAGGACAGCGGCGAACCCGCAGGCTTTGATGGCACCATAAGGCCATGTAAAAAGTGCGGTCTCATTTTCGACGGTTCCGATGCTGGACATCCCGACCCATGCCTTGGCAATCTACCCGGCGTGGATAATGCCTGCTGCGGTCATGGTGTCAGGAGTGAGGCGTATATCAGATTTGCCAATGGGGTGGTTATTCGTGGATTTGAGATAGATCGCCAAAGGGAGGAAAGTCATGACTGAACTTCAACCGTGTCCTATCTGCAAAGGCACAAGGATCTGCATAGACGGCGGGGATAATACCTATCACCCCAGGTGCCTTGACTGCGGGTGTACTGCACCGTTCGATGCTTGGCAGTCCCGCATCCCCGCCCCTGCAGAGGTGGAGAAGCTAGAACAGGATCTTGA
>Ga0265293_10005662_pt1 | contig 20685 bp, 21 predicted proteins | sample Munlanlewell138R_FD_192505 | JGI IMG/M metagenome (GOLD analysis project Ga0265293, IMG submission 192505) | Leachate microbial communities from a municipal landfill in Southern Ontario, Canada - Leachate well 138R | ecosystem: Engineered > Solid waste > Landfill > Unclassified | place: Canada... | reverse complement strand
CGATACGCCTCTGTCGATCGAGCCCTTCTTCCCGGAGGTCGTGAAGAGCCTGGAGGCGGGTATCAAGTTCACCGCCTGGGACCGGCGCCTGCGCGCCAATCTCGCGCTGTTCCACATGAACATCGACAATGTGCAGCGCTCCGTCCTGCTGATCGAGCCGACGACGAACTCGCCTTATGCGAGTGTGTTCAACGCGGCGAAATCGCGAGTGCGGGGCCTGGAGTTGGATGTTTCGCTGGAGCCGGTCAAGGGGCTGACGTTCGGCGGTACGCTGGGACTCATGGATCCCAAATACAAGCGTTTCGTTGATCCTGCCAGCGGCGCGGATCGTAGCGATCTGGACTTCCCGTCCTCACCCAAGCGGACCTACTCGCTTTCCGCTGCCTACCAGACGGAAGTGAGCGACGGGGTGGACGTTCTGTTCCGCGCCGACTGGTCGCATCGGTCGCGGATGGTGTGGGACGTGTTCAATTCGCCGTTGACCGTGCAGAAGCCTTATGGTCTGCTGAACGGCCGCGTTCAACTTGACGTAACGCCAGAGGTTCTGGGTGCCAGGTTCGGTATCGCGCTGTTTGGCCGTAACCTGACCGACAGGAAATATAACACTTACGCGACAACCGCGGGCGGCGGCTTCTATGTTCGTAACGAGGATCGGCGGACTATCGGCGTGGAAGTGACGGCCGGCTTCTGATGGGGGCAAGAACGGCAATGGCCGGTGTGGATGGGGTATAGGCATGGGTGATCGCGTGAACCGGCGGATCATCTTGCATACCTATCCGTCCGGCCTGGTGGCGGCGGCAGATAATTTCGCCATGGAGGCGATGCCGGTGCCGGAAGTGGGCGAGAACGAGTTTCTCGTGCGCAATCGGTGGCTTTCGGTCGATCCGATGATCCGTGTCTTTATCGACCGCAATCCCATGGGTGGTCGCATGCCCGCGATGCCGTTGGGAGCGCTGGTTCCCGGCGCGGCTGTGGGTGAGGTGATCGAGAGCCGTCATCCCGACTATGTGGTGGGGGATATGGTCGAGGGCCGTTTCGGTTGGCAGGATTTTGCCCTGTCGGATGGCAACCGCGTGGTGCGCGTCGATCCGGAACTGGGACCACCGCAGGCCGCGCTCGGCATATTGGGGCTGCCGGGCTTTTCCGCCTATGTGGGGTTGGCGGTGGCTGGCGCCCTGCCGGCTGGCGCGAGCGTGCTCGTCAGCGGAGCGGCGGGCGCGGTCGGGTCTGCGGTGGGCGCACTGCTTGACGCGCGCGGCATTCGCGCTGTCGGTATCGCGAGCGGAGCGGGCAAGCGCGACTACTTGCTGGGCACAATCGGATACCGGGCCGTTGTCGACCGGACGGCGCCGGATTTCGCCGACCGGTTGGCGGCCGCTCTGCCCGAAGGTGCCGCGCTGTATTTCGACAATGCGGGCGGTCCTATCATGCTGGACGTCTTGCCGCATGTGCGGGCGCAAGGAACAGTGCTCATCTGCGGCCTGATGGCGCAATATGGCGACATGGGAGAAGGGCCGGGGCCGGACCGCTTGCCGCCGTTCCTGTCGGCGGTCATGGCAAAGGGCCTGACCGTACGCGCCTTTTCCAATACCAGCTATCCTGAACTGCGGCAGCCCTTCGCGGACGAGATGGCCGCGATCGTCCGGCGCAAGCCCGCGCTGGTGCAGGCGCATGAGGTTGAGGGACTGGAGCAAACGCCTGCCGCGTTCGTCCGGCTGTTCACCGAAGGAACCACGGGCAAGGTGCTGGTGCGTCTCTGAACCGCCGTCAGGCGGACAGGCCGCCGTTTACGCTGATAACCTGACCGGTGATGTAGCGGGCATCGCTTGAGCAGAGGAACGCAACAAGCGGCGCCACGTCCCGCGCGGCGGGAAGGCCAAGGCCTGCCCGCCCGGCCGCGCGCAGAATTCTCGTCGATCCGGCTTCCACAAGCCTGTCGTAAACCGGCGTTTCCCGCACATAGCTGAGGCTCACGCAGTTGATCCGCAGGCCCGCCGCGGCTGCTTCCAGCGCATAGTTGCGAGTAAAGCCGACAACCGCCGCGCGCGTAGCACCGACGACAGCCTGATTGCGTGAGGCGAAGAGTGCCGAATCCGATGCGAACAACACTATCGCCGCTTCGCCTGTCCGCATTGCCGGGGCGGCGGCGTGCACAAGATTGAAGGTGGCGGCAACCGATGTCCGCGCAGCTTCCCCGAAGTGGCTCGGGTCGGCATCGGCAAAGCTGCCGGCAATGCCCGGAGCGCCCGAATTGGCGCAGTTGACGAGTGCGTCGAGCGGGCCGGTCCGTTCCGTGAGCCGGACGATGGCTTCCCTGCATCCGGCGGTGTCGTCTATGTCCAGCCGGAGGCTGTCGGATCCATCGGCCTGGCTGCGGCCTCCGACGATTACGCGCCAGCCTTCGCGGCGCATCCGGTCGACAACGGCCCGTCCAATGCCTCCCGCGCCGCCCACGACCAGAGCGACATGCGCTTGCGTCATGCCTTCCTTTTTTCTCATGTGGCTCTGCATGAAATCGATGAAACGCAAGGTCCAATACTTGTGACTCATCCAATGATATCAAAGTAATATTGAAATGTTGCATTGCCTTATGGATTTGGTCTTACTAGAGCAAAGCCAGGTTACGGCAACTGATCCGCGCGCTACCCGGGAGAGTGAAAATGGCGGAACGCACCGCAGCGGAATGGCCCGCTGACATGCTGATAAATGGGCGGGCGGTTGGCGGCGCAGGCGCCGAGATCGCCGTGGAGAACCCTGCTACCGGTGAAGTATTCTTCCGGTTTCCGGGTGCGTCGGAGGCGCAGTTTTCAACCGCCATCGCAGCCGCGCGCAAGGCGGCGGACAGCGGTGTCTGGAGCGATTGCCCACGCAAGGACCGGGTCGCGGCGGTGCGTCGCTTCATTGACGCGCTGGAAGCCCGCGCGGACGAACTGGAACGCATCGTAATGGCCGAAGGCGGCTGTCCGGTCGGTTCCGCGGTTCTGCCGGTGCAGGTGCGCGGCCCGCTTGCCCATGCGCGCGATCAGCTCGACCTTTATCTGACCTTGCCGGAATCCGAGAGCAATCCATTGCCGCTGGAGGAGCGGATCAACGCTGCCGGGACGGTCGTGCAGAGCGTGCGCCGATGGGTGCCGCTCGGTGTCGTGGCGGCCATTTCCGCTTACAATTTTCCCTTCTTTCTGGGGCTGTGGAAAGTGGTTCCGGCGCTGGCGACGGGTAACTGCGTGATCCTGCGGCCGAGTCCCCTGACGCCACTGTCGACGCTGGCGATGCGCGAGGCGGCCGAGGAGGCCGACTTCCCCGCGGGCGTGCTTCAGATTCTGGCGGAGACAGAAGCGCAAGGCGCGCTTCTGCTCACCACCGATCCGTCGGTCGACATGGTGACATTCACTGGCTCTACCGACGTCGGGCGGAAGGTCATGGCGCAGGCCGCTCCGACGATGAAGCGGCTCCAGCTCGAACTGGGTGGAAAATCGGCGCAGATATTCATGCCGGACAGTGTGGACAAGGCCGCAGTGTCCGTGATGGGCGTATGTCTTGCCCATTCGGGCCAGGGTTGTGTCCTGGGCACGCGCGTTTTCGTCCCGGAGGAGAGCAAGGCGCAAGTGCTCGAAGGCATGACCCGGATGGCGGCGGCAATCGTTCAGGGCGATCCGCTCGACTCCGCGACGCAGATGGGACCGGTCATCAGCCGGGCGCAGCAGGATCGCTGCGCGCACTATGTGAAGATCGCCGTTGACGCGGGCGCCCGCGTCGTGGCGGGCGGCAATCGCCTCGACCGCCCCGGCTATTTCTTCGAGCCTACGGTCCTGGACGTGCCGGACAACCGCAATCCGGCGGCCCGGGACGAGATTTTCGGACCCATCGTGTCGGTCATCGGCTATCGCGATCTCGACCACGCGGTGGCAATGGCCAACGACACTATCTTCGGCCTTTCGGGCTATGTCCATGGCAAGGATGTCCGCCAAGCGCTGGCACTGGCCCGGCGCATCCGCTCGGGCACGGTCAATGTCAATATCGGCGGCCATATGAGCGGCTATGCCTCGTCAGGCGGCCATCGGTTGTCCGGTCTCGGCCGCGAACGCGGCGAGGAGGGCTTGCGCGTCTATCAGGAATTGCAGGTGCTGAACTTCTCGAACTGAACGAAAAAGGGGATACCGGCTCTCCGCCTTTCTGACCGTTCCCTATCAGGCTTGCGGCGCGTCTATTCCCAGAAGATCGGCGACCGCGCGCGTGGTGGGATTGTCGTGTGGACCCCGTCCCCTGGCGATGGCGCCGCCCAGGTCGATCATGTGGACGTGCAGGCATGCCATCTTGAAACCGGCAAAAGCTTCATGCCAGGCGATATCGGCGGTCGACTTGCCCGATACCTCCCGCCAGAGCGCCAGCGTCTCGTCGCGCGAGCCCATGCCGTCCAGCGGTGCCAGGCCCCGGCCAACGGTCTGCATCCGCTCCGTGAACAGCCACCACCCCAGGTCGTGCAGCGGGCCGCCGAGGGAAGTTTGTTCCCAGTCCATGACGACCGCCACCTTGAAATCGTCGCCTACCATCATGTTGCCGAGCCGCGCGTCCCCCCAGACGATGCCGGGCGTGCGATCCGCTGGCATCGTCGCTTCCAGTTGCGCGAAGGCGCGGTCGTGGAAGGGGAGGTCGCGGCTGGTTTTCATCCAGGCGAGATAGCGCCGCCAGCGATCCCATTCGTGGTCGAACCCCTTGGGCCCCTCTTGCGGGTCGAGGAAGGCGGCCTGTTCGATCGATACGGTCTGGATCGCGGCAAGCTGGCGCACGGAATCTTCCCACAGCACGCGCCGCTGCGCGGGCTGCGCGTCGAATAGCCAGCCTTCGGCGCAATAGGGCGGCAGGCTCACGGCGACGCGGCCATGATGACGTTCCATGACGAAGAAGGGCGCGCCGAGCAGATCGGCAGTCTCTTCCAGCCACAGCGGTTTCGCGACACGCACTTTTCCGCTGTCATGCATCACTTGCATCAGCCGGTATTGTTCGATGAACATGTCGTCCTGATAGACGAGGTGCCGGGTAGGCTTGATCCGCACGACCATGCCTTGCCGCGTCTCGCCGTCGCCACGCGCGACCACGGCGTCGAACAGGATGGTTTCATGCGACATTCCCGCGCCGCGTGGATAGGCGAGGTTATCGACCCTGACCTCGTCGGCTTCGGGCAGGCGGGGGCGCAGCCATTGCGCCAGGTCCCGCGCCAGCACATCGAGCGCGCGGACATTGGGCGCGACGATGGTGGCGGTGGACGGGGCGGGTTCGGTTGAAACGGTCATGGGCTTTCCGGTCTTGTGTCTTTTCGCCGCTCAGGCGGAATATTCGGGGGTCGCCACCAGCGTCAGGGTGAGTGAACTGTCGAGGGCGGGGCTGCGCGGCATCTCGTCGGTGCCGAGGCGCCTGCCGCATTCGGCGATTACCGTCATCGGGTCGTCGGCCTCTATAGTGTAGACGACCATATAGTCCCATTCCAGCGATTGCGGGGGACCGCCGATGCGCCGAAGCGAATAGCGTTCCGCGGCAACGAGGCCCGGCACGCGGCGCAAATCGGGAATGTGCCGGGTGTCATACCAGCGGCCCAGTTCGTCGTGCTGACCGGCAACGGCCTTTGTCAGCACGACCATGCGATATTCTCCCATGGGTTCCTCTCCATCCTTGTTGCAACTTCCTATACCAATGCTAAACATAATGAAATCTCCAATTACCATATGAATATCATATCAAATATGCGTAAGGAAAGTATAAGGTGATCGCATGGAAACGCTGACGTTTCGGGGTGCCAGCGGCGGGATGCTGCGAGCCAGCCGCTTTGGCGATGCGGACGCGCCCACGCTGGTGTTGCTGCCTGCGATCGGTCAGTGCCGCAGCATCTGGTATGCGGCGGCGCGGGCGCTTGCGGATGCCGGCCGGTGCGCCATCTGCCTCGATCCACGGGGCCATGGCGACAGCGATCCCGCGCTCGATGGCGCTTACGATCTGTCCGCCTATGCGGCCGACCTCAAGAGCGTGTTGGGGCAGTTGTCGTCACGGGCCACGGTGGTGGGCATCGGTCCAGGGGGCCTGACCGCGTTGGTTGCCGCCGGAGAAGGTGGACCCGGTCTTATTTCGGCGGTCGTTCTGGTTGGTGTCACGGCATGGGTGGACGAGAATGTGGCGGGTCGCATCGGCAAGGCGATCACGTCTCTCGGCGAAGAGTTCGATTCGGCGGACGCCGTTCTGGCCGCAATCGCGGCGATTCATCCGCTTGAACCCTTCCCGACGGCCACCGACCGGCTGCTCGATGCTTTCGAGCGCGGGCCGGACGGCAAATGGACATGGCGCGGCGACCGGGCGCTGTTCGGCGCCTTCGGTCTCGCCCGGGAATCGGCGCGGATCGAAGAAGCGGCCGCGCACATCGCGGTGCCCACCATGCTGATCCGGGGCACGTTGAACGAGACGGTATCGCTGGGGGATTCGCGGCGGCTTCAGGTGCTTATCCGCGACTCGGAGATACAGGAGGTCAGCGGTGGCGGGCATCATCTGGTGAACGACCTTCAGGACGAGTTCAACGCGGTGCTGCTCGAATTTCTCGAGCGCCGTGTGCCGCTCCAGCCGCTCAGTTACCGCAGTGGCGCGGACCCGCGCCTGCTGCGCGACGCGCTGGGCTGCTTCGGGACCGGTGTTACGGTCGTTACCACGATGGGGCCGGACGCAAGCCCGGTCGGTTTTACCGCCAACAGCTTCACGTCGGTTTCGCTCGATCCTCCGCTGGTGCTGTTCTGCATCGCGCGCAAATCAGCTAATCTGGCGGTGTTCCAACAGGCGTCGGGCTTTGCGATCAACATCCTGCATATTGGCCAGCAACCCACCTCCAACCGGTTCGCCCGCCCGTCCGAATCACGATTTGACGGCGTTGACTGGGAAATCCGCACCGAAGGAGGATCGCCGATCCTGATCGGATCGCGCGCTTCGTTCGACTGCCGCACTTATGCCATGCATGACGGTGGCGATCATCTGATTGTCGTAGGAGAAGTGAAGCAGGCCGATTTCGAGCCGCACCGCGATCCGCTCCTGTTCCTCCAGGGCAAATATCACCGGCTGCATTTCGGCTGAAACGGCAGTCGCCGCAGCGCTGGGCCGCCGCTGGCGCTTCGACAGGTCAGTGAGTCAATCCGTGGTCAGCAGCAGGCAACCGTAACCAAAGCCGCCATTACTGACGATGCCGGTGCGCGCGCCCGGCACCTGCCGCTCGCCGCCTTGTCCCCACAACTGGATGCAGGCTTCATGGGTGTGACCGTAACCGTGGAAACGGCCCGCCGAAAGCTGGCCTCCGCTGGTGTTGAGCGGCAGTTCGCCGTCGAGCGCGATGCGCGCGCCTCCCTCGACGAAGGCAGCGGCTTCACCTTGGCCGCAAATGCCCAGCGCCTCCAGCCAGAGCAGAGTCAGGATGGAGAAACCGTCGTAGATCTGTGCGAAGTCGAGGTTCTTGACGCCCAGGTCCGTTCGCGACCAGAGCATGCTGCCCGCGCGCGTTGCAGGCATGCTGGTGAAATCTCCCTCGTGCAGACCGATGCCGAATCCGCCGATACTGATGCCCATCGCCTCAATGCGGATAGGCGGATTGGGGCCGCCTCCGGCTGCGTCCTTGTGCGAGAGCACCAGCGCGGTCGATCCGTCGATATGTGTGTCGCAGTCATAGAGCCTTAAAGGATCGGAGATCATGCGCGAGCCGAGATAGTCGTCCAGCGTGATCGGCGTGCGGTAGATGGCGTTGGGGTTGCGGCCGGCCATCGCCCGGCTGTTGACCGCGATCGCGCCGAGCTGCGCGCTGGTCGCGCCATATTTGCGGAAATAGGCGTTGGTATAGAGACCGTAGAGATTGGCGGCGGACAAGGCGTTATAGGGCACCTGCCAGGACATTCCCCCCCAACTGCGCGGCGCTATCGTCCGGCCGCCTCCCAATATGCCCGCGTGCGACACTTCGGCGCGCGCCGATGCCTGCGCCACAGTGCGAAATACCAGCACGTGCCGGCACATGCCCGAGGCGATGGCCATGATCGCATTGACGATCGCGCCGATATGGGCATGGCCTTCCGTGGAGGAGCCGACCCAGCGAGGTTCCAGACCCAGCGCTACCATCGCTTCGGTGCCGCCGACGGGCGACATGCCGTCGCCATTGGCGATAAGGCCGGGATAAGTGGATAACCCGTCTATGTCGGACGGCGTAAGCCCTGCCGAGGCGATCGCCGCCAGGCAGGCATCGACCGTGAGCGCGAGCGCGGGCTTCTTCGATGGGCGGCCGACTTCCGATTGACCGGCACCGGTAATGCACACCAGCTTTTCGGGATAGTCAGTCATGGTGCCGGTCTGAACATGGGGAGGAAGACATCGTCCTGCCGGAGAAAGCAGACTTCCACGGGCATGCCGAAATCGACCGTTTCCACCGGGCAGCCGACGATGTTGGCAAAGACATGAAGCTCGTCCTGCTCGTTCAGTTCGACGACGGCGAACACGAAGGGGACGGGGAGGGACAGCAGCCATTTCTGGCGGTTTACGGTGAAGCTCTTCACCGTGCCTCGTCCGCTGACGGGCACGGGCGCCATATCCTGCCCGCCGCAGGCCGGACAGCGCGGTTGGGGCGGGTGCTGGTAGCGTCCGCAATCGTTGCAGCGGGCGATGAGCAATTGTCCTTGCGCGCCCCCCGTCCAGTAAGGACGGTTCAGCCCGTCCAGTCCCGGCAGGATACGGGCAGGACCGTCATTGTTCGTCAACTGGCCGGTCAATAGATGATCCCCGCCACCTTGAGGTCGATGATCTGGTCCTCATCATAGCCGAGGCTGGCCAGAACCTCGTCGTTATGCGCGCCTTTTTCCGGCGCGGGCCGCGCGACGAGCGCCTGCCGGTCGAAGCGCATGGGCGTGCTCACCATGTCCAGCGCCAGTCCGTCGCCATAATCGACCGATTGAAGATAGGTGTTGGCGCGAACCTGCGGATCGTCGCGCAATTCGCCGGGCTTGCGCACGACGTCCCATTGGCCCGGTTGGCGGGCCAGCGCAGCCGTCCATTCGGCGAGCGGGCGGGTCGCGAACACTTCATCCAGGATGGCAACGCATGCATTGACGTTGCGTCCGCGCTCTTCCTCGGTGGCGAAGCGTTCGTCGGCGGCAAGGTCGGGCCGGTCGATTGCGACGCAAAAACCCGCCCAGTAACGCTGCCCTTGCAACATGCAGAGCGCAAGATAGCGGTCGTCGGATGTGCGGTAGGTATTGACCAGCGGATTGGGCAGCGCCGTGCGCGGCCGCATGGGCAGCTCATCCATACCCTGGAGGATCGCTTGCGTGATGTGACTCTGCATCGTCCACATGCTGGCGCCGAGCAGAGAGACGTCGACGATCGATCCCTTGCCCGTGGTGGCGCGCTGGTAGAGCGCTGCCGCGATCGCGCCGGCTAGCATGGATCCGCTCGATGTATCGCCGAACGCGCCGGAGGGCATCGGGAGAGGATAGGGCTGCTCCGGCGGAGTCACGGCATGGGATATGCCGCCGCGCGACCAGTAGGTGATGGCGTCATAGCCGCCTTTTTCTCCGTCCGGCCCCTCCAGTCCCGCGCCGCTGCCGATTGCGTAGATGATATCGGGACGGCGCGCGCGGATATCGTCGATGTCGACTTTCATTTTGCGCCGCGCGGGCGGCAGGATATTGGTCAGGAACACGTCGGCATCGTCCAGGAGCCTGTGCAGCACTTCCAGCGAACCTTCGACCTTGAGATCCAGCGTGATGCTGCGCTTGCCGCGATTGTAATTCTCGAAGGACAGGTTGAAGGGCCCCGATCCGGGCTTCAGCCCGTGCGTGGCGAGACCGCGGATAGGATCACCGGCCGGTGGCTCGATCTTGATGACGTCGGCGCCCATGTCAGACAGGATACCGCCCGCGGACGGCACGAATGCCCACATCGCAAGCTCGACGATCTTTACACCTGCCAGCGGGCTGGTCACATCCTGCTCCTTGATCCTGTCTCCCGCCGCGGCTTGGAAGGCCGCGTCGCATCGGTTGGCTAAAGCAATAGCTTTTGATGTGTCCAATATCAGAATGCATGATGTTGATATTATAATTCGTTATTGAACAGCGTATATACGGTCGGTGCAAGAGGAGGGAGTTGCATGCGGGAACGGATTTGCGCCATGGAAACCGCCGATGGCCCCATGACGACTTTCATCGTTCACCCCGAGCGGAGTGGACCGCATCCGTTGGTTGTCTTCCTGATGGACGCGGCGGGCATTCGCGAGGAACTGCGGGACATGGCGCGCCGGCTGGCGACTTCGGGCTATTACGTGATGCTTCCCAACCTCTTCCACCGCAGCGGCGTCGAGGAACTGGCCAATGACGCACTACTGGAAGAGCACAAGCGGCTGCTCGATGAAGTGAGCAACCGGACCGCGCTCGCGGACTGTGCCGCCGTGCTGGAGCATGCGGAAAGCGATCCTGAAGCCAACTGCGGCCGGATCGGAGTGGTCGGTTATTGCATGTCCGGCCAATATGCCGTGCAACTGGCCGCCGCGCGTCCTGACCGCGTCCGTGCCGCCGCATCCTATCATGGTGTGTCCCTGGTGACGGATGCGCCGGACAGTCCACACAAGATGATGCGCAAGGCCAGAGCGGAATTCTATTTCGCCCATGCGGAACTGGATGCCTATGCTCCGCTTGCCATGGCGTATGCGTTGCGTGATGCGATCGCAGCGGACGGGATCGCTGGCGAGGTGGAAATCTATCCCGGCCTCGATCACGGTTTCGTCTTTCCCAGCCGCAAGGCGGGAATGGGATCGGTGCTTGCCCCATACGACCGGAACGGCGATCTGCGCCATTGGGAGCGGTTGATCGCCTTGTTCCGTCGCACCATCGGTTGAATGAAGCCGGAACTGTCCAGGCAAGTTGTCAGCCGAGATTGAACAACTGCTTCGCGCGGCCACCGATGATCGTTGCCTTCTCGTCTTCGGGAATACCCTTGAACAATTCCTCGATGACTTCCTGGGAGTGCGGAAAAGTGGTCTCGGAGTGCGGATAATCGGACGACCACATGATATTCTTGGCGCCGGGGAAATTACGCATCTCGATGCCCGCGCGATCGTGAATGAACGAGCCGTAGACGTTCCGATCCATGTAGAAGCTGGGCAACTCTTCCAACGCGCTCTTGGTCCAGTAGCGCTGCTTCTTCCATGTCTCGTCCATATAGTTGGCGGCGAAGGCGAACCAGCCGACGCCGCTTTCCACCGTAACGAACTTGAGGTCGGGGAAACGCTGGAACACGCAGCCGAAGATCAGAACCGCAACAGGCTCACCCATCGCGAACTTTGACATCAGCAGATCGGCGAGGAAATGCTTGGGTTCCTGAAACCGGACCATCCGGCCGCCGAGATGGATGGTGATCGGCATGTTGAGGTCGCAGGCGGCCTTCCAGAACGGATCGAATTCCGGATCGGAATAGGTTCGCGCCCCGCTGGCGTCGCCCGCAAGGGCGAGCGTCTGGGCAGCGCCGGCGCCGGCCCGAGTGATGGTGTCCGCTGACATCGGAAAAGCCGGGATATTGATGCCTTTCAGGCCGCGCCGCGCGCATTCCCTCATCATCTCGATCGACTCGTCCACATCCTGCATCGGCACATAGCCGATGCCCGCGAAGCGCTTCGGTGCATAGTTGCAGAAGTCGGCAAGCCAGCGGTTATAGGCATCGAAGCTTGCCTTGAAGAGCTCATTGTTACCTGTGCCGAGCGGGCCGCCGCCGAACAGAACGGCGGAATCGATGCCGTCATGATCCATATCCTCAAGCCGCGCGGCCGGCTGCCAGCCGCCGCTGCGTGTATCGCTCAGCTTGCCTTCCATCTTGAACGTCATGCCGGTGCGGCCCGCCTGTGCGCCGATCAGGTTCAGCTTCTTGCGGCGGCCTTCGAACTCCACATAATCGCAATCCTCGCCGTCAGCGCCCGGCACGATCTTCGGAGCCAGATCTTTCAGCGAGGCAGGGAGATAGTCAGCCCAGAAGTCCGGCACGGGATTGACGTGCGCATCCGCATCAACAATTTCCAGATTATCCGCGCGCGTTGCCATCTCTTCTCTCCAACCCTATGCCGGCACCATGACCATGTCATTGACTGGGTATAGAGGGTATATACCGAATCTATAATGTAAAATATTGATTTATGGTATTTTAATATCATTGAGATATGAAAATCTAATCTATTGCACTGCTCCAACCCGAGCGATGCGGGTGCGTTTTTTCCGTCTATCCATATCGTTGGCGCCTTGAGCCCGCATTGTTTGCGGGCGTGAATCTCCTGCCGCACATTCGGCCCGACCGAAGCGCAGGAGTTTGCGACGATGTTCTACCCTCGCGCGTTGTCCAGCCGCGTCACCATCGCAGGCACGAGATCCTGGAGACGGGGAGCGGCCCCGACCTGCTTTATCTCCATGCCGGGGAGGGAGCGGACCCGGGTGCGGCTTTCCTGCCGTTGCTTGTCCGGCATTTCCGTGTGCTGATGCCAGCGCATCCGGGTTTCGGGCTGAGCGATCTGCCCGATCATGTGGCGAGCATGGACGACCTGTCCTATTTCTATCTCGACCTGATGGAGCTTACGATCTGCGCGACGTGACGCTCGCCGGATCCTCGATCGGGGCGTGGCTGGCGTTGGAGATCGCCACCAAGGCTCTGCCGCAGGGTGAACTGCGCCTGATTCCCGAAGCGGGTTACTATGCATCGTTCGACCAGCCCGCTGTCTTCGCGGACGCGATAATCGATTTCGCGCGCCGTTCCGTTGCGGCTTGAAGGAGAAGCAAGTCATGGATGTCTGGTTCTTCACCGAACATGGGCGAGGCGACTTGCCTGACATTGGCGGAAGCCGGGTGCGATGTCGCGGTCGGCGATATCGACCGTTAACGGGTCGGAGGCGTCGTCGCCAAAGTGCGCGCGCTCGGCCGCAAGGCGACGGCAGTGGTGGCAGACGTGACGGATGCCGCGACCGCGCGATCTTCCATTGCGCAGGTCGAGGCCGATCTCGGCCGCATCGATGTGCTGGCGACGATCGTCGGGCGTGCGGGTCAACGCGGTGGCTCCCGGCTTCATCGACACGCCGATGGTCGCTTATCGTTTCAGCACACCAGAAGGTGGCATCGATGAGGCGCGCAAACGCGAGGTGTTTGCCGCGCGCGCGGAATCGACCGTGCTCAAGCGCATCGGCCAACCCGTCGATGTCGCGCTCGCCATGCTGTATCTGGCATCGGATGCCAGCGCATTCGTGACAGGCCAGATATTCCGCCCGAACGGGGGCATGGTGATGCCATAGGAGGCGGGCGGCACTGATCCGTCAGAGCCGGAAAACCGTTTTCGCCCGGTTGCAGATGATATCCGCCTTGTCGGCTTCGGGAACGCCGGCGAACAGGCGGTCGATCCAGGCTTGTGATTCGGGGAAAGTGGTTTCCGAGTGCGGATAGTCCGACGACCACATGATATTGCGCCCACCGAGCTGGTTGCGGTTCTCGATGCCTGACCGGTCGTGGATGAAGGTTCCGTAGATGTTGCGGTCGAAATAGAAGCTCGGGGGGTTCTGGAGGGTATTCTTGGTCCAGAAGCGCTGCTTCTCCCATGTCCGGTCCATATAGTCCGCCGCGAACGAGAACCAGCCTACTCCAGCCTCGACAGTGACGAACTTGAGGCCGGGGTGCCGCTCGAAAACGCCGCCGAAGATCATGATGGCGACAGGCTCCGCCATGGCCAGCTTGGTCATCAGCAGGTCAGGCAGGAAGTGACGCGGGTCCATGCGCACGCCGCGCGCGCCAAGGTGGATGGTGATCGGCATGTCCAGTTCCGCCGCGCAGGCCCAGAACGGATCGAATTCGGGGCTGTCATAGCCGATGTCCGCCTGGGCATCGCCGGTGATCGCAAGCATCGGTCCGGCGGAGCCGCCCGCGGCAAGACCCGCCAGCGACTTTTCGGTCATCGGGAAAGCCGGGATGTTGATGCCCCGAAAGCCGAGCCTTGCATATTCCCGCATCAGCTTGATCGAACCCTGGATATCGTGGGCGAGCATCGGCACATAGCCCACGCCGAACAACTTTTGCGGATCGGTGGAGCAAAAGTCGTTCAGCCAGCGGTTGTAGGCTTCGAAACTGGCGAGGAACAGTTCGGGATCGCTGGAGCCGAGCGGCCCGCCGCCGAACATGATGGCGGCATCGATCCCGTCGCGCTTCATCTCGCTGAGGCGCACCGTGGCATCGGCCCCGGCATCGCGGGCGCGCTTTTCGATCTCGCCGCTTTTGGCGTCTGCCTTGTAGTCCTTGGCGTCCGTTCCCGCCATGGCCGAAAGGGTTATGACTTTTTTCCGCCGGCCCTCGAAAACGAAATATTGGCCGTCCTCACCATCTTCGATGACAGGGGCGCGAGCCCTGAATTTCTCCGGCAGATATTCCGCCCACATCTGGGCGGGCGGGTTCACGTGCTGGTCGGAATCGATGACGTTGTAAAGCTGGGACATGGTAGTGCTCCTTGAAAGGATATGTCGTGTGTTTCAGCCGAAGCGGACGTGGAGCGTTTCCGGGCCACGGCCCATCAGCGTGCCGCCGGAGATCCTTGACGGTTCGGCTTCGGGATCCCACCGCAAGTTCGGAAGGCGATCGAGCAGCGCGTTCAACGCCACTTCCATTTCCTGGCGAGACAGATGCTGCCCGAGGCAGGCGTGGATTCCCGCTCCGAACGCGAAGTGGCGCTGCATGGGCCGGCGAATGTCGAACACATCCGGCTGCTCCCAGACCAGCGGATCGCGATTGGCTGTCGCCACGCACAAGTAGGCCGCCGAATCGGCCTTGAGTTCCACTCCTTCGACGGCCGTGTCCTTTGCGACCCACCGCGTGAACACGGGATCGGTCGGATACCACCGCGTGGATTCATGGATAGTGGGCCGCACGAGGCTCCGGTCACTGCGCAGTTCCTCGAACTGTTCCGGGTTGTTCAGCAAGGCGAAAATGGTGATGCCCATCTGGCGCCAGGTCGTGCCGCCGCCGGCGAATACGATCAACGCGCAGTAGCGCAGCACCTCGTCATCGCTCAGCGGCCGTTCGCCTTCGCCGGTCTGCAGCGTGCCGGCGGCGATCCTTGAGATGAGGTCATCGCGCGGCTCCTTCCGGCGGAGGGCTATCTGGGTTCGGAGAATGCGGTCGAAAGCGGCCTGGCCTTCCGCCACCTTGTCTGGCCCGGCATGGCCAGTGATCGCATGGATCGCCAGACGGAAGGGAAGGACTTCCTCTACCGGGAGGCCGAACGCGATCGAGATCACGCTGACCGGGAGGGGCGCGCAGATCTCCATATTGAGTTCCGCCCTGCCCGCTTTCTCGATGCGGCCGAACAGTTCGTCGACGGCCTGGACGATCCATTTGTCGTTCCACCAGCTTTCGGCGAACGAAGGCTTGAAATGAGGTTTCGCGATGTTCCGCATCCGGCGATGCTCGTCGCCGTCCATGTTGAGAAGCGTATCTCCAAAATGGTCTTTCAGCAGCTTGTCGTAAGTCCGTTGCGTGAACGATGCGCTGTCCATGAAAGCCTGGTTGACGGCGTTGAAACTGAACAGGCTGTAGGCCCCGTGACCCGGCCAATCCATGCGTCCCTGGGGTGGTATTCCCATCAGTTCATGAAGCGCGCCCGCCTGAACCGGCGCGCGGGCCGCCAGGGCCAGCAAGCGGGGGTAGGGATCATCGGTTTCCATGCCGATCGAGCGCGCTTCCTGTTCGGGGCTGAACAGTTCCCGGCGATGTTCCCTGAGCAGGTCGACTGTTACCTTGTTCATGTCATTCCTCTCCAGCGTTCCGATGGGATCGCGTTTCACTTCTGTTCGAAATGGTCCTTGTCGCTGTCACAGACTGGGCAGCACCAGTCCGCGGGCAGCGCTTCGAAAGGCGTTCCCGGCGGAATTCCGCCTTCGGGGTCACCGTACTCCGGGCGGTAGACATAGCCGCAGTTCATGCATGTGCACCGTGCAGCTTCATGGGTGGAACCGCTCATCCTTCTCTCCCAACGGCTTGATGGCCCATCGAATGGGGGAGGGAGAGTTTTGGAACCTTGATCTGGGGCAATATTTTTAATATAAAAATAAGGATATTCGATATCAATAGAATATCTTGAAATTTAGTCGCAACAAACCTGTAGTGATCCGGCTCGCCCAGTCACCTCCCGTTCGACGACGAGAGCGAGTGATGCTTCGTTTCCGGCAGATGCGAGGCTTACAAAAGTTCGCCTCCGTCCACGGCAGCATCCACAACCACTTCAATCCGGAACGTCATCTCATCGCCCGTCAGACCTACGCCCGCCAAGACGCGAGGCGATCTGGTGGACCACCAAGTGGTCCTCTTGCCGGCGGGTGCGCTGTCACCCATGATCTCCTTCTGGGCACACCCGAGGCGATCGTCACGGATGGACTTCGTTCGTACAAGGCGGCGATGAACGAACTGGGAAACTACCGAAACAGGAGATCGGGCGCTGGGAGAACAACCGCGCACGCCTCAAGGAGCGAGGCCGATCATTTTTGCCGTATTGCCACGCATGATCCGCCGCGTGTCTGCGTCGGGTGCGCGATCAATCAGCTTATCGGCGAATTCCAGGGGTTCGTCGAGTCCTTCGGGGTGCGGCCAGTCCGAGCCGAACAGCACACGGTCCACCCCGATCAATTCCGCTATCTCCAGCGGGTCTTCCTCAAAGAAAGGACAGACATAGATGTGCTTTCTGAAAACTTCGGACGGCTTGCAAGTGACCGGTCCCCCTAGACCGCTCTGCCCGCGAGTCATGTAGGCCGCCTTGTCCATCTGCTTGAACAGCTTGGGAATCCAGCCGGCGCCATTCTCTATGCTGAGAATGCGAAGCTTGGGGAATCGCTCGAACAGATTGTTGAGGATGAGGTTGGCGAGCGTGTCCTGAATGGCGGTGTCGGCCAGATAGACGTGAAAAGGCGAGGTGTATTGAAGCGGCGGCCTGGGTGCTTCGCCCCAGGCGGTGCCCCACAACTCATGATAACCGGCGTCGCCGGTATGGAAGGCAACGGGAATGTCGGCCTCCTCGACCATGGCCCAGAAGCGATCGCGGGCGGGGTCGGCAGGCGATCCGCCATACAGCGGGCCCCGTTTCATATGGATGACCCTGGCTCCTTCTTTCAGGACCCGTTCCAGTTCTTCGCATGCCTGATCGACATCGATCAACGAGATCATGGGTGCGGAAAAGATACGGCGATCGTCTCCATAGCCCCAGTCCTCCTGAAGCCAGCGGTTGAAGGCGCGCAGTCCGGCATAAAGCGCATCGACATCGTCATGCATCTCATGCTCGACCGCCACGCCGACCGTGGGAAACATCAGTGACGCCTCGATACCCTGATCGTCCATCAGCGCCAATCGCGCGGTGCGGTCCATCATGGCCGGATGATCGTGCGCGTTGATGACGTCGGTCTGATGCCAGCCTTCTTCGTCATCGACCAGTCCTTGAAAGAATTCCTTCCGGCTTCCCGGCGCCCCGGTGTAGTCGGTCTGCGTGACTTTCATCATGCCGAGCTTCTGGCCGCCAAAATGAAGACGACCAAGCCCGTCCTTCTCGCTGATCTTCACCTCCAGGGCACGATTTCTGAAACGCTTTTCAAGATGACGGGTAAAGGCGTCGTGCGGTTCATAATAGTGACCGTCCGCGTCGATAGCGCGATAATTAAGCTGATTTACATAATCAAGTTCAGGCATGTCTTTCCCCCTTCTATAATTTATAGAGAGATATTCTATATTTCTTCGGGTGTTGCATCGCGCCCGCGACGATCGACGCCGTGCGCCGCCCGGGTCCGTGCCGGAATGGTCATCGGGTTTTCTTCCGTGATCCGCCCATGCTCGCTCGACCAGAGAAACCTGAGCGTGAGATGCCTGATCCGCCACCCCGCTGCGGTCCGGCAATAGATTTCATCGTAGATGCCGACGATCTGGAGAGGGTCGATGCCCGGGTCGCGCAAGGACATGTCGAGCAGATACCATGTTCCCGTCGCCTCGTCCCCGTTCACGCGGATGCGGGGATTGGTGACGGCGTGCATCGCCGTGAACTGCGGCATATCCTTGTATGCGCGCCCGTAACCCTTGCGAATGGCCTGCTGCCCGTCCATGCGCCCCCAAGGGCCGACATCGACCACCCCATCGGGAGTAAACAGGTCGGCAAGCTGATCCGGGTCCGAAGTTTCAAGCGACCATGCGAAACTATAGCGCAGTTGCTTGATTTCCTCGATGTCCAGCAAGGTTTGTATGTCCATCACCTTCTCCTATCCCCGACGCCGTTGTTCGGCTGTCGTTCCTTTCGGCAATTTCTCGCCGCGGATTGGCGCAGGTCACACTTTCTTTCGGAATCTGCAACTCCGCGGACAGTGTCGAACACTAATTATGATTAGAATTTATGTCGAGTCAAGGGTATCGGCTCGCGTGCAATGCCTCTGGATGCGTGCTCCTGACCGGATCGTCAAGCATTCGCGGCGCGCGTTGCCCGGCGCCACTGAGATGTGGAGCGTCGCCGTCAGGATAATCTCTCGGCCATATGCTGCCTTGCCAGCGGAGTCCCTGCGCCTTCGAAAAAGAGGCGGATGATGGTGTCGGCGATTTCGTCAGGGCTGTTCGGTCCGTCGGGCTTGTACCATTTCCCCATCCATACGATGCCGCCGGTGAGGATGAGCCGGAGAATCCGCAGGTCGAAATCCCGGCGGATCAGGCCGCACTCGACGCCTTCGGCGAGCAAACGTTTCCACAGCCGCGCGTAGCTCTGCGCTCCGGCATTCGTGATGCGGTTCCGCATATCTTCAGGCAAATTCTCGAAGACGCGTGCATAGGCCCTCGCATAATCGTCCTGCTCCGCAGTGGATACGACATGCTGGCGAATCGTGGAACATATGCGATCGAACACCGGAGCTTCGGGATTGAGCGAAAGGTAGCGCTCTTCGATCTGATCCATCATTCGCCGGGTGCCCTCGATGAGCACCACCTCGATAAGCGCATCCTTGCTTTCGAAATAATAATACAGACTGCCGGCCTTGGTGCCCGCGATCTCGGCAATCTCGGCCAGACTCGCTTCAATATAGCCCTTCCGAGACAGGACTGCCGCGGCAGCGTCAAGAATTGCCTGCAGCTTCGCCTTGGATCCGCGCTTTTGAGGCTGGCGCTTTTGATGCGGCGGCATTTTCTGAGGGCTGGCTGCTGGCATGGTTTCCGGGATGTCGAAGGGTGGCGATGCCGTATGGGCAGGACGGTATTTGCCAATTGAATTGCCCCCAAGGCTATCCGCGCTGCTCCGACAAGTCAAAATCCCGCAAGCGCCCGGCGGCAACATGGTTGGCGGAAGTGGCGGGGGCACCCGGCTGTTTTATCGGCTCTGATCGCGCCGAAGGGGCCTTGTCGTGGCGGAGGGCGGTGGGACCGAGGGGAACGGCTCCATGTTTGACGCAAAATAAATTATAATTCAAATTATTATTTGATATGGCGGGTGAAACACTTTGAGGCGGTCGCACTCGTAGCGTGTCATGCCGCTTCATAATAATTGAACGGCACATGGAGGGGAGTGCCTGCGCATCGCAAGCATGTGGGGTTCGCATGGGAGCCGACGATGCGGGTTCGGCTGCCGATGGAAGGATGATTCTATGACGATATCACACGCATCCGATCAGGCAACGGAAGGCGCGGCAATGCCTCATCCCGGTCGGAACCCGGTTGATACGGGGCTGCCCGACGCGGTGTCCGCCTTTCTCGAAGAAGCGAGCGAATTGGATGACTTGCTGTCCCGCCTTCCAGAGGAGGATCTGGCAAAGCAAACGCCGTTCAGCAACTGGCGGGTGGAGGACGTGGTTCGCCATTTCATCGCGCTTGAGCGAATGGCCTATCTGGCCATCGTGGATGAAGCCGCGTTCGCTCTGTCGCGCGACGAACTGATCGAATGGACATCCACCCCCACTCCAGACGAGCCTGCCATCAACCCGAATTTTTCACGCTTGCGCCGGCTTCACGCGCACAAACTGGGCGATATCCCACGCGCGCGGCTGATCGGGGCATGGCGTGAAAGCCGCGAGATGCTCGCTAGCGCCGCCGCGAACACCGGCGATCGAAAGATCGCCTGGTTCGGACCCCCCATGCCACTCAGTCGCCTATTTGTCTCACGGCAGATGGAAATTTGGGCCTATGGCCAGGATGTGTTCGACACGTTCCGCATTCATCGGATCAACGGCCGCAGGCTTTGCAACGTCGTGGACTTCGGCATTCGCACGCGGGGTTTCGCATTCGCGGTCAACGGCATTCCCCTTCCAGAAGCGCCGCATATCGCGCTGCTCGCCCCTTCCGGACATGTCTGGCACTGGGGCGATCCGCTCAGTCCGGAGCGGATAAGCGGCGCGGCGGAAGAATTCGCGCTCGTCGTCACACAACGCCGGAATATTGCAGATACCGGTCTTGAAGTAACGGGCGAAGGCGCCGCACAATGGATGCGGATCGCGCAGACCATTGCGGGGGCGCCGGTTACACCTCCGGCTCCTGGCGAACGCGCCTGGGAGGCGAGTGGCGAGGGCAACGCGCCCGCACTGCCACATGCCGCCACTGTTCCGGCGCTGGTCCATCATCTCAGCCGACGTTTCGGCTCACTTCCCCAGATCGTGGACTCCATGGGTGCCGC
>Ga0265293_10005661_pt1 | contig 20685 bp, 23 predicted proteins | sample Munlanlewell138R_FD_192505 | JGI IMG/M metagenome (GOLD analysis project Ga0265293, IMG submission 192505) | Leachate microbial communities from a municipal landfill in Southern Ontario, Canada - Leachate well 138R | ecosystem: Engineered > Solid waste > Landfill > Unclassified | place: Canada... | reverse complement strand
CCATCTGTTTCATTTCTAATTTGGTGAACCTTTAATCTAGAAGCTTCGTTGGTAATCCATTTACTATCGCCAATTTTAGTTGCTAATTTACCATCTAACGTCATTGCTGCCTTGAGTATGACATATGGCATTTTAGTTGAAATATATTTATTAAATACTTCATTAAGCTTGTTCGCTTCACTTTGCAATAATCCAACAGAAACTTCAATGCCTGCAGCTTCAAGTGCCTTGATACCTTTTCCTGCTACTAATGGATTAGGATCTAAAGCAGCAACATATACTTTTTTGATACCTTCTTTAATAATCCTCTCTGTACATGCTGGTGTTCTACCATGATGATTACAAGGTTCTAATGTAACATACATCGTACTACCTTCGGCATCATTCCCGGCCATATTTAAGGCATGCACTTCGGCGTGATGAGTACCTGCGCGCAAATGTGCTCCTATACCTATAATTCTTTGCTCACGAACAACAACTGCACCTACTAATGGATTCGGACTTGTACGTCCCTTGACTGATTGTGCTAATTGTAACGCTAATCTCATATATTCTATATCTGTCAACTTAGTAATAGCCCCCCAGTAATGGTTTTATAAAGCGTACTTTGTATATTATAGAAATAAATAAACGCCCCATAGCAAACACGGGGCGTTATTATCAAAAAACAGCATATCTCAACAGCTCAAATAACAAGTTAAATGAGCCTCAAATATGACTGATATCCCATCCAGACTTTACTGTCGGCTTTGGATTTGCACCAAATCAACCGCAACGATAATCAAATGAATACCATTACAGTTCGCGGGCTTCGCTGTATGCGTTACCGCCGGTCGGGAATTTCACCCTGCCCCTGTCAGTCACTTCACTATTAATTGTTTATAGATGTTTATAGAAATATATTATATTGTTTTATCTAATTTGTAAAGTTGTATTACTAAAAGATATTAATTAAATCTATCAGGAACTAAATCATTCTTAACAATATCATCTAAACTTTCTCGCTCCACAACTAAATCAGCTTCGCCATTATATACAAATATAACTGCTGGTCTTGGAATGCGATTGTAATTATTTGACATCGAATATCCATATGCACCAGTGCATGAAACAGCTAATATATCCCCTGAATTTACTGTAGGTAGCTCAATATCCCATATTAGCATATCTCCACTCTCACAGCATTTTCCGGCAATTGATACAATGCTTTGTGGCGATTCGCTTGCTTTATTAGCAACCATTGCCTCATATCTTGCTTGATACAATGCAGGACGTAAATTGTCAGTCATACCACCGTCAACTGCAACATATCTACGTACTCCTGGTATATCTTTAGAAGTACCAATTGTATAAAGTGTGGTTCCAGCTTCAGCTACAATGCTTCTGCCCGGCTCTACCCATATTTCTGGAGTCGGAATCGCTAAGCGACTAGCTTCTGACTTAACAGTTTCAGTTAATGCTAATATATAATCACCTATTGGCAGCGGTGTATCTTCACTATTATAACGTATTCCAAAACCTCCGCCTAAATTTAGTACTTGTAGATCAATATTATATTCTTTAATAACTTCTGCATACCAAGCAATCATTTTCACTGCTGCCATCTCGAAGCCGTTAACTTCGAAAATTTGCGAACCGATATGTGCGTGAAAACCAATTAATTGAATATTAGATAGCTCTAATACCTTCTCTACACCTTGTTTAGCTTGCCCATTATTTAAGTCAAAACCAAATTTAGAGTCTGTCTTTCCAGTCTGTATATACTCATGAGTATGAGCTTCAACTCCAGGAGTAATTCTCATTAATATCTTAGCTACTTTACCCTTCTGTACTGCTAGTTGGTTCAATAAATCTAGTTCGCATATATTATCTACAACAAAGCATCCAATATTTTCATCAAGCGCATAATTTATTTCTACTGCTGTCTTATTATTTCCATGGAAATGAATGCGTTCCCGTGGAAAGTTCGCCTTAACCGCTGTATGCAATTCGCCTGCCGATACAACCTCTAGCGACATATTTTCCTGTTCTACAAGCTTGTACATTGCAACAGTCGAAAAAGCTTTACTAGCATAAGCTACTTGGTATCTAACCTTACTATTAACAAAAGCCGTATGGTAGTCTTGTATTTGCTTGCGAATTAATGCTTCATCATAAACATATAACGGTGTTCCGAACTTTTCTACTAATTCAACTGTGTCACATCCGCCAATTTCAAGATGGCCTTTGTCGTTGATTTTGCTAGTGCCATGCAAATACATTTAAACTCCCCTATCTCCCTATTCTTGAATTATATCTATCAAAATTGTGTGAATTATTATAACATGTATATAATAAAAATACAAACAATCAAATTAAATGATTGTTTGTATTTTTATTAATTACTTCATATAAAGTTTAATTATAGTATGTTTTTATCCTTACAATTTTACAGCTTGAGTACTTGGTTTCACTCTTGTTTGATATTTGCCGCATTTATCTCCCCAACAAGCAATTATTGAATCATTCATCAGTGTTTCAATTACTTCACAGCAATTTGGGCAGTCTTTACATTCAAATCCTTGTGTTGCAAATTTCTTCTCTGCCAGCTCGAAGCCTCTAAAATTAGTTTTCTTTGAGTTAGCTACTTCCTCTTTTGCCAAAATAGCACTACCAATCGCACCCATTACATTATAATATTCAGGAATGTTAATTTCTAGCCCCAGCTCCTCCTCAAAGGCTTTCTTTAGCCCTGCATTAGCTGCAACTCCACCCTGAAATACAACTGGCCCCATTATTTTTTTACCTTTTGCTAAATTGTTAAGAAAGTTTCTAACCAAAGCTTTACACAATCCATATATGATATCTTCAATATTACAACCAATTTGTTGTTTATGAATCATATCAGACTCTGCAAATACACCACAACGACCAGCAATTCTTACATCTGCCTTCGAATTTAAGGCATACGTACCAAACTCTTCTATCGGAATTCCTAATCTCGAAGCTTGCTGATCCAAAAATGATCCTGTTCCCGCAGCGCACACTGTATTCATTGCAAAATCAGTAATAATACCATTCTCCAATAGGATGAACTTTGAGTCTTGTCCGCCTATTTCGATAACTGTTCGCACATCAGCTATCAGGTGTTGAGCAGCTACTGCATGTGCTGTAATCTCATTTTTAACAACATCTCCACCTGCAATTATACTAATTAGATTTCTAGCACTCCCAGTTGTACCTACACCGGCTACCACAATGTTTGTAGGCAACTCTTTAACAATTAACTTCATACCATTTTGTACCGTTTGAATAGGACGACCATGGGTACGCAGATATAATGATGCTATCACTTCACATTGTTCGTTAATTGCAATTATGTTGGTACTGACAGAACCTACATCAATTCCTAGATATATTTTCATTCTTAAACTCCTTTCAGCCCTACAAGTTCTAGTTGCTGATGTTTCTTTTTTCTTCGAACTAAATCAACAAACGCTTCCAATCTAGTGTCAACACCTGCTTCTCCAGAATGCTCATCGAATATCAGCGTCAATACTGGAATATTTTCTCTTTCTGAGACTTTATTTAGGATTGACATGCTAACGATTTCAGGTATACATGTAAAAGGTAAAATCTGGACAGCGCCATCAAAACCTTTATTGGCATATTTTACGGTGTTAGCAATTGTGTGAAATCCATGACCGCCAATTTCGTTTTTCATGTAGGGTTTCGCATATGCATGTAAATCAGGTATGTTTTTCGTTTTAAATACTTTTTCTCTAATATAATCGCTTACATACTCAGTTCTAACCACACTTACTCCTAAATTACCCAATTTCTCATCCACATTAAGATTGGCAGCAGACTCTATCATAAGATATATCTCACCTACTGCCGCTACATGAAGTACATCTCTTGAATAATCCTTTGGAATTTCATTTAATTCCGCTATTAGCTGTTTACTCCCTATCTCTAGTTCAGCCTTAGTTGATATTCGATCAATTTTGCGAATAGCTCTTTTCCAAAATAATGAATGATCACCTTTATTTATTTCATAAGCTCTATTCTTAAGTATCAGTGCCTCTAATTGATCTATTATTAATACTTTTTGCCAACCAAAATGTATCGCTTGTATTACTTGGTACCAATTTTTATTAGGAAATAAGGATTTAATACTTCTAAAGAATTCTTGTCTTCCTGTTCTCGGTTGTTCTACTACTAGCACTTCAACATCATAGCCAATATTTTGTAATATTTCGCGATGAACTTGAGCAAAGTAGCCAAATCGACAAGGTCCATGTCCTCCGGCCATTATAACAGTATCAGCACCCAGCTCAATCGCTTCAATGAAATTACCTAGGTTTATTTTTAATGGCAGACATGCTGATTCTGGCCCATGTGTGCTTCCCAAAGACATGGTTCGTTTTGTAATTGGTGGAGGCACAACAACATCAACGTCTAGCATTTGAAACAACGCTTTCATTCCGACCCAAAAACTGCCCATATGCGGAAATGTTACTTTCATGCTTTTGTCCTCCTTTTCTATTACGTTTAATCATATCAATAAAGGCTTCTAATCTAGTAACGAATCCAGCCTCACCGGTATGCTCATCGATAGTAAGCGATAGCATTGGTATGTTTGAATCTTTCTTATAAATTCTTTCAATTAATTCTTTACTAATAGCATCTGGACCACAGGCAAAAGCACTAATCATAACAATTCCGTCAATATCCATATGATCTAAATGATGAAATGCTGCACCCATCAGTTCACGATTTAATGTCCAGAACATATCTTTAGGGATTCTTTTAGTGGCTATTTCTATTAAATCATCTGAAAGCATTTCGGCAGTTTTTACATCACAGTCCATTTCCTCTAATTTAGAAATTAAATTCATAGATATTTGCTGATCATAAAGAATATATGAATGTCCTATAACAGCAATATTTATATTTTTAGAATCTACATTGGCTTGTTTTTTGAAATCTAATCTATTATTGGTATTTTCAACAAAATTATTCTTGGTAGATTCATATAGTTTTAGTGCTTCTTTGTATGTTAAACCAGAATGTATGCACCGCTCATATTGCTGATGCACTTTAATTGCAGCATTGACAGCCCGATATATACTCATAGGACTTTTATTAAATTTACTAGCTAACTTTAATACTTCTATATAAAACTCTTTTTTATTTGTCCGTATATTTATTATTGGTTCAAGTATTTCTGGCAGTTTAATATTGAGACATGTGTTTTTGATTAAATCTGGTAAACCGAGAAATTTTGGACAAAAGTATCGATGTTTCTCTACACTAATGAACCTTGGAATAAAAATATAATCAACATCCATATTTGCCAACTCAATAATATGTCCCATATAAGCTTTTAACGGTAAACAAGCTTCGTCTATTGTATTCATTATTCCCTGTTTAACAATCACCTTATTAGATTCAGGTGATACAATAACTTCTGCGCCTAATTTCCCAAAAAACGTATCCCACATTGGAAAATATTTATGATATAAAAATGCTTTTGGTATGCCTACTCTAATCATCGAATACCTCCTATATAAACATTTGCCACTTTAAGCATTACCATTTAACCCTTTGGCTTAAAAATTAGTGATATTAAAAAACCAAAAATAATAGCTGATGATATACCAGCACTAGTAACTTCAAAAATTCCAGTAATAATCCCAACTATCCCATTTCGTTCTGCTTCAAGCATTGCTCCATGCACTAATGAGTTTCCAAAGCTTGTTATAGGTACTGTCGCACCAGCACCGGCGTATTTAATTAATGGTTCGTATAAGCCGAGACCATCCAACACTGCCCCAATTACAACTAGAGTCGCCATTACATGCGCAGGCGTCAACTTTATTACATCAATCATTAACTGCCCGAATACGCAAATAAGTCCACCAACGTAGAAAGCCGTCCAATATGTACCCATGTTTAATTCTCCTTTCGCTCAATAGCAACTGCATGGGCAATACAAGGAACCGATTCACCTTGCATATAACTTACCGGACTTAACAGTGCTCCTGTTGCTACAATTAGAACTTTATTTAACTTTTTCTTACTAAGTTGATTCATCACATACCCATAAGTAACTGTTGCACAACTTGCACATCCACTACCTCCAGCAAACACTTGCTGTCGTTCACGGTCATAAATTAGAAGTCCGCAATCATTATATTCAGTTCCTAATATTATTCCATCCCTTTTTAGCAACTCTTTAACAATTGGGTATCCCACACTGGCTAAATCACCAGTTAGTATTAAATCATAATCGCTTGGTTGTCTTCCTGTATCACGCATATGAACGGCTATTGTATCAGCAGCTGCTGGAGCCATAGCTGAACCCATATCAAATGGGTTCTTTATCCCTAGATCTTGAATCTTACCAATTGTCGCATATGTAACTTTAATATTAGATGGAACGGTACTTACTATAACAGCACCTGCCCCTGTGACTGTATATTGTGCCGTTACTGGTTTTTGTCCACCATACTCAGTTGGATAGCGATATTGACGTTCTGCTGTTGCATTATGACTACTTACAGCAGCCATTGCATATTTACCAAAACCACCCTCGATTAATGTTGAGGCAATCGTTAGCCCCTCCATTGAAGTTGAACAAGCGCCGTATATACCTAAAAACGGTTGTCCAAGTGTTCTAGCCGAAAAACCAGCACTAATATTCTGGTTGAGTAAATCACCAGCTAAATAATAATCTATATCTGTTTTAGAAAGGTTTGCTTTTTTGATTGCAATATCTAAACTTCTCTCTAACAAAAACAGCTCTGCCTTCTCCCAACTATCCTTACCCATGTATTGATCATCATATAACTCATCAAATTCCTTGGTGAGTGGTCCTTGTGCCTCCATCTCCCCTACAACACTTGAGCTACTTAGGATGCTTACATTTGAAAATTTCAATGTCTGCTTACCTACTTTATTCTTCATTAAAACATCCCCCATAACGTCTTAATTAACGCTATAAAAAACGCCGCAACCACACCAAAAACAATTACAGAACCTGCTAGCTTGAACATATTTCCGCCAACACCCAGAACTAAACCCTCAGAACGATGTTCCATTGCAGCAGATGTAATTGAATTAGCAAAACCAGTTACGGGAACTGCAGAACCAGCACCAGCAAATTGACCTAGTTTATCATATACTCCTAGACCTGTTAACAATGCAGCAATAAATATTAATACAGCTACCGTTGGGCTTCCAACTGTTTCAGCTGTGAAATTGAAATGCTTCAAGAATATATTTTGGATAAACTGCCCAAATACACAAATAAGACCACCAACCAAAAACGCTACAACGCAATTGCGCAAAATTGGTGTTTTAGGTGCTAGTTGTTTAGAAAGAGATTTATATTTACTATTTTGCATATATTTTCCTCCTGCTGAAGAGCGATATTTCTTAATAACCTAAATCATTTAATGTTCACAAATATTATCCAATAAAATAAAGAGCCCGATACTTTACCAGCAATTAAAGCCATAACAAAATACATAATGTAATTCGTCATTTTTAGTCGTCTACTCATTACTGGCAATACATTAAATACTTCTGTTAAACCTGCAGCCAACAATCCTGTGAAAATTCCGCCAAAAAATCCATATACAAAAACCCCTATAATGCCTAAATGTATATCAATCGAAAAAAAATCAATAATGGTCCACATTACAGTTCCCAATACAATTGCAGATTGAAAAATAGTAATGTTTTTAGTTGCCATAGTTACTTGCGCAAGCCTTGGTATAACATCTAATACTGTCAAGATCGCTGCAAATGCTCCTCCAACAGCAATGCCACCAGCAACACCAATAAATATTTCAATAAAGTATGTCATCAGCCATCATCCTTGTTATTCGCCGATTTTGAATCTTTAAGTAAATATTTATCTATATTATCTTGGTACAAAAACATTTCAACTTCTAACGGACTAGGCTCTTTGTTGATTCTTTTCTTGAACACATGATTAAAGAAAACAATCATACCTAATCCAATTCCTATAGAATAAGGAATCTGTAACCAATAAGGATTCTCATTTTTTTGTCCTGTGAGATAATAGTGCAGCTTCTTATGGGCCTCTGCCATATCCACATCCTCATGAAAATTTATGATTGTAAGTCCTGCACCAAAATATAGCACAGCCCATGCTAATGCAACTAATATTAATGACGTTTTGGTTTTTTGCTGCTTTTTCTGGACAATTACATAATCTACACCAATCAAATTTACAGTACTATTAGGATTTTGCTTCTGAATTTTTTTAATTACATCTATAGCAGATATAACAATTGTAGTCTTAGAATCATTAGTTAAAGTATAGACCTTAATTTTCTCAACTATACATGAGTCAGGTGCTGTAATTTTTGCGATATCTCGTACTAATATTTCTCTTTTTGAGCTGTCAATTTTGACTTTATTCTTTAATTGAATATAGATTTCAGACAATAAAAAAACCTCCAGCTTCTATGAACTGTAGGTTTAGTATTTGTTTGCAATAAGTATATATTCAACTAATTTGTTCTTTAATATAATTCAGAATCTTTTTTTCTAAACGCGACACTTGCACCTGAGATATTCCCAATCTGCCAGCAACCTCAGTTTGCGTTTGATCTTTGAAATATCGCAGATATATGATAAGCCGTTCACGTTCAGGTAAATCCTTTATAGCCTCAGCAAGTGCTAGCTTATCGAACCACTTTTGCTCATCAGTATCAGTTATTTGATCCATTAAATAAATCGGATCTCCATCATTCTCAAATACCGTTTCATAAATTGACTTTGGTTGCCGATTTGCCTCTAAAGCAAACACCACTTCTTCAGTTGCAACTGATAAAGATTCTGCAATCTCACTTATTTTAGGTGTGCGAGATAAGGTTTTTGATAAATGATCTCGTGACTTCTTTATTTTTTGTGATAATTCTTTAAGAGACCTACTTACTTTGACCGATCCATCATCTCTTATAAACCTTTGAATTTCGCCAATAATCATAGGTACTGCATATGTTGAGAATTTCACCTCATAGGACAAATCAAATTTATCAATTGCTTTGATTAGTCCAATACTTCCAATTTGAAACAAATCATCTGCTTCATATCCTCGGTTAATAAATCGCTGAACAACAGACCATACTAATCGCAAATTTGAATTAACGATTAAATCTTTAGCTGAATGGTCACCTTGTTGACTACGTATAATTAATTCTTTTAATTCATCATCTTTTAAAAGCATACCCTTCACCTAATTCACAGGAACTATATTATTTATCTTTTTATACATCTTAATCTGTGTTCCCTTGCCAACTGCAGATATAATTTCGATTTCATCCATTAAATGCTCCATAATTGTAAAACCCATGCCCGATCTCTCTAAATCAGGTCGCGATGTATAAGTTGCTTCTCTTACTAAATCCACATCATCTATACCACGTCCTTGATCACGTACAATAATTTCTATTCCCTGTTCAGTTAATGTTGCTTCAACATGTACCATACCTTGTTGCTCTTGATATCCATGAATAATAGCATTAGTAACTGCCTCTGATACTGCTGTTTTTATATCTTCTAACTCTTCAAGAGTTGGATCAAGCTTAGCAGCAAATGCAGCTACCGTCGCTCTAGCGAAGCTTTCATTACCAGAAATATTTGAAAACGACAATATCATTTTATTTTGTTGTTCCACGAATTACTCCCCCCCAATTGCATTTAAAGCTTCTGTCTCTGTATTATAAAAATTTATAATGTTCTTTAATCCTGATAATTCAATTATTTTCTCAACTTGCCTATTTACACAGCATATTACTAGTTTGCCTCCGTCATTAGTTACTTGTTTATATCTTCCTAAGATTACCCCTAATCCGCTTGAATCCATAAACGTCAACTGCTCCATATTTAGAATTATATATGTTGCTAGCTTTTTGCTCCATTCTTTTTCAATAGCATTTCTTACTGTGTTAGCCGTATGCTGGTCAAGCTCACCACGCAAATAAACTATAATTGCATCTTTAAATATTTTACTATCTACTATTAGTTCCATGTATACTCCTCCTTTTCTATCCTCCATTCTACATTGAATTTTTATTTTCCTGCAGCCTGACAAAACTTGTCAAAACATTATCATATTCGCTATAATAACGCAAATCGCAGTGCATCATTTAGACACACTGCGACATTTTTCTTGCTATTAGCTTTAAAATATTAATTTGTTTTTTCGGTTTTAAACCAATACTCTATAATTCTAACACTCAATGTTGTAAATTTTGCTCGTTCAATACTTTGCTCAGCTACCAATGATACTCTAGCTAATTCTTTTTGCCCATTATTGATTGTAAGGTATCCTATTGGTTCTACATTATTAACAGGGGCATTAATTCTTTCAGGTAAGTAAATCTCTTTAGTATATGCGGCGCTGTTCTCATTTTTCTTTAGCAAGAGCATAAGATCCTCATCGGCGACAACGTTAACTAAGTTGTCCTGACCCTTATTAACAAATATCTGGTCTACGATCTCGCCTTTCCTAATAACTGCCTCAGTTTTATATTTACTAAATGCATAGTTAAACATCTCAGATATTTCTTTATTTCTAATTTGCGAACTAGGCTCACCCATTACAACAGCTATTACACGTAAATCATCTTTTTTAGCTGTAGCTGACAAACAATATTTAGCTTCATTAGTATAGCCCGTTTTTAAGCCGTCTGCACCTTCATAAAATTTTACTAATCGATTAGTATTTACAAGCCATAAAGGTCTTTCTGAATCTTTTCTGAGATAATCGCTATAAATTCTAGTGAATTCAGTAATTTGTGGATAATTCTGCAATAACTCTCTTGACATAATGGCTATATCATAAGCGGTGGTATAATGATTGCTATCTGATAGACCATGGCAGTTGACGAAGTTGGTATTTTTCATTCCAAGTTCGATTGCCTTTTGATTCATCATTTTAACAAATTCAGCTTCTGTACCAGCAATGTACTCTGCCATTGCAACAGTTGCATCATTACCTGATACTACTGAAATACCCGTTAACAAGTCTTTAACAGTCATTTGTTCATTTGTTTCCAAAAATATTTGAGACCCACCCATTGCTGATGCATTTTCACTTGCTGTTACAATGTCAGTTAATGATATAGATCCTTGCTCAATAGCCTCCATTATTAATAGTAATGACATCACTTTGGTTATTGAAGCAGGCGGCAGTTTAGTATGGCTATTCTTTTCAAATAATATTTGGCCAGTATTAGCATCCATTAAAACTGCGGATTTTGCATTTAAGGCAAGTGCTGGTTGATTATCTTCGGCGTAGCCTATATTAATACTACAAAAAAATACAGATATACATAATGCATAAATCGCTACTACTTTTAGATAGCGTTTCATATACATTCCTCCTTTGTCAATAATTATAGTTTTTACTGACAAAGGGTTTTTTATTATATTTTCTTTTGCGAATCAGTACCACATGCTTCACACTTAACATTTATATGTGATTGTTTGCCTATTTGGATTATGTAATTTACAATTTCCTCTAAATCGTTATATGATTGAAGGTCCCCTTTAGAAATAGAAAGCATATTATTCCAAACGCTAATACCTAGCGCTCTAGGAGCTAGACAAACATGCTGCTGTTCTAAAACTGATAAAACCTCAGTTTCACAAAGAATAACATCAATATTTTTCTCATCTTCACATGTTACAGATGATAGTGGGATTTCTCGTAAATTGACGGCATTATTATCCCCTAATAGGTCTTTAATTGCTCTCACTAAAATAGGATTTGAAAATGTCATCATTACTGTTATGGGCTTATCCATGTTTTGATTCACTCCAATATTACAAAAATTTACTTAGCAAAGATACTATATCTCTCGAATAAGCCCTTCTTTTAATGCGTAAGTAGCTGCTTGGATACGATTCTGCATATGTAATTTCTCCATAATATTTCGAAGATGGTTTTTTACTGTGTTCTCAGATATATGAAGGTCTAATGCTATATCTCGATTTGTTGCTCCTTTAATAACTAATTGCAATACTTCAATTTCTCGTTTAGTAAGTGGTTTTTTTTCACGGTCAATTTTAGGTTCATTGGTTGGTTGACCGCCCGTAAAATGTTCAAAAATTTTGGTAGCCATTAATCCTGATATTGGAGTTTCACCTTTCATTACACCTGTTAAATATACTACCAAATCTTCTGGTTCTAAATTTTTCAATAGATACCCTTGTGCTCCCGATTTAATCGATTCAAACAATTTATCATCATCATCACTAACCGTCAACATTACAATTTTGACATAAGGCATTTCCGACTTAATAATTCTAGTAGCTTCTAAACCATTGCACTTCGGCATATTAATGTCCATCAATATTACATCTGGCATTAACTCCCTAGCCTTCTCAATTGCTTCTTCCCCGTTACTCGCTTCTCCAGCTACTTCAATTGCTTCTTCCTCATTTAGAATATTCACTAACCCTTTTCTAAATAAAATGTGATCATCAACTAACAATACTCTAATCATATCCAAGAGAAGTCTCTCCTTTCATTTTCCTCATGTGGTATTTTAATTATTACTTTTGTTCCTTTACCTTTATTTGATTCAATACTAACTGAACCGCTAATAGATTGTGCACGTTCTTCCATTATCGATAGACCATAATGCCCTTCTGGCGAACCATTAACTTCAAACCCTACTCCATTATCTGATACTTCAATAATCCATTGATTAAACTCGTCCCTACCGACACTAATCTTAACTTTAGAGGCTCCTGCATGTTTACGAATATTCGTTAATGCCTCTTGAATAATTCTTCCTATTTGAATCTTGGCTATTTCTGACAAATCATTTGTTGTTTGGTCTAGAAACTCAACCTCAACCGCAATCTCAAACTGATGCTGGAAGCTATTTGCATGCGCTTCTAGCCAATGCTTAAAACCTTTAGAAAATAGTTCTTTATCTTTAAGTCCATTTATCGATTCACGTACTTCATTATATGATCTTTCAACAGCTTCTGAAATATCATTCATAATAGCTTCTGTTTCTTTATTATTCTCTAGATGAATTATTTTCTGCAACTTCTTTAGTTGCAATTGTACATAACTAATCGTCTGTGCTACTCCATCGTGTATTTCTCTAGCTAATCTCTCACGTTCTGCTACAGTAGCCAGACTCTCGATTTCATGATAAAGCCTAGAATGTTCCAATAATACTGCTAAATGATTTGCGATTCCATAAAGAACGAATGTCTCGTCGTCTGTAAATTTATAATATTTTCTATTGGCAACAAAAATCACACCATATACTTGCTCTTCATATGTAAGTGGTATAGTTACTCCGGAAACTAGTTTTTCTACTTTCATGATTGGTATTAAATCTGGGTTAGCCACTGGAATCTTATCAGGATATTCTTCCACATAAATAGCCGTTTTTTGTTCGATGCAAAGTCCAGTCAGCCCTTCGCCCTTACGTGTTCTAATTCTTTTATGTTTATCAGTCTTATTTCCATCGACAAATCGCCAGCTTATTTCATTTTTTCTAGGATTATAAAATGCTAAAGCTGCAAAATCAACTTTTAATAATTCCCTAATCTGTTTAACTGTTAATTCAAGATTATTACGAGCATCCTTAAACGAACCTAGCTCTATACCTAATTTATAAAGCGACTCTGCTTGTTTTAATTTTGCTTGCTGTTCAATATATTTTTTAAGTAGTTTATTTAATATTAAGTAATTACCACCAGCTAAAATTATACTAATAAAAATTGCAATAAAATATGGCTGTATTGTACTATTTGCATCTAAATTCGTAGTAATAAAATATCTAATAAATTCTATACTACCTACAAAGATTGCTACAATTATTAATATTCTGTTAACGGAAATTGGGTTTAGATTCATAATTAACCTACCTACAATTATTTAGAAATAAGTATCACTTTATATAATACTGTAATATCATACCATATTTACGCAATTACTGTCAGCTAATGATTTTATGTATAATTGTTCTTGGTAGCACTGTATCATCATTAACAATTATAGCTTTTTCAATTAGTTCTTTAGCTTGCTCAATTTTAGTAATATCGTTTCCATAAACTTCCCCAACGAGATCACCCTTAACGATGTAATCACCAATTTTTTTAGTTATCTTAATTCCTACATACGGATCAATTATTGAATCTTTAGTAACGCGTCCTGCCCCAAGCTTCATAGCTGCTCTACCAATATCTGCCGCTAACAATTTTTCAATATATCCAGTTTGTTTAGCAACAATTGGTATAGTTAGGCTGTACTTACATAAATGTTGTTCAAGATTGTCAATTATATCTTGTGGCACACCTTGTCTTTGTAAAAACTCCTTAAAAAGCTTAGCCGCACTTCCCGTGCTAATAGCATTTCCTATCATTTCACGTGCCATAGCTTCGGAATGAGCAACTTTACTTATAAGTAGCATTTGTGCTGCCAGCATTACGCTAAGCTCTAATAAATCAGCAGGACCATTACCTTCTAATGTATTAATTGCTTCCATTACTTCATTAGCATTTCCTATATGATTACCTAATGGTTGTTCCATATCGCTAATTATTGCAACAGTAGTTCTTCCCAGCGATTTGCCTATACTGACCATTGCAACAGCTAGCTCTTCGGCAGCTTCAATAGTTTTCATAAAGGCACCATTACCTACTTTTACATCAAGAACTATTGCATTTGCGCCAGACGCAATTTTTTTACTCATTATTGAGCTGGCAATTAGCGGTAATGAATCAACTGTTCCAGTAACATCTCTAAGTGCATATAGTTTTTTATCGGCGGGAGTTAGATTCCCAGATTGACTTACAATAGCTAGCTTACATTCATTAACTTGTTTAATAAATTGTTCTACAGTTAACTCCGCATTAAATCCGAGAATTGCTTCAAGTTTATCAATAGTTCCACCTGTATGACCTAACCCTCTCCCGGACATCTTTGCTACAGGAACCCCACAGGCTGCAACAATAGGAGCTACAATTAAAGTAGTTTTGTCACCAACTCCGCCAGTGCTATGTTTATCAACTATTATTCCAGGAATACCGCTTAAATTAATTGTATCTCCTGAATTCGCCATTGCATAAGTTAAATCGGCAGTTTCACGTGCTGTCATACCTCGAAAATATATTGCCATCAATAAAGCAGCAACTTGATAATCAGGTATTAAGTCTAGAGTATAATTAGAAACAAAGTACTCTATTTCTTCTTTAGTTAGTTCCGCTCCTAGTTTTTTCTTGGTAAGAATATCATACATGAACATAATGATTCACCCCATAAGAAATTATATTTCCTTAACAAAGTTCCTCACTAAATTGCTGAATTCTATTTTCACTTTTTCTGTAGTCTCAATTACTTCGGTATGTGATAACGGCTGTTCCAAGATACCTGCCGCCATATTTGAGATGCAAGATATGCCTAACACTTTAATACCACTGTGTACAGCTGTAATTACTTCCGAAACTGTTGACATTCCGATAGCATCAGCTCCCATTACTCTCAACATGCGAATTTCGGCAGGCGTTTCATAGCTTGGACCTGTCATTCCGGCATACACTCCTTCACGAACAGTAATATTTAGTCTATCTGCTATCTGCTTAGCTATAGTCCGCATTTCCTTGTTATACGCTGATGACATATCAGGAAAGCGAGCGCCAAAATCGCTCATATTATGACCTATCAAAGGATTTTGACCAGTAAGATTTATGTGATCTTCAATTAACATTAAATCTCCTGGTTCATACGCCGTATTTACACCGCCAGCAGCGTTAGTAACAATCAACTTATCAATCCCCAGTAATTTCATAATGCGAATTGGAAAAGTCGTCTGCTTAATACCATATCCTTCATAGAAATGGAATCTCCCCTGCATGGCAATTACTTGTTTACCTTCAAATTCACCTATAATTAACTGTCCTTTGTGTCCTTCAACAGTTGCCTGAGGGAAATGTGGAATCGAATCATAAGGTATTGTTACACCATTAATACTATCAGCCAAAACGCCTAACCCTGACCCAAGAACCAATCCAATTTCAGGCTGCTTTTCTATTCGCTCATTTATGTAATTTGTCGCTTCAGTAATTTGCTTCATATAATCAATCATTATATTTCCTCCTATTTTTATCCCAAAAAATCACGATACTATGTTATGGTAAAAGCTGGTGCCACTTTCCGTTGATTCAACCTTAAATATTTCGGCAATTGTAGCCGCAATATCTGCAAAGGTACTTCTAATGCCTAAGGTATCTCCTTGTGTTATGTTGTTATGATACACTAATAGCGGCACATATTCTCGTGTGTGATCAGTACTTACTGTTGTTGGATCACAACCGTGATCGGCCGTAATAATTAATAAATCTGTCTCTCTTAAATTACTAAGAATTCTCGGAAGATAATCGTCTACTTCCTTAAGTGCTTTAGCATAGCCGTCTACATCATTACGATGACCATACAGCATATCAAAATCAACTAAATTAGTGAATATCAATCCATTCTCAGGTTCTTTCAGCTGCTGTTCTAATAACTGAAGCCCCTGCTGATTACTAGTAGATTTATAGCTTTTAGTAATACCTTGACCATTAAAAATATCATTAATTTTACCAATTGCAGTTACCATTATATGCTTATCTACTAGTTTATCAAGTATTGTAGCCGTAGGTGGTGAAACAGAAAAATCCTTACGGTTTGCAGTCCTTTGAAATTTTCCTAGATCGCCTGTAAATGGGCGAGCTATTACTCTTGCAACAGCATGATCTCCGTATAAAATGCTGCGAGCAACTTTGCAAATGTTATATAATTCATCAACTGGTATGATGTCTTCGTGTGCTGCAATTTGAAAAACACTATCAGCAGAAGTATACACAATCGGCCAACCAGTGCGTAAATGTTGTTCTCCATATTCTTCGATAATGGCTGTACCACTTGCCGGCTTATTACCTAGAATGCCACTCCCATTAATTCCCTTGATAAATAGATCAATAACTTCTTTCGGGAAACCATTGGGATAAGTATTGAAAGGATGTTTAATCTCGAGCCCAGCCATTTCCCAATGTCCTGTGATAGTATCCTTACCAACTGACGCTTCAGACATTTTCCCATAATATGCACTAGGGTTAGATATAGGTTCAACTCCATCAATTGGTGTAATATTACCTAATCCCATAGCTTGTAAATTAGGCAAAGCTAATCCTCTAACATGCTTGGCAATATTGGCTAAGGTATTAGCACCTTCATCACCATACTCACATGCATCTGGTAGCTCTCCTATTCCGACACTATCTAGCACCAATAATATAACACGTTTAAACTGCCGCATAATACCACTCCTATTTAAAGAAAATATATCACCAAATTATGCTCGTGGATGATGAACAATGTATACTTCCTTTAGTTTAGGTTTGATTACTGGTTTATATGCTTGAGTTGATGCTATATCAGAATGGCCCATCATCTCTTTAACTGCATGAATGTCTGCTCCACTTGCTAATAGATGACTAGCAAATGAATGGCGCAAAGTATGTGGTGTTATTTCTTTATCCACATTTGCGCTGTCAGAATATTTCTTTAATATTTTCCAAAATCCTTGTCTAGATAATCGCTGTCCATTGTTATTCAAAAAGTACGCTAGCTCAAGTTCATTTCGAATAAAATATTTTTTTCTTTCTTTTATGTATTTATTTAATGCGCATGTAGCATTTTTCCCAATTGGAACAATGCGTTCTTTGCCAAGATTGCGACAATAAATAAATCCAGCTGATAAATCAATATCCTGAACATTAAGTGCTACTAATTCAGAGACTTTTAATCCTGTAGCATATAATAATTCAAGCATAGCCTTATCACGTATCCCCATTGGTGAATTTAAATCAGGCATAGCCAAAATAGCTTCAATTTCCTCAACAGATAATACCATCGGTTGTTTTTTTTCAATTTTGGGCGAATGAAATTCCGTCGTTGGGTCAATATCTATCCAACTATTCTTTAATAAAAACTGAAAAAATGCCCTTAGCGAAACTAAATTTCTATGTATAGTTGCTGCTGCTCGACCACTATTTTGTAACATATGTAGATAACTATATACAGCAGCCTTTTCTCTCCAATATTTATCTGAATTATTATTGCTTACATATGAAATATATTGCTTAATATCACGAAGATACGATTCTAAAGTGTTTTTGGACAGGTTTCTTTCATCAGCTAAATACTGAAAAAAACTATCCATACACTTGTCCATATCATCTATGTAACAAACACCCATAATACATACCCCTTCATCATACAATCCAAAACTTTTCAATAACGATACTAATAATATTTCAACAAATCTTATACTTTTCCTGCTTAAATGCTTGAAATCAATTCGTTATTCGCCGAATTGCAAGAAATATTGCCAGTGATGTATTATTCTATGTAATGAATGCTCAGGGTCATTTGGGGCTATAACTTTTATCGCTTTACCTAATGGTTCTTGATATTTGTCAAATGGTAGAATCAAATCTATTATTAACCCTAAAAGAATATATATAAAAACAGTCAAAGTAATAAACGCTACAAAAAAAATAAAACACTCTATTAAGAACTTCTTATACTTTTTATTCATAGTAATTACCCCAAAATTTTGTCCTAGTTATATATAATATATTCATTAACTGGCAAGCATAGAATATAAAGAAGATGGAGTATTGTAGAAAACAAGGTTGAATAGTGATTCAATACCATTTACAAATTAGCTAACATTCTATAGAATTTAAATAACGAAGAAAGTTAGGTGATTATTTTTGGGCAAAAAAATAATATATTTAATATTATTTAGTTCTTTTGTTATTACTTTCACTTATATTTTTAATAGTATGTTAGTGCTTGGTTCAACTACTGAATTGGCAAATAAATATTATGTGAGCCCTACTATTGCTAATACTTCATTAAAAATCTCCGAATATCACGAAACTGATAGTTGTCAAGAATATACAATTCCAGAATATAGTATTATTCAAGAAGGCGAAGTAATATATCAAAAAAATTGCTATAATTGCCATAACATAGATGATACCGGCAAGTTTGATACATTGTCTTTATCAGTAACTTTCGATGAGCTTAACTATGATAAAATATTTGAGATAGTAAAAAACGGACATAAACAAATGCCTGTGTATGGCTTTGTTCTGTCCGATAAGGAAATTGAATATCTATACATATATTTGCTTAAATCTTATAATAGCTCTCTTAATAATGAGTAAAAGTTTATATTTTTTAAAGCATCTATTTATATCTCTGAACTCAAGCCTTCTTTATACAACTCATGGAAAGTTGCGTATTTTTGCTCTGCAATTCTAAATTTTAAAGTAAACAACTTTTTATAATCTTCAGCGCAATCAAAAGCCTCATTGATTTTTCGTTCGATTTTATTAGCTGCCTTTATTGCTGATATTACATCAGTTTCTGGTAATAAGATAATATATCCACTTTTTTGCCAACGACTCATAAAATCTAAATACCTTATACTATCAGCTATAACAATGCCAATTTGTCTATATATTTCTTTAGTCAATTCATAAGTTTGATTATTAGTTCTTACCGTTTGTCCTTGTTGAAGTAATTTCACTTCACACAATATCAATGAAAAAGGATTCCCATATCTGTTATATCGAATTTGCTCTCTTTTAGCTTTTTCTAGAAAAGCGTTTTTATTTAAGACACCTGGTATTGTCTCTATATATGGTCCCCGTTTAGTTCGTATTGAGTAGATTTTATGTCTATTTTTAAGTTTTGCTAAATCATTGAACTTAGCTATAATCGATGTTAAGTCACTTCTACCCAAAAATACACTCCATGCATTATTTTCAAAAACTGCACTTTTCATTAGCTCATCTTTTTCTTTGATACCCATGATGTGATTCTTCTCTACTACTTTAACTTTAACATTCGCTGCTTTCTCATATGTACTATCAACCATTAATATATTCTGGTATATTTCTTTCACACTACAATCGTATTGTAACAATTCAAAAACCTCAGACACCAACTTCTGCCATTTAATGAAGTCATGTTTTGAAATTGTTCTTTGATCCCTTATCGATAACATATCAAAGGCAGAACAATAATCTTGCTTGGAAATACAACCAAAATAATCAAGTAAAATTGACTTAATTGGTTCAGCTTCAAGCGAATTATGATACTCAACAGAATTGCTTTTATTAATGCCATGTAGTCTACTATTTTTCTCGACCCATTTCATAAAATACTGCTTACGTCTTACTGGATCGCTTAAAACATCATAAGCTCGAATAAGCTGCTTCATTTTCTCTTCAGCATTATGTAGTTTACATACATCAGGATGATACTTTGTTGAGAGTTTTCTATAAGCATTTTTAATCATTTCTGGCTCCGCCAAAAAGTGAACTTGTAAAATCTTATAATAATCTTCCCAATTAGTATTAGTGTTAATAGCTATCTCATCCTTTAACAAATGATTATAGCTATAATTATAGACAATGTTATTGCTTAATTACAACAGATTTTATCTGATAGAAGATAACCACGCTAACCTTTGACAATTTCAGTTTAAATTATGCATTGGTTAGACGCAACTGAACTACCTCTGTTGGCACCCCAGCACGCAATGGGAACCAATCACCCGAACCCCTATGAAC
>Ga0265293_10005660_pt1 | contig 20698 bp, 32 predicted proteins | sample Munlanlewell138R_FD_192505 | JGI IMG/M metagenome (GOLD analysis project Ga0265293, IMG submission 192505) | Leachate microbial communities from a municipal landfill in Southern Ontario, Canada - Leachate well 138R | ecosystem: Engineered > Solid waste > Landfill > Unclassified | place: Canada... | reverse complement strand
TAAGCGCGGCGCAGTGGGCAAGTGAAAACTCCCGCAATGAGCTAGGCAGCCTAGACGGTAGATTCGCGATCGAGTTGCAATGCTGGATCGAGATCGTATGCATGGAATCAGGTAAGCTGGCCGGCAATGCTTCGAGCGAGTCGCACTCAAGGAGCATCAGAAACCTCAGCAAATGAGGCAGATTGTCTGGCAGCTCGATAAAAGAGGGACATCTGGAGAGCGAAAGGGATATCAGCTGCTGCGGTAATGTCGGCGGTAGTTCCGACAGTAGCACGCAATCGCTGATACTCAGCGTCTTCAACGAGTCGGGCAGATTGTCCGGCAGGGAAGTGATCAAAGGACAGCCTTTGAGACTCAGGGAGGTCAGGTTGTTGTCGCTCACTTCGCGAATCAGCGCTGCTGCAACGCTTCTGCTGTCGCTAAAGCCTTGCCCAAGCTGTGCGTAGTCCGTGCCGATATTTGGATAGAGCCAGTTCAAGGAGTGATAGGCAGGCCGTGGAAGGACAAGAGACGGACTGTCTTCAGCCTCCGTTTCAATCATGTAGATGCGATGACCATCCTGGTTTTCAGTATCCGAGAATCGAGCTTTGTAGTCCTCGCCGGCGAGCTCATTCAGCATGCAGAAACGTTCGAGCTTATCCAGGGCTTTGGTTGAGTCCGCGTACAGGTCGGATACATATTCCTTGGCTTGCGTTTGATGCGCGTCCGAGAACCAGCTGCTCATGGCCCTCCATGCGGCGTCGAACTCATCCTCTCGGCCGCTGGATGGTCTATCGTTCGCGCCGATTGCCACTGATCCGACATACTCGTTTGTAACGGAAAAAGCCATTAAATATCGCCTTGTTGAAAGTCTGCTGCCGTATCGCCGGTCTTGCTCGGCGTTCAAATTTGCTATTGATGAGTGGTGGCCCCGGGGAAAGGGTTCCATGGGAAAAGCATAAAAATTCGCCGCGCTAGTCGTTGGCGTTCGGCAGTTCCGACGGTGAATCGAGCCAACTGCTGCCCAGCCTGCGGGCGCGTGTCGATACGTCCAATCCCAAGCTATCGATGAAAGAGAGGTCGAGTTCCGTATTGCGTGTCTGGTCGGACTCGGACTCTTCTTGCATTTCCCGGGCAATTTCCGTTCTGCTGAATTGCATCAGGGGAGCCATATCGGCATCCTGGTCCCAGTCCAGATGGTCGTTGAAATTCTTGAGGCTGCAGTGTCGGTTGCCAAGAAGCGGGCAGAAAATGTCGACGCGATCGATAACGGTATTGACCCTGTGGACAACGACGAAGTGACCCCGCAATTTGCATAGCAAGGGTCCTTTTCTCAAACCTCGCTGTATCTGGTGAGTTGTGTACGCATTTTGAAGATCTTTTTGCAAAGCCCGGGAACGCAGGCCGTGCTTTCTCAGGTCTTTGATGATGTCATACACAGATACGATTTCGATCAAGTAGCGCGGGTTGCGAGTCGAAGCGTAATTCAAGCCATGGTAGGCAAGAATGATATTTGTGCTTGTTTGGCCGCAGGCATTGGCGCATTCGCGCTCCATGCCTGCCAGGTCGACATTGAAAGAAGGGTCCTCATATATACTTCTTTCCATATCCTCGGAAAAGTCGGGATGGTTCATCAAATCGGAAAGAATCATGTTCCGGATGGAACTGATGTCAAGCGTGTCGAATTCATTAGCCTGTCCCGTCTCTCGATTCAACAGTCTCAGCCCCCCTCCGTGCATTTCCGAGATCTCGTAGCTTGTTCCTCTGATGCTCACGGAAAGCGGCAGGTCGGGCTGAGCGGGATCCCACATAAGGAACGCTTTTCCCAGCGTCAGCACGTCATCACGCATGGTTTTATTCCGGGCGTCCTGATAGGCTCCATGGATACCCGACGTAATCATGCTATGAAACGTATCTCGTACGTTCTGATGCTGTGATACGAGATCTTCGCCGGGCGATTGCCCGGTTTTGATCGCTTCGCTGTGTGTCAACACCTGATTAAAGGTAGGGGTAGTCATAACGGTGTCTCCTGTGATCGAAACGATATCTTTATCCCATGCTCATGATTTAAGTAACATAATCCGCCGCTCTGTTCCTTGGCCCGCTTGATCGCCACAAACTTGTCACAATCCTTTACTATTCTGGCATTATGCTGATTATTCAATATGCCGATTTTGCGTCTCTGATCAATACCCTGGTCAGCCTGACCGTCGCGTTCGTGCTGGGCGGCGCCATCGGACTGGAGCGCCAGATCCGTCAGCGAACGGCCGGTCTTCGCACGAACGTGCTGGTCTGCACGGGAGCGGCTTTGTTCGTGGATATTGCGGTTCGCTATCATGAGCTGCACGGCGGCTCTCCCAGCCCCTTGCACGTGATCGCCTACGTGGTCTCGGGAGTCGGTTTCCTGGGCGCGGGCGTCATTATGCGCGAGGAAGGCAATGTGCGCGGCATCAATACCGCCGCGACGCTATGGGGTTCCGCCGCCGTAGGGTGCGCGGCGGGCGCGGATTTGTTGTTCGAAGCGATATTGGGTGCTTTGGCTGTCCTGGCGGCCAATACCCTGCTTCGCCCCGTGGTCAATCGCATCAATCGCCAGCCGATAGACATCACCATGGTCGAGGCGACGTATTCAATCGTCCTGGTCGTCGATATCGACGATCGCGATGCGGCGCGCGTCAGCCTGGAGCAAATCTGCGAGGCCGGCCAGCTGCCGTTGTGCGACATCGAAATTGAGACGTTAAGCGCCGGCGAGGCGCAAATCGAGGCCAGTCTGCTGCCTACGTCGGTGGACGGCGACGAGCTGGACGTGCTGTTGGAACAGTTGCGCGCGTTGCCTTATGTGCGGCAGGCCTATTGGAGCGCGAGCACGACGGAATAGGGCCTATCCCGTCTGGAGCGCGCTGTCCACGGCTTCTAGGCATACCGCAGTTCCGAATACGTCTCTATTTCTTTCAACAATAGCGTTCTGCGCCGGCCGGCTTCGTCAATGGATTTTGTTTTTTCAATCATTACGTGATCGATATCGGCTTGGCGTTCGCGGGCTAGTTGAGAGTAGCGTTCGATATACTGTTGCTCCGTCAACCCGCCTTGCTCATTGTCAGTTTCAAGCCGATCTTGCATGTCTTCATACTTTTTGTCGATCTTCTCTATGTCCGTTCTGCACGCGTCCTGCATATGGGTGCGCCACATGGGCGTGGCGATCAATCCTTGATACTTTTGATCGGGGTTGCCCATCGTGTCATTCACATACTGTTTGGCGAAGAGCTTGTCGCTGGGATCAAGACGCGCTATTCCTTGGGAGTACAGCGAGTTCAGCACCCTGAATGGCAGTTTCAGCTCTTCGCCCAGCACACGCCGCAATTCAAGCTGAACTTCCAGTGTTTCCGACATATTTGGTCCATCGTTACGCTGATTACTGGAGCGGCGTTGTTCCGTCCATTGTTTCTTCATGACGAGCGCGGTGGCTTCGTCCAGCAGCGCTGTTTTCAGCATGCCTTCCGCGAGAGCCAATATTTTCGTTTCGGGGGCTCCTGCTCTTTGTAATTTACTGAAACGCGCGAGCGACTGTATCGTATTGAAAATCGTGAGAGGACGATCTTCGCAGTTTTGATCCGCCGATTGCGTTTGATCGAAAATCAGTTTTCTGATTTCCGGCGAGCCGACGACCTCTTCTATTACCTCGGCCACATCGTATGCGCGCACCTGTAAGGCATCAGCGCTCAATCGTTGCAAGAGGCTCTCAAACGGCTTATAAAAATCCTCCTGTTCAATGGCCTCCCAGGCATCATTGAGACGTTGAATGTCGGCTTCCGATCTTTCCGCGTGCTTGTACCAGAACTCCTGGATCGAGGAGAACGCAAGGGCCGGGCGAGGCGCGGCCTCTTGAAGCAAGGTGCAGCCGGTTAGATCCAGGTCGAGCAAGGACTCCGGCAGATGGCCGGGCAGGGCGATAAGCGATCTGCAGCCGGACAAATTAAGCTCGGTCAATGATCCAGGCAGGGTGTCCGGCAGCGTCGTAAGCGAGATGCAGCGGGACAGATTAAGGCTTTCCAGCAATTCCGGCAGGTTGTTCGGCAAAGCCGTAATCGAGAGGCAGCCGGATAAATTGAGGGACGGCAACGCGGCGGGCAGATTGTCGGGCAAAGCCGCCAGCGAGATACAGTCAATTAGAGTAAGTCTCGTCAATGACGCCGGCAGAGTGTCCGGTAGGGACGCAAGCGAGGCGCAGTCGGTTAGATCGAGTTCTTTCAAAGACGCCGGCAGGGTGTCCGGCAGGGATGCAAGCGAGGCACAGCCGGTCAAATCGAGTTCTTCCAATGATTCGGGCAGATTGTCCGGCAGGGCTACGAGCGCGCCGCACCGTGCTAACTCGAGTTCGGTCAACGATTCAGGCAGGTTGTCCGGCAGGGCCGTCAGCATGCCGCAGTTGAATAACAGGAGGATCTCCAGTGCTGCGGGCAAGCTGGCCGGCATGGCAAGGAGCGAGCCGCAATTGCTGAGATCGAGTTCCTTTAGGGATGCGGGCAGGCTATCTGGCAGAATCGCCAGCGAGGTGCAGTCGGATAGAGTGAGGCATTCCAACGATGTGGGCAGCGTGTCGGGCAAGCTCGTAAGCGAGCGGCAGTTGGATAGATCCAGGTCGCTCAATGATTCCGGCAGATTGTCCGGCAGCGCCGTGAGCAATTTGCAATCTGCCAGAATAAGCCACTCCAACGTTTCGGGCAGATCGTCGGGTAAGGACGTAATGAGCGGGCATACGCTGAGATCCAGCATGTTGGCGTTGCTTTCACGGGCCTCGCGAACGAGTTGCTCGGCCATTTTCCTGTCGGCAAAGTGCCGCTTGAGTTTTGCGTAATCCGTACCTGCGTCGTGGCAAAACGGTTTCAGGGCGTTGGCGGTCTCTCGTGACAACTCGACATCCAGGCGCCCGGTCTCCGGGTCAGCCTCGATGCCATAAACGCGAATGCCGTCGGCGTTGATACCGTCGGAAAAGCGACTCGCGTAGCTTTCGTCGGCCAATTCCCTAAGCTTGCAGAAGCTTTCCAGTTTGTCCAGGTCGGTCATCAAGTCCGAAGCCAGGTCGGAGATATATTTTTCGGCATCCGCGTGATGCGCCTCCGCAAACCAGTTGCGTATTGCATTCCATTGAGCTGACTTCGCGCCGAGGGCGCCCTCATTGCACGCGTCTCGTCCATGCGGCGGAGCGCTCTGGGACCAGGCCCCAAGGGATTGTTGGAGCTGATTGCTATTGGTGGGGAGCATGCGCTTTTTCTCCTTGTTGAGGTCGGCCAGGCTCTTTCGCCAACACCGTCATGAGCATGAGTGGCGGTCCAAGGTGAAAGGTTCCGGAAAGAAAGATATACCGGCCGACGCGACGCCACGGCCTGTTCACGCGCAGCCGGCGCGCGCGACATCGGAGCAGGGAACGTTCGGCTGAGATGGGCGAATTCTGCATGGTTTCTATTTTTGAGGTAGAATTCCATCTCTGTTTTTCATCGGGCTGTTAGCTCAGTTGGTAGAGCAGCGGACTCTTAATCCGTAGGTCGAGTGTTCGAGCCACTCACAGCCCACCAGAATTATTTAGTAAAATCAGTATGTTAAGGCCGCTCCCTCAAGCGGCCCTTTCCTTTTCTGAGTGCTGTTGTGACCAAAACGTGACCGTTTTCGCGTGGCTGGCTATGTGGCTAGGGGCAAGATGGGCGTACTTTTGTACCATTTCGATAGTCTCCCATCCGCCCAGCTCCTTCAGCACAAGCAGGGGCGTCCCTTGCTGCACATGCCATGACGCCCAGGTATGCCGGAAGTCATGAAACCGGAAATCCACAACTCCCACCTCTTTGCAAGCCCTTGTAAGCACGCGACGGTCGATCTGCTGAATTTGTGTTTCGCCGACTTCGTTGCGATGCCGGTCGCGTGTAAACACCAGATTTTTGGCCGTGACTAACCGTCGTTCTAGTACGCCCATAGCATCGTCGTTCAGCGGCACGGAGCGTGCGTATCCTGACTTTGCGCCATCAGCTGTTACCCAAGCATTTGATCGCTTCATGTCAATCCTATCTCTTGTCAGAGTCAGGATCTCCGTTTCTCGCATGCCAGTTGCTACGGCAAAAAGCGACACGTCACGCATCCAGTCCAATGTCATAGCGCTAATCAGCTTGGCTATAGTCTCTTGCGGCTCCCATCGAATCCGTACTGCGGGCTCTTCGAGTTTAGCCAGCTTGGGGGCCTTAATCAGCCAGTCAGCATTAGCGGCTAAGTTCAAGATGCGCCGCATAGTAGAAAGATATCGATTTCGCGTGGCAGCTTTGAGCCTTTTAGGCTTGCGTTTATCCTCATAGACCCGATGAGTGGGCAGCCCGGCGGTGATCTCGGTATTTGTTAAAGAGCAGATGGCGCGTCCGGCAAAGATGCTGCGCCAGTATTTAACGTGCCGTACTTTTGTTGCATAGTCGCTCTGTCCTTCGCTGGCATTCAGAAGGGCGATGCAGGCTTCCTCAAAGCTGTGCTTGGGCTTGTCACCTAAATTATGAACGCGCCACAGTTCGTTCTTCAGTTTGTCGTGATATTCCTGCGCGGCTTGCTTGCTGGTTGTGCCAGTAGAGCGTCTAATTCTTTGGCCGCCTGGCGGTCGGATATCGACCCACCAGATACCGGATTGTGGATTTTTGCGGATTGGCATTGTTTCTCCTGAACCCGCAGCGTTAATCGAGTCAGATTGTTGCGCGGTTTCGACAATTCAGCAAGGGTGGAGGGCCAGACACGCCAGACGCGGGAGTCTGGTAGCTGGAAAGCGATCTTGTGGCGCCTCAGGAATACGGTGTGATAGGACAGGCCCAATGCTTGTGCGGCCTGTTTGAGCGTCAGGGCTTGTTCCATGATTACCTCCAAAACGCCCGCCTCAGCGGACCCGATGAAAATAAGATAGTCCCGCCATCACACACGGGAACAGGAGAAACCCTACGAGTATGCCGAAGAGGAAGCCGATCATGGTTGCGTCTCCGGTGCGTGCGTGATTACCGCCAGAGGAATGCGAATGACCTCCTCGACCTGTACTGGGCCATCCTGTGCGTATACAGCGGCGTAATGCCGGATCTCGGCCAGCGCTTGACCCCTCGGCCCACTGGCAGAAGCAACAACCATGTCGTCTTGCCATAGGTCGAAATGGGCGTCTGCACTGTTCTGCTGGCGCTGATACGCCTTGATGGCTGCGCGTTCGATGGCGCGGGCAATGGCATGCACGCTCGTCATCGGGTGGCAGCCGAAGGAAAGCAGGCATTCAATTTCGGCATCGGTAAGTACCGGGGTGTAGGTGTCAGTCATTGACTCTTCTCCATTTCGCTCCAAGCCTCGTCCTCTTCCCGCGTGACCGGTAACTCGTCCCAACGTGACACGTTCGGCGCCTCAGCTCGCGGCCGCAGCTTATCCAATACGATCCGAGGCAGGGCGAGCAGCACCAGCGGCAGAGCCCATAGTTTTGATTTACCGTCCATCACTCCCTCCCTGCCCCACGGGCGGAGCAAGATTTATCCCACATGTGCGGCTGGGCTTGAACCGACAGGGATCCAAGCAAGGGCAGATTTATACCCGCGTGGAAATTTATCCCTGGTTGATGGCGATACACTCGCATGAAATAGACGCCGGCCCTTCCGGCCTTGCGCCGCGAATACTGAATGGTCCAGCGCCAAGTTATCGAGCGCGGGTGGTGATACGCAGCAAGGGTCCAGCTATTGATTGGCTTCCCGTTGCTGTTGTTTCGCTTGAAGATCGTGAGGCCCTTCATGATTTCTCCTTTGCCGCAGCGCGTCGCCGTCGTCGGTCGACGGATTCCAAGGCTTTTCGCCGTCCGTTCCGGCGATAAACGGCCCGCTCCATGACGTGACCTCGAATTTTGTCAGGCTTGATCCTTTGTTTCGAGCGGCAGCAGGAACGAATTCAATACTTAATCTCGCCGCCTTCGCAGCCAGCTCCAGCAATTCACGATCTGTCATTTCCCTTCTCCCGATAGGGCGGCGCGGGCGGCATCCGCAGCCAATCCTCGCCTTTCTTCGTCTTGAATCCCGGCGATACCTGCCGACAGCAGGCTTTGTGCGTCCGGGATGTACCGTTGCCACACTTCGCCCCACGGCTCCGGCGGGCTTCCTTCCCATATCAGGCGGTGCTTGTCGTCACCCTCATGCCCGTCACGCTCGGCCAGTTCCATGGCGATGTATTCCGCCGCCGTCTCAAACTGAGCCGCAGACATGGGCCATGTGCTGGGCTTGTCCGTGGGCATATAAAGATGCACAAGTCGCTGTCTGGCAAGATCAGTAGCGACCGCCAGTTCTCGCTCAAGGTGTTCTATCTCCGCTGCCTGGGCGTCGATTTCTCCGCAGCAAGTCGCTACAGCATCCGCCAACCCGTTGATGTGCGCCTTGGCCGTGTGGGGATGCGTCACCACACCAACGGAGGCGAATTCTTTCGCTCCGGTTGCAGCATCTAGCAGATTCTGTGTATCAATGGTCATGACGTATTCAACCCCGCCCCTTTATTCGAGGGACGGGCCTCTTGGTGGTGGGAATTGGGTTAGAACGGCGGCAGGTCATCGTCCATGTCCGCCAGATTCGCCGCTGGCGCTTGCGGAGCCGCTGGTCGCTGCTGGCGGGTTTGTGGAGCGTGATTGGTGTTTTGCGCTCCGCTATCTCGGCTGCCCTGTAGCGTGATTTCGTCGATGCGAATGTCAGGCGACAACTGCTTGATGCCTTCCTTATTCGTCCACTCTCGCAGTACTAAGGTGCCAAATACCGTGACTGGTGTACCTTTGGTCAGATGGGGCGCTAGTCCCTCTCCGCGTTTGCCCCATATCTGGCAGGTAAACCAGTTGGTCGATTTGCGCTCGCCATAACCAACGTCTGAGGCGAGCCGAAAGCTGCATATCGGGTCTCCGTTGGCGGTGAAGCGAGTTTCTGCGTCAGCTACGACGCGCCCTGTTGCGCTGATCTTATTCATGCTGCTTCCTTTAGTGCGAGGCGTAACGCCTGTTGATATTTTGTGACTGTGCGCTCAAACTCCATCAGATCGGCTTCAAGCGCGTCGATTTCGTCATCGTCCCGTTCGATGCGGATGATTTTCATGCGGCCCAGGTCATGGACCCAAAGCACCAAATCAACCCACTTCCGGGCCAGTAGCCACATAGCGCCGTTGCATTGATCTGCGTAGCTGGAAATGTCGCCATCCACGAAGGCCGTAAAAAGCGTATCGCTGCTGACCATGGTCTTTATCTCGATGATGCCTTCCTCACCGACCAGGCCGTCCACGCTGACCCCGAATAGGCGGTCTGGCGTGGTGATAAACCCGGCTTCGTCAACCAAGTTCTTGGTGCGCATTTCGTACATGGCGCGGGCTTCTGGCTCTTGCTCGGTGCCCAGGCGCATGGCACTGTTGACAAATATGGGCATCGGCTCGCCGCCTTCTCGCTCTCTTGCGACATCGCGGGCATAGTCCATGCATTTCTTGGATGGGGCGCCGCTCTTAAGCTTGTCGCGGCAGTCTTTGAAGCGGCTGGCCGTGATGACGCCTTTGCGGGCCTGAAGCCAAGCATCGGACCCTTGCGGGTCGGTGTGGATGATGAGGCCGTCCATTATTTGTCCTCCTTGAGCATCTTCTTCTTGTCGGCGTAGGCTTGCCGGAAAGCCTTGAACGCGTTCAGGTCGTTCTTGCCGTCGATGTCCTTGCAGCCAGCCGCCCATGTGGCTTCGGCGGCTTCCAGGGTGTCAGCTTGTGCCATCTGACTGACCCATGAGTCGCCAAGCTCAGTGTTGATTTCATGCTGGCCGTCGTTGTCATCGCCTTTTTCCGACACGCCTGTAATGGCCTTTAGGGTGTGTCGCTGAAGGTACGTCACAGTCGAGGCAATGGCCTGGATGCTGTTTTTGTTGCCGCTTTGATCCGCCGAAGCCTCCAGCATCACTGAGTCGCTATGTCCCTGCCTGTGCTTCAGGATGCAGATCACGCGGATGCTGGCGCCGTTTTGTTCGGTCTTCCAGCTCCAGGCGAAGCCGTGCTTAGACAGGGCAGGGCCAACAGCCTCGACCACATCAGAAAGCTCGGCGTGCTTGTAGTTGGTGCGGCCCTTCTGGCTGGTGAAATCCACGACGCGGCGCTTGATTATTTCAACGGCCTCAGCCTTGAATGCCGCCATGGCGTCGTTAAACGCCTTCTCAGCCTCCCTATGCTCCCATCGTTCTTGTAAATCCATCATTTTTTCGACTTGCTCAAGGCTGGCGCCTTGCTTCATTGCCGCCATCATCATGCCCATGGGGGAGTTGGCCGGAACCTGGTCTTGTTGTGTGGCGACAGCGGTGTCGCGCTGCTCCATCTCGATAATTTCGCTCATATCGTCCTCAGTAGGTAATTCGAATCGCCGGAATCTCGCCCCTAGCAATCAGCGTCACGGCCTGCTTGGCGCATTCCTCCGGCATGCCGCCAGCCACAAACGCAGCTAGGGCAGCGCGGTTGATCTTGGCCTTGTGGGCCTTGTCGGCTTCCCGCTTGCGCTGCTCGGCTTCAGACGCTGCCTTATCGTCAGCCTGCCGCTTGATTTCAGCCAGCCTTGCGGCCTCAGCGGCGTCCTTGGCGCGTTGCTCAGCCGCTAGTTTCTCGGCTTCGGCGCGGGCCTCGGCTTGCTTCTGTCGCTCGACGGCTTCCAGGCGGTCGCGCTCGGCCTTTTCTGCTGTGGCTTTGGCGTCGGCTTCGCGTTTCGCTGCTGCATCACGTTCGGCCTGGGCCTTGGCTTCGGCGTCGGCGCGGGCCTTTTCGGCGGCTTGACGGGCAATCTCGGCTTCGCGGTCTTTCTGCTCCTGCTCGGCCTGCTTGCGGCGCAGTTCGGCAAGTTCCGCCTGCTCAGCCTCGTATTTCTCGCGAACCACAAGGGCAGCCTGCAGTGATTCGAGGGCCTTGGCTTTGGCGCGATGCGCTTCGGCTTCAAACTCTTCCCACGATTCATCGACGGGCGTTGCTTCGACTTCGGAAATCATGCTGCGCAGGGTTTCCGATTCGATCTGTGCGCTGGCGTTTGCGCCAAATTGATTCAGGCGCATCACGTTGCTGTTGTGCTTCGCCTGACGCGCCTCTTCGGCTTGCTCCCATTCAGTGAGCGGTTGGCGCACTTCATCAGCAAGGGCATCCAGCTCGTCGCGCATTCGCTTGCGCTCGGCGTCGATCTTTTTGGGGATGTCTTTCAGATCGTCCACCAGTTGCTTGCCCAGGCTATCCAAGGCGGTCTTGGATTTGCGTACCTTGAATGCGAGACTGGCGATTGCCTTGCGCCCCTTATCGGTCGTCAGGTCGGGCACGTGGCCGGTTACCTCAGCGCGGATGCGCTCAATATAGGGATCCAATCCAGACGGTTGTTGGTAGACCTGCAGGGCGGTTTCAGCAGGCGGAAGGACAACCAATTCGGTTGGCTCTTTTTCGATGACTTCGCTCATTGTTTTTCCTTACAATCCTGCGCCGAATCCGACGTAGAGCAGCGCAATTAAAAGGGCGACTACCGCCGCTCCTCCGATGTATCCAGAAACTGGGACTCGATGCGTCCCTGGCTCCCAAGCCCCGCCCCAGTCATCAGTACGTTTGTGCCTTAGCGTCCAGTTGCTATGACCGTAATCGACGCCTCCGGGCCAGTTCGAAGCTTTCATCGTTCCTCCAATACCGTTTCGATCGATTCGATCAAATGGTTTCTGCTGTGCTTGAATGCCACGCAACGATGCGACGCGATAAACTGGATGACCTCTCGTGCCACCAGCCAGGGCAGGGCGCCGTAGTCGCTGTGGCGCATGAGTTTTGCCATCCAATAGGCCTGATCGTCGCCGTTTACATCTGCATCTTCGCTTCCGGCCAGGACGTTCAGGACCTGCTCAATCCGGACAGGTTTGAGCGGCTCACCCCAAACCAAACCGCCCACGCGTTGCATCGCTACGTCTTCGTCAAGTGCGTTCATGGTGACTCCTGGTAGTTAGTTGATGGTGACCTGTTGCATACAAGTGCCCGGCGCCCACCGTGGCCTTTGGTGTCGGTTCGGGTGCGTCGTAGGCTCATTCACCATCAAGGGTGGCGGCTCCCCGAGCAGTCCCGAGCCCTGCAGGTAGGCCCAAGTATCGGCGGGCCACTCGGCTTGCTTGATCGGCGCTAAACCGCCACGCTTGATGGTCCCCGTCTTTCCGGGGTGTCAGCGCCTCTAATCTTCTGCGCCCGTCACCACTATTTCGTCAGTGGCTCCGCGAAGCTGCACCGTTTGCGCTGGGTAGTTCCTGCTGTCTAGAACAAACCGAGCGAATGTGTGACAATGACTAGCTTTATCAAACTAGAGAGATTTCCATGGGCAACAAAATCGTTACTGAAGCCGACCGCAAGCGCACCCCCCGTCCCGCCGCCCCAAAAGGCGTAACCTTTACCCACCAAGACGGCCAACGCGTGAGTCGAGAGCGTGGATCGCATACCAACCACAAGAAAAATCCCGGCAAACGCCACCGTTAGGGTTAATTTCTGGCAGCAGTTCTTGCCAGCTACTTTCAATCGTGATTTTCATGCCTCACCACGCTTGCCCGTGAATGATCCGACCAATACTGGCCGGGACGCGCTGGATCTGTGGTGGCGGGGCGTCTGCGTTCAGGATTTCCAGCTTTCCGTTGAATTTGATCGGCTTGCCGGTTCGTGATTCGTACATGCTGATTCCGGCCTCGCCGTACAGCTCAAGCTGTTCGAGCTTCGATTCAACTACCAGGCCCGAGTAATTTGCACCCCAAATAGGGCCGTCTCGACCCTCGAAACGGCTGTGTAGATACCATTCGCGCAAGAATTCTCTGACGCTATCCGCGCTTGGTTGGGACGTCATTCCAGCATTCCAGCAAGCTTTGCCCGGTGGTTGATGTAGTAATCCAGTCGCTGCCGGATTTCAGCGGGCCGCAGATCGTCGGACCGTGTACTTTCTTTCTTGATATATCGATCGCAATCAGAAATGGCGGAAAGGATTTTCTTCCGTGTCGATTCATTCATATCTATCTCCTTTGTCATCAGGCTCCGCACTCGCTTGAATGCGGACTCGGATAACTCCGGACACCCAGCTTCAGACGGTTCCTGCTTGCTGGTTGTCACGCGGCTCTGTCGGCTCTGGGGCTTTCCGCTTACTGACCCCTTCTTCGCGTCCACCCGATTGCAGCTCGGGCTAGGGCATTCCTCTTTCGGCTTCAGCGCTGCAGATCCACTTCGGGGTACTGGCGCTCTCGCATGGGCTTGCGGTTACTGCAATCCGCCTGGGCGGGTACTGCTACATCCCTTTCGCCCTACTTGGTGACCTTGGGTCTAGCCGTTCTTTGCGAGTGGTGATGCGATGACTGAAGTATAGAAAGTCTAGACTATATTGTCAAGAAAATATTGACTATAGATAGAAAAACTAGATTTCAGGAGGTGAGGTGGCTGTTGAGAGCTTTAACTATTTGGGGTAAAGCTTGGAGAGTTCTTTCTTCGCTTTCTGAGCCAAGTCAGCCGCCACGATAAACATAAGCTGACGATCTGCACCATTGATGCAGTCAAATTGAGATGGGCATGCCGCCCAGGCGTTTAGCAATGAGGCCGCCTTATTGAGGTGATCCATTCCTTGGTCCCAAGTGCAAAATAGTGATGCGCCAGGAGCGTCGAGATCATCTTCGGTAGATGCTGCTCTTTGTTGTTCTGCGTTATCATCCATTTCGCTATCCTCACATATAGCAAATTTGCGGTACCACGCCCCGGAGGGTCCAAGCTCCGGGGCGTTTCTCTTTGGCGTCCGTAAATAATACCTGTATGTTTGTACAGTAAAAAGGGTAACGAAAGGCTCAGATTGTGGATAACACTCCAAAAGCCAACGGGGAAAGGGCGTGTAGATTTTCTAGGTATTTACCCGATTGGAAAGGGCGGGGAATGGGCGTATGTGGGGACGGGAGAGGGCGATAAACGATTAGAGTAAAAACCCTCAGAAACAACTGTTCGAGCTTGCCTTATAGTCTAGCGGGTACTGGGCTCCCGAAGGAGCTTATTCTTCTCGTCTTCAGTGGGGAAAATGTGAGTATTTCAGATTGGCTAATGATTGCGGCGGTTCTAACCGGTCCGCTAATTGCGGTTCGGCTGTCACGTCACCTAGACAATAGGCGCGAAATTCGCGATAGGAAGTTGGTGATATTTAAGACATTAATGGCTACGAGGACCACGCTACTATCGCCGCATCATGTCGAGGCACTGAACCGCATTGACTTAGAGTTTGGTGCTACACATCGTAAAGAAAAAGAGGTGATCGAGGCGTGGAAAGCGTATCTCGATCTTCTGAATGACACCTCGATTCCTTTAGATCAGTGGGTTACTCGCCGCATTGATTTGCTTGTTGAGCTGCTACACAAAATGGCTCGTGTGTTGAGCTACGAGTTCGATAAAACGCACATTAAGAACTCCTCATACTATCCACGAGGCTATGGCGAGCTCGAAGAAGACCAAGCAGCTATTCGACTAGGCGTTAAGGCGTTGCTGGAGGGGCGGCTAGAAATACCGATGAGAATTACCAACTTGCCTAGATCTAATTCATCTAGCGGCTCGTAAGCCGCAGGCAAAAGAAAACCCGCCGAAGCGGGTAACATATGGTGAATGGCTACCGCCTATAGATTTGGTGCATGTAGTCCTCAAGTTCTTGGGCCGCGCTGCGAATGGGCGGGTGATAGCCTCTGGTGCTAAGGAAGCTGGGATGTGAAATCTTTTCCTGGTCGCGCTGTTTAGCGTCTTCTTCGAAGTTTTTTAGTAGTTGGGCGCGCCGTTGATCGGGAGGTACATTATCGAGCAAGTTATACCTCGTGGCGGGCACGTCCTTCATTAGCTTTCCCATTATCTCTCCTTGTGGGTTTTGATTAGGAAGGGGTAGCATATTTATCGGCGATCTTGACGCCAGTCAGTAGATTCTCTCGTAGACGTGATCCTACTGCTGAGTATATTGTTACTACCCGTTTCGCGAAATCGTCTCTCCGTTGGGAAAGTGAGTATTCAATTGCGTATTCGTTTCATTTCTGTTTACGTCATTTGTCCGCCCGTAGTGCTACCCACACAGCGTACTGGGCAATAGCAACCTTGCTTTTGATCAGATTCAGGCGCGTCCTTAAGATAAAACGGCCGGGCGAGAGTGAGCGTATGAGTGCTGCACACACCATTATTCTTGTAACTACAAAAATAGCTTTACCAGTCCATTTAATGTAGCTACAATAATTCAATGAATATCACCTTTGACCCTGTGAAAGACAGATCCAACCAGACGAAACACGGATTGTCTTTGGCGGTTGCGGCCGGCCTGGATTGGCCCGAGGTTTTGGTCAAGCCTGACACCCGCCGCGACTACGGCGAGCTGCGCGAAATAGGGTACGGGGTGATCGGTGATCGCTTGTACTGCGTGGTGTTCACGCAGCGACGCGACACCATACATGTGATCAGCCTGCGTAAGGCAAACTCACGGGAGGTACGAAGCTATGTCGCACAAACGTAAATTGATCATGCCCACCGAGGCAGAGGACGCGGCGATCAATGCCGGTATCGCCGCGGATCCGGATACCTACGAGCTAAGCGAAAGCGAATTCAAACAATTGAAGCGAGCAGGGCGCCCACGTAGCGCGCAACCGAAAGTGTCCCTGACAGTGCGCTATGACGCGGACATCATCGAGGCGTTCAAGGCTGGTGGCGATGGCTGGCAGACCAGAATGAATCATGCGCTGCGCGACTGGCTCAAGACGCATCGCGTATAGGCAAAAGAAAACCCGGCGCGGGGCCGGGTTAGAGAGCCCTCCAATGATGAGGGGCTGGGGCGTGTTAGTTGCCTATTTCTTGTCTTGATGCTGCTGTCCGGATTGCCCCTGCCCCGGCTTTTGCTCGTCTTTTTGCTGTCCGGATTTCTTTTGGTCCTGTTGGTCAGGCGCTTGCTGCTTTTCGGGCTGGTTTGATTGGTTCTGTGTCATAGTTGTACTCCAGAGAGTGTTTGGTCCGCGCCTATCAGAATGATTTAGCTACGGCTTTGGTTCGGTTAAGGTAGGGCAGTAGACCTGCCGGGCCGTACTGCGTCTTAATAAGGCAGGCCGGGGAATTTCTCTTTCATTAAGCGAAGGATTTTGCGGCGAACTTGTATCCGACTTTTACTATGGCCGATTTCGTCTAATGGCGATGGCGGGGGCGGCGGCCAGTCCATATCCATCGCCTTTTGCTCGGATTGAAGAGTTCTTAAGAAGGGGAGAATATATGTCATGATGGCTCCAAGAGCTTCCTAGCGGATTCGCGTCAAATCTGATCTAGGATTATTTCCCTTGGCGAATCATTGCGGCTTCGATGAAACCGGTGTGCAAAGGGCGGCATGCTGAAGCTGAGTGGGAAGGTTCGCATTTAACCGTTGTAATTACGTGGCTTCCTTAGCTGATGGATTCAGTGTGGTCCTTGCGGCGTTATAAAGATAGCGTTTCTTTGTATCTCTTTTTCTTTTGGCAAAAGAAAACCCGCCGGGGCGGGTGGGGGGCTCACTTTAAGCGGCGCTGGAGCCGCTCTAGCGCCGCTTCTATGCGGCACCATGGTTAAACCAGAGGCGCCAAGATACGTCGGCCTTACTATAGCAAGGCATCGCGAACCGGCGACGCAATGATGTCGAGGTCGTTCGGCGTAGCAACATGGGCGACCCACGACAAGCATAGCGCTCGCCATAGCGCGTCTGAGCCGACAAACAATTTATCTGCGGCCCTCCGAGGCCACTCGTGATGATCTTTGGCTGACATAGCACTATTAAGCGCGTCTATGGTGTCGGAAGGGCTGCGACCAATATGCTGCGGCACTTCAATCCAGTTCTGTTGTTGCAATGCCTCAAATATTACTATCTCTGGAGCCTCTCCCCCGGGAAGAATGTTGCAGCCGCTAGCGGGGGTTTGGTCGCCGTCAAGGAAAACTACTGATGGTCTTGGAAATCTTCTTTGATCAACCATTTGACCTAAGGCCAAGCCGACACTTGCAGTGCCAAAAGGAGATATTTTTGAGCGAGCTAGAAGAGTCGGGTCGGCGGCCACCAAGCACTCTGCAATCCACGCTTCCGCGCGGACGTCTTCTACGTAAATGTCTACCTCTGGATGGTGTTCTTCATCCATTCTTGTCATGGCAAACTCGGGGCTTACCCCGGTCACGATGGTTTTGCCTTGTACCCCTTCCATCAGATAGATCCTTCCCTCGGGCGGTAATTCTTCGAGAACGTATGGTGAGTGTGTAGTGACTATTATTTGGAGCTCGCGCTCGCGGGCTAATCTCGCAATATCTCTCATTAGCCGACGCTGGGCCCGTGGATGAAGAGAGCTTTCTATTTCATCTATCAGGACTAACCCATACTTTGGAAATTCTGCGGCGAGTAGCTCCGCTGCTGCAATTTCCCCCGCCCCCTGATGAAAGCCAGAATATCGAGCCACCGAGTTCTGAAGCACGGGAACGAACCTTCTTGGGTCTGCATCTGTTAAGGATAGCCCTGCGGCGGTGTAATTCTTGTTCATGATTTCAGAGAGACGGGAGAGCTTGGCCTGATCAAACGGCGTATGCTGCCCCTCGATGACGTTGGCTTTCAGCAGCTTGATATACCCGACTCTAGCGCCCACAGGTTGAATCCGACTCAGATCGACATACTCAACTTCCCGCTCGGGTCGCTCCGGGTTCCCGCGCCATCTGTCTGATGGTTTTCGTACCGTCTTGGTTTGCGATTGCGTCCCTTCCCTGTAGGAAAACCGGATAATCGCTCCTTGAATCCGCTCAAATGGAGTGTCCGGGAAAAACTTGGAGGCGTATCGCTCAGCCCCCTCGCGCTTGCTCTTATAGACTGATGCGGCAGCTTGAAGCGCCGTGCTCTTTCCTGATCCGTTTTCACCCACTATGGCGACGATAGGAAATTGGAGATCGATCCTTTGTCCGGTCCAGCCCCGAATGCCGCTCACTTCTATCCACTCTAGCCGCTTCGGCCATGACTGCCCTGTACGCCACTTATTGTCTAGCCGTCTCATTTCTGATGATAGCGCCACCTTACCCCCCCCTTCATGTTTACCAATTAATCTAACCCTCACATCCCCACATCAAACTAAACCCTTATCCTCGACAGTCAATGCACGACATGCCCCAAAGGAGGGGGGGGTACTTGGATAGCACGGCCTACTAGTGGCTCAATATTGCTTCTTGCGTTAGTCACTTGTTGCTGACGCGACGATAGCCGCAACCACGATCCAAGCAACCACAGATATTGTCCAGGCTGCGCCCGTGTACTGGTCGAACGGCGTTATCTCAAAAAATCGACCTATGGAGTTCCCGCTAAGCCAACGGAGAGCCAGATTGCCCGGCCAGCACCCAATAAATTCCATCCAAGCCCAAACATCGGAGATAGTGAACACTCCGTCGCCGGTTATGTCGGCCCTCATGCGCCGGTCTCCCTATGATCATGCCCGCGCTTGATGCCGGCAAAACCGCGAACAATCCATCCTATGACATAGGAAAGTCCAAACAAAATAATCAAAAAAGCACCAAGTATTTGAGCCGTTTCTTTCCTGTCTTCTGAAATTGAATCGGCGACACTTCGTTCTATTTTCGGCCTCAAATCATCGAGAAAAAGATAGTCCCGCACTACTTTTTGCCTTAATTCTCTTGAACTGGCTCCCTGGATAGATGAGTCAAAGCACACCTCTATGGTTGCTCCTTTAATTGGGCTTTCCTCTCTCCATATCATTTCTGTCTGTCCTGGGTACGGGCAGGCCTTTATTAGCGCTGGAGGCGTCCATGCTTTAAGCAGTACCACGGACTTAACAAAAGGAGACGGAAACACAAGATTCCATGCGCCAACCCCTATACCAACAACGGCAATAAGCCTAACAACTCTCCTGCATCCTTCAAAAATATTTATTCTCATTTGGTAACTCTCTTGCCACAGGAGCCGCCCTGGAGGAATGAAGTTTAGTCGCTCGGCTAAGATTTTTTAATATCTAGGCCCACATTGCCCGCAGCCACGATAAAGGCTCTTTCGAGCGCTATCGCATCATCGCCTTTGACCGCGTAAACCTTGGATTCGTCTATTTTGGGGAAGGGCCAGTTGGTTCTGCTAGATTTGATTATTGGCTGACCTGCTGCGGTGCCTGGCAAAGGCTCATCAAACCCAGTAATAGCCGCAATGCGATTCAGTTGATCGAGACTCGCTTCGTGGTTGCCTTTCTCCCACGCCCAAATGTTGCCCTTAGTCAGTCCCATTTGCTCGCCCAGCTTTTCTTGGGTGAGCTTGGCGTGCAGGCGGGCAGCCTTGATCCATTCCTTCATGTCCATGATATGCAGTGTAGAGAAAATCTGTACTTTCATGGTCTATTTATTCTTGACTTTATGGTATAGAAAAACTAGACTTTGAGTATGGACACATCGAAACATACTCATCCAGTTGAGGAAGCGGCACAAATCCACGGGTCTGAAGCATCTCTTGCTCGGGCGCTGGGCGTCAGTCGAGGTGCTCTCAACCAATGGAAAGGGCCTGGACGCGAAGTTCCGGCCGAGCATGCGCCAAAAATCGAACGGCTGACCGGGGTGCTTTGTGAGCGACTTTGCCCCTCTGTTGATTGGTCGCTCATCAGGACGAAACCGATTCGACGCGAACTCCAAGAGGTGAAGCATGCGTGATGCTTTTGCGTCCTGGCTTGTTGGGCTGCCGATTACATGGCTGCTTGCTGAGCGCGGCTTCAAATCCGCGCATCTGCTTCCGCTTTGCATGGCTCGCGCTGTCGGCGTTCCGGTGCGCTGGGAACATCTCATGGGGCGGGTGAGTATTAATTCCGTTTCCGACGCTGCCGATTGTATGGCGGAATGCGAGGTGTGCCGACATGCGTAGAGAGCCAATGCTCAGTTTTGGCGTCGCGCCTTGCCGCCCAATCCGCGCCCAGCTCAACGATAAGAATGTCCTTGGCGGCGGTTCCTTCTTCATGTGTCACGCCATCGAAAACTGCCTTCCAGATTTCAAAAGCTACCAGCTCAGTCGATACAAAAACTCCGACGCCCTTGCTGTCAATCCAAAGGGGCGCCGCGCTCTTATCGATCAAGGCCTGGATGTTCTTCAAATATTTTTGCGCGAGTGCGGCGTTTTCTTTGGATGCCGAAATCAGCACAAGGTAGTTCCGCTTTTCACCCTGCGGTTCGGTATCGCCAAACGGATTCTCAGTCATGGCCACTCCTTCCGGAAAAACTTGGTTACTGGAATCTCTGAGCTTACCCGATTGGGATTGGCCGCCCCTATAAGCATTCTACCCATGTCAATGCACCGTCACTGCGCCCATGTCGTCGCAGCCCCACAAATGATTGATCAGCAGTCGCATGTAGATCGCGACGATGTGCTCATCGGTTGGGTCATCGAAAGCTTGATAGGCCAAGTCCGTGGCGTGATCAAACAATGCCTCATAGGTTTCTTCGCTCATGCCGGCATTGTCCACAAGGGGCAGGGCGGCGGCTATTCGTACTTTCCGAGTGTTGGTTTCGTCCATGACGAGACTGTAAGTCAAGGCAACGCAAATAAAAACGTTCAAGGAGCATCCGCATGAACAGCGTCGACGCAGCTCACGCCACGGTACACGACTATCCCGGCGGCTCCGAAAGCCTGGGCCCGCGAGCCGGTATAAGCCCTGCCGTCTTACGCAACAAGGTAAATCCG
>Ga0265293_10005659_pt1 | contig 20699 bp, 9 predicted proteins | sample Munlanlewell138R_FD_192505 | JGI IMG/M metagenome (GOLD analysis project Ga0265293, IMG submission 192505) | Leachate microbial communities from a municipal landfill in Southern Ontario, Canada - Leachate well 138R | ecosystem: Engineered > Solid waste > Landfill > Unclassified | place: Canada... | reverse complement strand
TCATATAAGGAATTTTTTGAGCTACAATATTACTAGTGTTTAAAAGAATGCTAAACAGTAATATTCCAATGCATGTTATCTTTTTCATAGAATTTAATTTTTAAAGTTTTTAAATATAGACTTTTTCTCAAAATTCCAAATAAAAAATAGAAAATAATGTTTTTTTACAATATTTACTATATTTTTTAGTTTTAAGATGTGTTAAGTTTTTATAATTTTGCAAAATGAAAACAAAAATTTATTTGGTTTTTATTTCACTATTGTCTGTGTTTAGTTTAAAAGCACAGATTAGTGATTCTAGCATTAATGTATTAAAGTTTTCCATTCATTATTCTATACATACTCCAAGTGCAGATATGGCAAAACGTTTTGGCTTCTCATCTATGATTGGTGGAAGTTTAGATTATAAACTTAAATCTAATTGGAGTTTTGGATTAGATGCATCTTATCTTTTTGGTGGGAATATTAAAGATTCCTCTTCTATTTTTTCTGAAATAATGACAGAAACAGGATATATTATTAACCAATATGGTGAATATGCAACTTTTTCTTTAAGCGAAAGAGGTTTTTACGCAGGAGCAAATATTAGCAAACTTATACCGGTTTTAGGTCCAAATAAAAATTCAGGAATACTAATTAATATTGGTGGCGGTCTTTTGCAGCATCATATTCATATTGAGAATAAAGATAATAATGCACCTCCAATTTTAGGCGATTATAAAAAAGGATATGATAAACTAAGTAATGGTTTTTCTGTCAAAGAATTTATAGGTTATCAATATTTAGACAATAAAGGATTAATAAATTTTTATTTAGGATTTGAATTTTATCAAGCTTTTACAATGAGCCGCCGAGATTATGATTTTAATCTTATGGGATATGATAATACAAAACGTAAGGACTTTTTAAGTGGATTTAGATTTGGTTGGATAATTCCCGTCTATACAAAAGCACCTGACAAATATTATTTTTATTAGATATGCTTTTTGCTTATAAAATAATTACTCAATCATATTTTTTATCAATTAAAATTGCCTCGCTTTTTAATAAAAAAGCAAAATTTATGATTCAAGGCAGAAAAAAATGGAGAGAAGAGCTTAAATCTAAAATTGATAAAAAATCAAAGTATATTTGGTTTCATTGTGCCTCTTTAGGAGAATTTGAACAAGGCAGACCTTTGCTTGAAAAAATAAAAACCGAAAAACCTCAATATAAAATTATTTTAAGTTTTTTTAGCCCAAGTGGATACCAAGCAAGAAAAGACTATCAATTTGCTGATATTGTTTGTTATTTACCTTTTGATTCAGCACAAAATGCAAAAGAATTTATAGAAATTACAAATCCTTCTCTTGTAATTTTTGTAAAATATGAAATATGGTATTATTTTTTAGAAAGATTAAATAAAAACAAAATTCCTACTTATTTAATTTCTGCCATTTTTCGTCCTAATCAGGTATTTTTTAAGTTTTATGGAAAAACATATCGTAAAGCTTTGGGATTTTTTGATAAAATATTTTTACAAACTGAAGAATCACAAAATTTGCTTAAAAAATATAATTTTAACAATACTTTGGTTTGTGGTGATACAAGAATTGATAGAGTTGTTGATATAGCGAAAGAAGATTACAATAATCCAATTTTTAAAAAATTTTGCAAAGATAAAACCTGTTTTGTTTTTGGTAGCACTTGGGAAGCAGATGAAAAATTGATTTCAAATTTTATAAATACTTCAGCTAAGGAATATGTATTTATAATTGCCCCACACGAAATTACAGAAGGTAAATTAAGAAATATAGAGCAAAATTTCAAAATTGAAAGTCAAAGATTATCAAAAATTGAAAAGCTAAATCCATCTACCCGACTAATAATAATAGATTCAATTGGCTTATTATCAAAACTTTATCGTTATGCAATCATTGCTTATGTTGGAGGAGGTTTTGGAAAAGGCATTCATAATATTTTGGAAGCTGTAGTTTATGAAATTCCTGTGATTTTTGGTCCAAATTACAAAAAGTTTAATGAAGCGACTGAATTAATTGCAAATCAGGTAGGCTTTAGCGTAAATACTTCCAAAGATTATGAAAATATAATGAATTTATTGATTAGTGGCGGTAATATATACAGAAACTGTCAAATTAATGCAAAACAATATATAAGTGCGTCTTTTGGCTCTACGCATAAAATATTTAATAATTTACTTTTTCTATGATAATGTTTTAAAATTTTGTGCATTATTTTTAGTTTTAAATTGTGAATATCTTTTCAATCTTCTTTAAGCAATTAAGTATAACAATCAGATTTACAGACAAATGCCATTGAAACCTAAGTAAAGTTATTAATTGCACATATAATTGTTAAAAACTAATTTAAAAACTTATATATTACTTAATTATAAAGGCTTACAGCGGTTAATTAATTTTTTTACAAAAATACTTGTATATATTTAACTATCTGATTTATGAGTTTTTAAGAAGCTGTTTTAATTATTCTCAATTAATTGTTAATAACCAAAGTTTTGTTTTTCTGTTTAAACTTTATATTTTAGTCTTGGTAAAAACCCTAAAAAATTTGGATTTTATTAAAACAGATTTAGATTAAAAAATTACAATATAGTATGAACTTGGAAAAAAAACAAATGGAACAGGATTTTAAGGCAGATTTAAAACGCAAGGTTTTTAGTGATTCAGAGGCATTATTGGCAAGTCAGGAGTATTTTAAAGGAGATGAGCTTGCTGCACGAGTGTGGATAAATAAATATGCATTAAAAGATTCTGATGGCAATTTATATGAGCTTACGCCGGACGATATGCACAGACGTTTGGTTAAAGAAATCTATCGTATAGAAAGCAAATATGAAAATCCACTTTCAGAAGAAATTTTATATGAATTATTTAAAGATTTTAAATATATAATTCCTCAAGGTGGTCCAATGTCGGGTATTGGCAATAACATGCAAATTGTTTCTTTATCAAATTGCTTTGTTATTGGTCATGATAGACCCACCGATTCTTATGGAGGCATTTTAAAAACGGATCAAGAACAAGTTCAATTAATGAAAAGACGTGGTGGCGTAGGTCATGATTTATCTCATTTACGTCCAAAAGGTTCGCCTGTAAAAAATTCTGCCTTAACTTCTACAGGTATTGTTCCTTTTATGGAAAGATATTCCAATACTACAAGAGAAGTTGCTCAAGATGGAAGACGCGGTGCCTTAATGCTTTCTGTTTCTGTAAAACATCCTGACAGTGAAGACTTTATTGATGCTAAATTAACCCAAGGAAAAGTTACAGCAGCAAATGTTTCTGTAAAAATTACCGATGAATTTATGAATGCACTTATTAATAAAGATAAGTTTATTCAACAATATCCTATTGATGATAGAGCACCTAAATATATAAAGGAAGTTGATCCACAAAAGATATGGAAAAAAATTATTCATAATGCTTGGAAATCTGCAGAGCCAGGAATTTTGTTTTGGGACACAATAATACGTGAATCTGTTGCTGATTGTTATGCAGATATTGGTTATAAAACAGTTTCTACAAATCCATGTGGTGAGATTCCTCTTTGTCCATACGATTCATGTCGTTTGTTAGCTATAAACTTATATTCATATGTTGATAATCCATTTACAAAAGAAGCTAAATTTAATTTTGATAAATTTAAACTTCATGTTGGATATGCTCAAAAAATAATGGACGATATTATTGATTTAGAATTAGAAAAAATAGACCAAATTCTATCAAAAATCAACTCTGACCCTGAAGATTTGGAGGTTAAAAGAATTGAGAGAAAGCTTTGGGAAAACATAAGACGTAAGGCAGAAGAAGGAAGACGTACAGGTGTTGGCATTACGGCTGAAGGAGATATGTTAGCTGCTTTAGGATTAATTTACGGCACAGATACGGCCAACGATTTTGCTACCGAAGTTCACAAAACTTTAGCAATTGAGGCTTATCGTTCATCTGTGAATATGGCAAAAGAGCGTTCTCCATTTATTATTTATGATTCACAAAGAGAAAAAAACAATCCATTTATTGAGCGTTTGAGAAAGGCTGATCCTGAAATGCTAAGAGAAATGGAAATTTATGGAAGAAGAAATATTTCTCTTTTAACAATAGCGCCTACAGGTACTACAAGCCTTATGACTCAAACAACATCAGGTATAGAGCCTGTATTTAGACCATTTTACACAAGACGTAGAAAAGTTAATCCAAATGATCCTGAAATTCGTGTTGATTTTGTTGATGAGCAAGGCGATAAATGGGAAGAATATAAAGTTTTTCATCATAAATTTTTAGTTTGGCTTCAAGCTAATAAATATGACGTTAATGCAGTGAAAAAAATGTCTAATGATGAAATTAATGAGCTAGTAAAAAAATCTCCTTATCATAAAGCTACCGCTGAGGATGTGGATTATTTGAATAAAGTTAAAATGCAAGGTTCAATTCAAAAATGGGTTGACCATAGCATTAGCGTAACTATCAATATGCCAGAAAACGTTTCCGAAGAAGTGGTTGAAGAGTGTTATCTAGAAGCTTGGAAATCAGGTTGTAAAGGAATTACTGTATATCGTGAAGGTTCTAGAGCTGGAGTTTTAATTTCAGATGATAAAAATGATAAACAAGCAAAACAAATTCTTGAACTTAAACGTCCAAAAGTACTTGAAGCTGATATTGTTAGATTTAGAAATGATGATGAGGAATGGATTGCTTTTGTTGGTTTATTAAACAGAATGCCTTATGAAATTTTTACAGGACGAGTTGAAGAAGATACTTTAAACATTCCTAAAACCATTGAAAATGGAAGAATAATTAAAGAAAGTGAAGAAGACGGAAATAATAGATACGATTTTCAATACACAAATAGATATGGTTATGCCACAACTTTTCAAGGTTTATCGCATCAATTTGATAAAACTTTTTGGAATTATGCAAAATTAATTTCTGGAGTATTGCGTCATGGTATGGCTATCGATAAAGCCGTAGAATTAGTTTCTTCATTAGAATTTGATAATGATAGTATAAATACATGGAAACGTGGTGTTGAAAGAGCTTTAAGAAAATATATCCCTAATGGAACTAAAGCGTCTAAAAAAGGAGATATTTGTCCAGGCTGTCAACAAGAAGATACTCAAATTTATCAAGACGGCTGTGTAATTTGCACAGATTGCGGATATTCTAAATGTAGTTAAAAAGTTTTTTTAAGTAAGCAAGCATAAAAACAGAGAAGCTCTAATTTAGCTCTCTGTTTTTTTCTTTTTTTACCTATTACTCTTCTCCTGGTTTTTATCTACTTTTATATTATCTCCTTCTAAGCTTTTTAGGTTTACATCGCCCATGCCTTCAATAAATCCTGTTACTTTAAATTCTGTTCTACGATTAAGTTGGTGTTCTTCTTCTGAACATCTTACTCCGTTTGAACATCTGTTTAGTAATCTAGTTTCGCCGTAACCTTTTGCAGTAATTCTGTCTTTGTCAATTCCGTTGTCTATAATATATTTTACAGCCGAATCGGCTCTGCGTTGAGATAAATTTAAGTTGTAAGCATCGCTTCCGCGAGAGTCGGTGTGCGAGCCTAATTCAATTATAATACCTGGGTTTTCAACTAATAATTCAACGACTTTATCAAGCTCTATTGCTGCATCAGGACGGATATTAGCTTTGTCGTAGTCGTAATAAATATTTTCTATCACAATTTCTTTGTCTAATACTATTCTTTCAAATATTAATTGTACAAATACTGTGTCCTTAAAGCTTTCGCAGTGAGTTTCAATTGTTTGAGCTGGTATTGCAAAAAATTCAGGAGAAAAACCATTTACATTGTATTTGGATTCGCAGTTTACTTTTATTTCATATTTTCCTGGTCCAACATTAGGTACTGTCATTTTATCGTCAGGATCTGTTGCTTCACAGTGCATAACATTGATTTGGTCTTTTGCAATTTCTAATTTACCATCATCCATTCTTTCCCAAGTGCTTACTGCTAATATCAACTCTGTTGGAATTGGTGGTGGTGGGGGTGGTATATATTTAAAAGTATAAATATCGTCAGCTCCTTGGCCGCCATCTCTATTTGAGGTAAAAAAACCTGTTTCTCCGTCTAGGTCAGAAAATAATATTGCAAAATCGTCTTTAGAAGAATTAAAAGGTGATTTTAAATTTTCTGGTTTAGTCCAATTTGCTCTTGCACCTGTGGTCTTAAACATATCTAAACCGCCCATTCCGAGATGTCCGTCTGAGGAGAAGTAAAGTGTGCCGTTTTTTTCTATTACTGGAAACATTTCTTTGCTTGGTGTATTGATTACATCACCTGCATTGCGAGGAGTTCCCCAAGTGTTATTTGCTGTTTTTTCACAAAAATAAATATCAGTTTCGCCTTGTCCTCCTGGCATATCCGAAACAAAATATAGAATGTTGCCATCAGGTGATAATGCAGGATGACCTACTGAATATTCTTTGGCTTTATTATGTTCAAAAGCTGTGATTTCAGTCCACTGGCCGTCCACAAGTTTTGCAGAATAAATTTCTAATCTATCTGTAAACACTTCATCTGATTTGTCTGGAAGCCAGCTAGTTGGGTCAACATTTGTTCGCCTTTGTTTATGCTTTATTGTTTTTGTTTTTGTAAAATATAAAATTTGTTCTTTTTCATCAAAAACGCCAGGTCCGTTGTGGTATTCATCGTTTATGCCGTCTAATAATTTTATATTTTTCACTTCTATCTCTTCGGTATCTGTTGCGATTTCAACTTCGTATAGTTTGAAAAACGGAGTGCCTGTCCATTTATTATTTGTACTTAGTAAATTATTGAATCTGTCGGAAGTGAACAAATATTTTTCTCCAAATTTTATTAAAGAAAAATCAGAGTTTTTTGAATTTAATTTACTTAAATTTTCAATTTCAAAATAAACAGTGCTGTCTGCCAACCATTCTTGAGATTTTTGCAAACTCTTGATTTGAGCAAAAGCGTAGTCTGTATCTTCTAATTTTTGATAGACTTCTATTGCTTGATCGTATTTTCCTTCTATTTTCAACAAATCTGCATAAAGTTTTAAATCTTCTTGGTTTGCAGAAGCTTTTTCCACTAATTTTGACATTTGTTTTTCTGCATTTTTAGTGTCATTTAATTGCAAATAGCATTCAGTGAGATTTCTAATATCTGTATCACTTGCTTTGCCAATTGTTGCACGGGCTTCATAAAGCTTTGATGCTTTGGAATATTCATATTTATCCATAAGCTTTTCTGCTTTTTTTAGATTTTTTTGCCCAAATACACTTATTGAGGAAATTAAGATTAGTATCGTAATGCTAAATTTCAAAGTTTTGTATATCGTTTTCATAATTACAAATTTTTATTGTGATAAATATTAGAAATATCTCGGTGTTTTCATTCTTGTATCCATTTTTGCAGGAAGTGTGTAATCTAATATGATTTCATGTCCACCCCAAGAGCTTAGCGAACTTACGCTTTGTGTGTAAGCATAACCAATTAACCAAGATTTATTGATATTCCACTCTGTCATAAAAACGACAGCATCTCTCATTTTCAGGCTATTGTCTAAGCCCTCGCTTGTTAAAATATTAGCTCCAAATCTGTAAGTTGCACCTAACCAAAATTTTTCTTTAAACAAAAAGTGTGCTGTTACGTCCATATTTGTTTGAGCTTTAAAGTCTTCGCGTATCAAGAAACTTGGTTTAAACTTCACATTTTCACCTAAATCAAACACATAGCCTGCTGTTAGGTAATAATGTCGAGCTTGTGCAACATTAAGTCCGTCTGGTGCTTGGATTAAGTCGCCCAGCATATCTGTGATAGAGAGTCCTGCGTAAAACCTTGCAGAGTAAAGGAATAAACCAAATTTAGGGTCAAACCTAAAATTATTTATTCTGTTTAAAGGCACAAAGTTATCGTCTATGGTTTCAGAATTAAGTTTTCCACCATCAACCATAAAATTACTTAAACCTACTGCTAACCCCATTGATAAGTTTACTTTTTCATTTAGTTTTAAAATATAAGAATACGAACCAAAAAGACCTTGTTGGTTTTGTGCTCCTATTTTATCGTTTATCAACTGTAAGCCTAAACCCATGCTTTTTGTTGGAGCTCCTTCTATGCTCAGCATTTGAGTAGAGGGTGCTCCATCAAATCCTACCCACAGGGCGGAATACGAAAGGTTTACATGTGTCCATTGTTTTGTGCCAGCATAGGCAGGATTAATGGTCATTGGATTAAAAATGTATTGGTTGAGGACAGAGTTTTGCTGAGCAAAACCCTGTATTCCCAATAATACTAAAGCGATTATTATTATATTTTTTTTCATTTCTTTAAGTTTTTATATTATTTAATCCTTTATCTTAAAATTGTTACGTAACCTTTAATTTTTTCGTATTCACCACAGACTTTAACTTTCATCATCCAGAAGTAAGTTCCTTCGCTTAAGTTAGAGCCGTCCCATGAGTTATCGTAATTTTCTTGAGTATATACTTCGTTACCCCAGCGGTTGTAAATTACTAATTCGTTTTCTGGGAACTTATCTAAGTTCTTGAATACAAAGTAATCGTTTTGCCCGTCATTATTAGGTGTGAAAACGTTGTATGCTTCAGGTAAGTAATCTAAATTTTCTGCTGTTAGTTCAATATCTATAGTTTTTTCACAGCCTAAAATATCTGTTACTGTTAGAGTATAATTACCAGCGTTCAAGCCTGAATTGATTTCTTGGTTAGCTCCATTTGACCATGTATAAATATATGGTGAGCTTCCGCCTTCAACTTCAACTTCAATTTCGCCTTCGCCACTATAATTACAATTGTCGTTAATTACGCTAACTAAATCAATTTCAATTTCTATAGCTGAATCAATTACAAAATTAGCACTTGCAGGACATCCATTATTATCCCTAATTGAGACAGTATATTCGCCAGCTGCAAGATTTCTGATAATATTATCATTTGTAACTGTATTATCGTTAATAGTATAAGTATAAGGAGCTTGACCACCTTCTATAAGTATCTCAACTTCTGCATCATTTTCGCCATAGCAAGAATTAGCAGAAAGTACTTCTATGCTTGCAGACAGAGTATTTAAGCTAGAAATTGTAATCGTAAGAGCTTGACTTGTACAGCCATTTGCATCCATTACAATAAGTTCTAAATTGCCTTCGCCTGTAATATTACCAAATGAAGACTCATTTTGATAAGTTAGGCCTCCGTCTATTGAATATTGGTATGGTGTTGTTCCGCCATTTGCATTTAGAACAATTCCAACTTCACCTTCATTACAAGTAGGAGAGTGGCTTAGACTTAGTTCGTCAGGACTTGTTATTTCTACTTCAATTTCAAAACTACAAGCATTTTCGTCTTCAGCAATTATAGTATAAGTACCAGCAGCTAAGTTTTCAAACACATTTGAATTTTGGCTTGAACCATCGCTTAATGTATAAGTAAATTCACCTGTGCCACCTGTTATTTCAAGTGTGATAGAACCGTCGCTTAATCCATAACAACTTAGGTTTTCAACTTCTAGGTTTGCTAATTCTAAACTTGAAATTGTTACTAATTGGTCGCAAGTTGAGCTATTTCCATGTATGTCAGTAACTGTCCATGTTACAGTGGTGGTTTCGCCTATTGTAAATTCGGCTGGTGCATTATTTATTACACTTTCTATTCCACAATTATCTGCTACTTCAGGATAAGGCAAACTTACACTTGGCAAACAGCTTGTTATATCAGCAGGACAAATAATTGTAGGAGCTTCATTGTCTATTACAGTAATTAGTTGTTCGCAACTTGTTTGGTTACCTGATGCATCTGTTACTGTCCAAGTTACAGTTGTTGTTCCAACAGGATAATTAGCCAATGCATCGTTTACTATGCTTGCAACTGCGTCATTATCAGATGTTAGCGGATGTCCAATATCCGAAACTATAGCAAAACATTCTCCTGCATCATTGTTAACAATAATGTCTTCAGGGCAGGTAATTGTTGGTGGCTCTTCATCTATAACTGTGATTATTTGTTCACAATAAGCTGTATTTCCTGAAGCGTCAGTTACTGTCCAAGTTACAGTGGTTTCTCCAATTGGATATACTGCTGGTGCATCATTTTCTATGGATTCTACTTGGCAGTTGTCGTCAGTTACAGGATAACCAATACTTAGTTCACTTGCATAATTTTGTCCTAAATCTGCAGTAAAAGTAAAGTTTGGTGGACAAGTAATTGTTGGTGCTTCATTGTCTATTACAGTAATTAGTTGTTCGCAACTTGTTTGGTTGCCTGATTCATCTGTTACTGTCCAAGTTACAGTTGTTGTTCCAACAGGATAGCTAGCTAATGCATCGTTTATTATACTTTCTACTTGGCAGTTGTCATCTGTTGCGGGCCAACCAATATCTGTTATTATTGCCGAACATTCAGCAGGGTCATTGTTTACTGTAATATCTGGTGGGCAAGTAATTGTTGGTGCTTCATTGTCTATTACTGTTACAATTTGTTCACAGCTTGTTGAATTGCCTGCATGGTCTGTTACTGTCCAAGTTACAGTTGTTTCTCCTATTGGGAAACTTTCAGGAGCATCATTGACAATACTTACTACTTGACAGTTGTCATCTGTTAGAGGATAGTCTAAATCTAAGTCTGTAGCAAAACATGAGCCTAAGTCAGTATTTACGCTTATGTCATCTGGGCAAGTAATTGTTGGTGCAATATTATCTGTGATTGTAAAACTTACATCTGCTTGGTCGCAATTTGCAGGATTTAAAACCTCACAAATTTGATATGTAATTGTATAGTCGCCTAAAGCTAAGCCACCGGGAACTATAAGGCTTCCATCAGGATTTAAAATAAGCCCCGATATGCCACCATCATTTATTATTGTAATGCTTACATCATCAGAATTAACAGGATTTCCATTTAATAAATCATTATCTAAAACATTACCTGCTAAGCCGCCTAAATCACAAGATAAGTCAATTGCACTAAAGTCGTCGTTATTAGCAATAATCTCATGTGAGTCGAGATTTGAACTTGCGCTGTCTTCAGCTTCTACGTCTTCTCCATTTGGAGCTTCGCCTTCTACTTTAACAATATTTATTATGGTGCCATTGTCAATATCCGCTTGAGTTACAGTGTAGTTAGTGTAGAATGTCTGACTTCCCCCTACGGCCAAGTTTGTAATTGTCTCGCTTAAGCCTGTTAGTGGGTCGTTTACTTCTAAATTAGAAATAGTTACGTTACCATTATTTGTTACAGTGATTACATAATGCAACACATCGCCGATTACAGAATATGTGCTTTCATAAACGGTTTTGGTAATTAGTAGGGATGGATTTTGATCTAATGGGGTTGTTACATCATCATCTTCATCTATTGGATTATCATTAGTGTCTTCACCTGTAACCAATACTTGATTATAAACTTGACCTGCATCAATATCAGCTTGAGTAATTGCATAGTCTGCTGTATAAGTCCAAGTCTCAGCAACTTCTAAAATATTATTAGTATTAATACTTTCTGTTGCTGTGCCTAAAGAAACTCCTGCAGATGTCAACATTGGATCTGTAATTACAATATTGTCTATGCTCACATTACCTGTATTGCTAAGTACAATAGTATAAGTTATAATATCTCCAAGTTCTGCTGGACTGTTAACTGAACTAGCATAAGCTGTCTTGCTTACTGTATAAGAAGGATCCATTACTAAAATATTAACAGTTCCAAAATCATTTACTATTGCAAAATCATCACAAATGGAGAATGAAATTTCATATTCAAAAGTATAAACACCTGGTTCTGTGCCAGCATCAACAGTGATTGTGCCATCAGGATTTATTACAATTCCTTCAGCCTCATCACCAATTTCATCTTCAATATCTCCCCAAACCACTGTAATATCATTAAAATCTAAAGCACTTCCGTTAAGAAAATCATTATCAAAAACAGAAGAGCTAACAAAACCGGTTGAACTCAAACCTTGATAATTATCATCATTAGCTTGAATATTTGGAAGAGTTGGGTTTACAATCACATCATAATTACAACCAGCAATATTTCCACCATAATCAATAATTGTCCAATTAATATTAGTTACTCCCAAAGGATATGGATCTGATAAACTCAAACCATCACTTCTTTCTGGTTTATACACCTCAATGCCACAATTATCAGTATATGCAGGAAGGTCCATACTTATACCTGTAACTTCGCATTCGCCTAATAAAGCTGTTACAATTACGTCATCAGGACATGAAATATTTGGAGCTTCTGTATCAGTAATAGCTACAATAATACTTGCCTGATCACAATTTGTTGGATTTAATTTTTCGCAAATTTGGTAAGTCATATTAAAGGTACCAACAGATAAACCAACAGGAATATGTAAATCACCGTGTTCATCAATATAAGCAGTACTTAGTCCACCATCATCAATAATTGTAATATTCACATCAGTTGCTACAATAGCTACTCCGTCTAACAAATCATTTAATAAAACATTGCCAGCTACTTGTCCTAGATCACAAGGAACAGGATTTGAAGAAAAATTATCGTTATTTGCAACAATATCTGCCATTCCTACTGTAATAGTAACTGTTGCATCATCACAATTTGCTGGGTTTAAAACTTCACATATTTTATAAGTTAAAGTATAAATTCCTGCTGGAGTTCCTGCTGCTAAATCAACACTTCCATCAGGATTTAATGTTAAACTTCCAGTCGGATCTGAAATTGTTTCTGTCAAAGTAACCTCGTCTGGGTCAACAGGATTTCCATTTAATTCATCATTATCAAAAACATTTAAAATATTTGCTTGACCGGAATGACCATTTGCACTAGCGTTATCATCATTTGCAATTATTTCAGCCTCTTCAACACTTATAATTACATCAGCGTAATCACAATTTGTTGGATTTGCTATTTCACAAATTTTATAAGTTAAAATATGTGTTCCTGCTGGTGTACCAGGAAGAAGATTAACACTTCCGTCAGGATTTAATGTGATATAAGCATTTGGAACACTAACTGTTAAATTAAGGTCGTCAGGATCAACAGGGCTTCCATTTAATAAATCATTTGTGAAAACATTTAAAATATTTATTGCTCCATCATATCCATTAAACGGACCAGCTAAATCATCATTTGCAATTATAACATTTATTGGTTTTGTAGTTTCTGAATCCGTATTATCGCTAGGATTTGGATCGTATTGGTCACTTTGGCTAATTGTAGCTATATTAAGATAATTGCCACTTAGTAAATTAACTCTTGCTGTTATAGTTAAAGTTTCAGAACCTGGAAAAGGTATAGAGCTTATTGACCAATCTCCAGTGTTTTCATCGTAAATGCCTGCTGTTACCGAGCTAGAAACATAAGTGTAACCATTTGGCAATAAATCATTTACACTAACATTATGAGCTGTACTTGGTCCGTTATTTGTTACAAGTATTGTAAATACAACTTCGTCTCCAATATAAGGTGTGAAATTATCCACAGTTTTTGAAATAGACAAATCGGCCATTGCACGAATTGGAGTTGTAAATGTAGATTCATTATTTGAATTATCAGGATCTGTTATAGGGTCTGAATGGCTTATAGTTGTAGTGTTTACTAAACTTCCTGTGGCGTTTTCTTGAACATGTCCACGAACAATAAGCACACATTGTCCACCAGCTATAATAGTTCCAATATTTCTTGAACCTGGCCAATTAGCAAAATTAGCTTGACAAAGAGAAGCTTCCCAATCAACTATAAAACCTGGTAATATATCATCAATTATTACATTAGTTGCATCGCTAGGTCCATGATTTTTATAAAATAATGCATAATAAATTTCATCTCCAGCCGTAATTCCTACTGGGTCAATTACATAGTCATATGGGTTACCAAAAATTTGAGCTTGGCTTAAAGGTAAAATAGAAGGATTAATTTGTATTTTTATAATTTCTAAATCAGCTTCTAAATCAATACTTGTAGTAGTAGTTGAAGTGTTATTAAAAGTTATATTATCAGGTGTATCAGAGTGAGTTGTTGCAGTATTTACAAGACTTCCTGTTGCATCACTTTTAACTTTAGCTCTAATTAATATTGTAAAGCTATCTAAAGGGCTCAAAGAGGCTAAACTATAAAGTCCTGTCCAAGTATTCCAAGTTAAACCACCATCATCAGAATATTCTATATCAGAAAGCTTTGACACATCAACATCATCATGAATGTGAACATTATTAGCTGTAAATGTATTGTCGTTGTTTACAACTGTAATAGAATAAGTTATAGTATTTCCTGCAATAATAGTTGCTGGAGCAGTTTTTACTATAGAAAGGTCAACCTCTTCGTTAAGTGGTGTATATATTGTGTCATCATTATCTAGAGGGTCGGGATCGTCATTATCACTAGAAACTGAAGCCGTATTTGGAATTGGATTAACATTTGGGTCTGGGCTTGCATCAACAACAACACCTCTAATAAGAAGAGTGTAAGTGTCATTAACATCTAAATCTCCAATATTTAAACTACCTGTCCAAGGCAACCAAGAACCACTACCTGGATAATATTCTTGGTTGCTTATTATATTAGGATCAATTATGTCTTCGATTATCACATTTGTAGCATAACTTGGACCAGAATTTAAAACAGTAATTTCATAAATAATAGTTGAATTTGGACCTACTGCTGCTGTAATAGCTTTTTTAGAAATACTTAAATCCGAAGATTGTGTTATTGAAGTAATCAAAACAGCCTCATTATTACTTTCGTCTGGATCAAAAGTGTCTGAGCTATAAATAGTTGCAGTATTTGTTAAGCTTCCGCTTGCAGCAGGATCTACATCTCCTCTAATTAAGATGTAATTGTATCCACCACTAAAGAAACCGCCTAGTGGTCGTGTTCCGTTCCATGGCATCCAAGTGTTACCATAATTTAAAGACATTTCAGCATTTGTAATTCCAGATGGCATATTATCAGTAACTAAAGCATTTACAGAAACATCTGGACCTGCATTATGTACCTCTAAGTAATAATATATTTTTGTTCCTGCTGTAATAACTGAAGGAGATACTGTAATAAATTCTGTAGAATTACTTACAGGCAGGTTAGATGGATCGATTTGATATTTCAGAATAGAAACATCAGCAGTTTCAATAACCTCAATTGTAACAGTGGCATCATCACAGTTTGTTGGATTAGCTAACTCACAAATTTGATAAGTCAGAGTATAAGTTCCACCAGGTGTATTTGGTGATAAATCAACACTTCCATCAGGATTTAATGTTAAATGACCTGTTGGTTCAGAAATTGTTTCTGTTAAAATTACATCAGCTGGATTAACAGATGAACCGTCTAGCAAATCATTATCAAATACATTTAAAATATTTGTTTGACCTGTTGTACCATTAACTCCTGTTTCTGAATCATTATTAGCAATTATTTCTAAAGCATTATCTATAGTAATAATAGCTGTTTCGGTACAGCCTTTTGAATCAGTTACAACAATTGTGTAAATTCCAGCTTCTAAATTACTAAACACACTAGATGTTTGCGAAGCTCCTCCATTCAAAGTATAAGAATATGGAGAATTTCCACCAGAAGTATTTACTGTAATTTGTCCTGTATTTGCATTATAATATTGAATTATGCCTGTAATATTCAAGTTAACAAATATTTGTGGTAAAACAGTTACACTAACACTTGCACAATCTGAAATTCCGCAAGAATTTTCCCAAGCAGCATAATAAGTTGTGCTTGTTGTTGGTGCAGAAATACTTAAATTATTTCCTGTTCCTATCAATGTTCCTTCGCAAGAACCTGAATACCAATTTAAATTATCGCCTAACCCACCACTTGCTGAAAGAATAATATTACCTGTGCTTCCAAAACATAATTCTGTTTGGCTAGAATTTGCAAGGCTTGGTGCTATTGGCAATGGATTTACATCAACAATAATAGGAACTTTATTTGTACTTATACAAGAACCTGAAATTGCCTCTGCAACATAATACGTGTTAGTTCCGACAAGACTTGTAGAAGGAATAATCTCCAATTGCGGATTTCCAGTTAAAGAATTGTAATAATATAAACTATATGATGGATTGCTTGCTGTTCCAGTAAGTGGAGCTGCAATATCATTTTCGCAATAAGTTAATGGACTAATCACACTAGGAACTGAACTTAAATCTGTTATTTCAATAGTAAATTCAAAATAACAAGAACTTGCTCCAGGAGGAATAGCATAATAAGTATGCACACCTGTTAAATTTGGGTAAGGATTTGAAATTGTGTATTCTGTTGAACTTGAGCTAACAGGATATTCATCATAAAATCTTGAACCTGCAGGAAAACTTCCAGAAAATTCAGTAATTGGAATTGGTGCAGTAATATTACACTTCTGAAACTCTATCACTGTAGGAGTTCCCGAGCAGTTTGTATTTACATAATTATCCGAATGAATAGAAAATTTAATAGGCTCATTTATAGGCTCTCCAATACATTCACCTTCCATTTGATAGCCTTGGGTTGTAAGTTGATTATTAAAGGTAGTTTGACTAATTGCACCAGTTCCGGTCATAAGCCCAGATACATTAATTTCTGGTGAGCAATTTATATTTGACAAAATACTACAATCTGTTGTTGCTTCAATTCTAAAAGTTAATGTTCCTAGCAATTCGTCCGGGTCTAGTGGTAATGGTAAAGTTCCAATATCCCAAATTATAGCTCCAGTTCCTGTATAAGAAGGATCAAAATAAAGATTATTTGGACTTGGAGCAGGATTAAAGAAAACCTGACGTGAAGCAGAAACATAACTTGAAGCAAAAGGTAAAGGTATTATTAGTTTAAAATCATTTATAGGCTCTGTACCTTTATTTCTTAATTCTACAGTAAATTCTGTATCTTCTCCCGGGTCAACATGTATAGGATCGCCTTGAGTATAAGGCACATTATCAATACTTGCCAACTCAATAAAAGCCTCTGCTGTAGGAATATAAGCATCAACTGACATAGCAATCATGAAAATAATATAAGTATCTTGAGTAGTACCATACCTAAATTTTGTGGAAGTTTGATTGTTGCTTATTACAGAATTTCCTGCGTTAGGAATATCAAACATAGAAATATCCAAACCTGTATTATTTATTAAGTTTGGATTTCGGGGGTTTCCGCCAGTAAAAATTGAACTATTGTAAAAATTATTTGTAGAATTTCCACTATGACTTAAACTTATCCAACTAGTGTTTTGATGATTTCTTATTTGTAAATAATCTCCTGAAATACTAACATCACCTTCACCTGCTACAACGCCCAATTTCATATTAATATCTCCATGTTGGGCTGTGTGAAATCCAGAAATTGGTAATTCAAAATCAGCTGTAATACTACCCGCAACATAAGCATGACCATCAAAAATCGTAATATCTCGCCAATTCATTTTTGAATTTTCATAAACAACTATCATAGCCCAACCACCGTAATAACCTGTACTGCCTCCATTACCTTCAATTAAAGCAATATTAGCAACAAAATACTCGCCTAATCCATGTGTGCGAACATAATCAGTAACTTCTGCATAAGCAGAATACATTTGTCCATCAGCAGTCATAGGATAATAAATATCATTTGAGTTAGCAGTTATTGTTTGGTAAGTTTGACCAGATTTCTTTAATTGTACTTGACGCCTATTTAAGTCAAAACTTGGAGATTTTACAGAAGCATAAAAATATGTAGCACTCTGATCATTATTTTCCCTACGTTTCCTTAATGAATTTATTTCTATATTAATAGCTCCTGTATTAATTTCGTAAGGATTGTCAAACGTTATCTGCAACCAACGATTACTACTTGAATTACCTCCAGAACTAATACTATATTGGCTTGAAGGAATTGTTATTTCAGAACCTCCACCAACTTTAACTTTAACTGAATTTACTGTTACTCCGTTTGAAGTAAAAGTAAATACAACATTATCACCAGCCCCATCAGGAGTAAATGTATAAGTAGCAACTCGTGAACTTGAACCGGTTTGTGATATAGATAATGAGTAACCATTAAAAGAATTACCATCAGACCTATTATCTGTTGTTCCTCCAACAGTAAACTCCATCTCTCCAGTACCACCATTATTAGCTCTACCTGTCCAATACAAACCTGCATAAACTATATTCGAACAATTTGGATTTGCATCATTTTCATCTAAAAAAGTTAATGTAGCCGAAGACGAGTTTACAGTGCTTAGATCAGTATCAACGTCAATATATTTCATTTGAGCATTGTTACCACCATTATTGCTATAGCTTTGTAAACTAAGATTAGTGTTGCCTATTAACGTAAAATCTCCTTTCAAATTATATATAGTTTTTGAAGGAGTATATTGCGAAGTCCTTTGGGTAAAAGGCTTTTTTACTTGTGTAAAACTGAGATTACTTACAAGTAAAAACATCATGAATAAAAAGATAATTTTTTTCATAAGCTTAAATTTTAAGTGTCTTTAACTAAAATTTTATATTTTTAATTTGGAATAGAAATGTAATAATAAATAGAAACAGGAGATTTTGAATAGTTTCTAATTAAATTATTAATCTCATTTATATTAATATTATAATCAAACTCAAACAAAATATGTTTTAATTTTTCAAATTGCGAAAGAGCGGAAATATCCAAGTTTTGTCTCTTGTCGTTTTGTTTAACATATATTTTTAAAAATTCAACCTCAGAATAATCAGGGTTTTTTTCATAAAGTTTGTCTAAATTAGAAATAGAAATATCAGCCACTCTACAAGTTAGTGGGTCTGACTTTTGAGTTTTTTCATTACCTATTAATAAGCTAGGCGTATAATCAACATAATAAGATTTTAAACTTTGATATTCAGTATTGCTTGATTTTTTATAAGTTTCTTGGTTTAAAACTTGATTAAAATCAATTAAGTTTTGGCTAATCAAACTATGTGATAAAAATAAAATCAAAATAAAAGCTAAAGTGGAAATTGTTAGCTTTTTTAAATAAATAGTAAAATTTTTCATAAGGCATAAATTTAAGTAATTCAATTATTTTGTCGTTTGTAGAGACTTTTAAAAGTTAACTTGTAAAAACTATAACTAATATCAGCATTTAACTTTTAAATAAGCTCTGGTTTATTAAAACATATTTAAGATATATTTGTTTAGAAAAAGTTTAAATAATTTTCAAACAAAAGACTAAGCCCTTAAATATCAAGACGTTACAAAAGTGTGTTTCTAAAAGCTATAAGATAATAATATTGTTGTATTTGTTTTTCATATAAACTGTAATTTTATAAAAAAATACTTATTTTTGTGTTTTGCTTTGAAATTTAAATTTTTTTAAACTATAATTAGCAATCAAATCAAAATGAAAGAGAAAAAAGAAGCTAAGCAATTTCTTAAAGAGTTCATAAAAAACAAAAAACTCGTAGGTTCAGTACATCCAAGTTCAAAAACTCTTACAGAAAAAATGTTAGAAAATATAAACTTTGCTAAGACTAAAATAATTGTTGAATTTGGTCCAGGTACAGGAGTTATAACAAAAAAAATAGTCGAAAAAATGTCTGCAGACGCGACTCTTCTTGTTTTTGAACTGCATAAACCATTTTACGACAATTTAGTTGAAGAATTTAAAGATAAACCAAAAGTAAAAATCTTTAATCTTTGTGCAGAGAAACTTAATATGGTTTTAAAAGAAAATGGTTTTGAGTACACGGATGTTATAATCTCATCTTTACCTTTCTCAAACTTCTCAAAAGATTTAACTATAAAAATTTTAAAATCAGCCATAAATTGTTTAAAGCATGGGGGCAAGTTTATTCAATTTCAATATTCATTAGCTAATAAAAAAACGTTAAAAAATTTATTTGACCAAGTTAGTATTAAATTCACTGTAAATAATATTCCACCTGCTTGGGTTTATCTTTGTGTTAAAAAACAAATTAGTAGTTTTGAAAAAAAACAAATATGAATACAATTGAATTTAAAATAGTAAAAAACCACGACCAAGAATGGAGCGGGGAATATAATGCTGTAAGAATTTTTATTGATAATAAAGACTTAATTGATATATTGAGAGATTTTGAACTTGAATTTGCAAAAAAAGAAAATAATGAGGATATTGCAGGAGCTTATGGAGGAATGAGCCCAGAAAGTATTTACGAAAATTTAACAAGTAAGCCTAATGCAGAAAACAACAAAACAGTAATTTTAGAATGTGATTGTGCTTGTAGTGGCTGTTGGGATTTATTAGTAGAAATAATTGAAACAGAAGATGCAATTATTTGGACAAATTTTGAAAATATTCATCGCGGACCCAAAAGTCATAATTTCTGGGATTATTCTTCTTTTAAAAACTTTAGTTTTGACAAAAAAGCATATTATATAGAACTTGAAAAATTAAAAAAACTTAGTTAAAATTTTTAAAATTCGAATATAAAAATATTTATCCCTTTATAAATTATCTTATTTTATTAAAACATTAAACTCTTGGGAAAACTGCTTGCTAAAACTTTCTATTTTATCTATCTTTTTTGATTTTAGTAAAATTAAAATTTCTTTATTATTTGAGTCAAACAAGCTAAGTTTATAGTGTTGGAATATTGTTTCACCATTTTCGGTTTTATTTTCTTTCCCACTACCAATAATTTTAATATACATATCTTCTTTTAAACTAATTTGGTAGCCAATTTTTATAATACCAAATAAAAGAGAAGCATA
>Ga0265293_10005656_pt1 | contig 20705 bp, 10 predicted proteins | sample Munlanlewell138R_FD_192505 | JGI IMG/M metagenome (GOLD analysis project Ga0265293, IMG submission 192505) | Leachate microbial communities from a municipal landfill in Southern Ontario, Canada - Leachate well 138R | ecosystem: Engineered > Solid waste > Landfill > Unclassified | place: Canada... | reverse complement strand
ACAACAACAGCAGGAATCCCGGTGGTTCAAATATGAGAATGATATGACAGAAGGCATTTATTCAATAGATATAGACTTGCAAAGCGGAGACGCCATTATAGCTCTTGTTGATGAAGACCAGAATGTTGAGGTCGCAAGAGTAGATAGCGGATGCACTATCATACTGGACGGATCCTTTTTGCCGATTCAGGGCATTCCAAACTCCGTTTTTATAGAACAAGACCAATATGGGATACTTCCGTTTTCAATTGAGGCCATAGAGAGTTCCGGAGGACTAAATAGCCAATTAGACTTTACAATAGATAGATATGGTGACGATGTCTTATTTGACCAGACAACATTCTTCCCTAGCAAAAAAGAAATAGAAGGCGAATTAGAAAGCTCCGAAGACGAAATAGAAGTAAACAGTCCAAGAACAAAAATTCAGATATGGGGGGATGCAACGGCCGGAATCAGAGGTTTAAAATTTGGCTCGTTGTTGGGCTTGGCTCATGAGGAAAAAATAGAGCCTGATGAAACCATAAGACTTCCTAGGTTTACATGGTCATCTTCTGGAGTTGATATCAATTCTATATTGTTAGTTGGAAGAGAAAATGGACAAATAGACCAATATATTTTCAAAGCTCCAGCTAGCGCAAGAGACGAAGGATTTACCATAAATAGTTCTATTTTGCCAGAGTTAAGTCCATTACGTTCAAATCCCATAGAAGGAATAACTTCAAATAAAAACTCTCCATATGTATATATTTCATCTAGAAGAGGAGTTGCCTTCTTAAATCCAGAAAACCTAAAAATAGACTCGTTTGTTAAAACGCCTCAAGATTTAATATTAGGTTTCCACACTTCAGAAAATGTCCTCTGGGGTACTTCTCCAAGCGAGGGTTCTATTTATAAGATTTATCCAAAGGACTATGAAGAGCCTTCAAGCTCAAGTACGGAAATTGAATCAACTAGTTCCTCCTCCTTCTCATCCTTCTCCTCCTCCTCCGCGTCATCCGTATCCTCCGCGTCATCTTCATCTTCTCAAGGATCCAGTCTATCATCATCTTCGTCGTCTTCATTGTCTTCATTTGGAATATAATAGGTAAATAATGACAAGAGAACTAATAATTGAAAACGCCTTCCTTTTTGAAGAACCAATCAAGGCCGTTTGGTCTGATTTTCATCAAGAGATTATGGTTCTTGGAAAAAATATAGCATATTCCTTCAATCCTGAAACTTTTAAAGCCGTTCCATTCCAGGAAACAGAAGGGTATTCATTTAAAGATATTGCCGTTGCAAAAAATGGAGAAGTGGCTTTGTTGCTTCAGTCTGATAGCTCTTATTTTGGGGAGATAAAAATACTCTCTCCAAATCTCTTTTCTATAGAGAAGAAACTTAACACTTCAGAAGATATCTTGAAATATGCAAAGTTCACAAATGACAATAATTTGATTGTTATTTCAGAATTGTCAGAACAACCTGATGAAGAAAATATAGATTCAAAAGTCTATTTTATAGACTCGAAAAAAGCCCTTTCGGAAGGTCTTATTTCCACTGTTGGAGAGATTATCGGTATTGATATTAGTCCTGAAAATCTTTCATTAGCAATTAGTCAGGGAGGGGATGTAGTATTGCTTCCTTCTGAAATATCTGAATTTGAAGCCGATAATAGCTCCGAAAGTTTAGATAACGAGTCGGATGAGGAATCTTCAAAGTCTTCTATGAAAATCATAAGATTTGAAACGAAAATATTAGGGAATATAGGAACTGGGGTTAAAAGCTTTTCAATAGGCCTAAAATCAGTAGAAACTTCCGACGCAACTCAAATGAAAGTTAGGGTATTCGTAGGCAGTCGTCCTTGGCAAAATGATAGGTGGGATTCTGAAGAAATAGAGACAGGGAAGACAAGTATTCTTTACGGAGGAGGAGATAATTTAATCCCCGGAAGGAACTATTGGGTTCATGTTTCCGTATGGCATCAAGACTCGGGTTGGTCAAGGCCGCAAATTAGGAAATTTACTATGCCATATAGATATTATAAAGATTCTTCTTCGGAATCTTCTTCTTCTAGTAGTTTATCTACCGAAATTATGACAACAAGTTCTAGTGAATCTTCTTCTAGTTCTTCTAGTTCTTCTAGTTTAAGTTCATCATCGAGCCTTTCTACTGGAAGCTCTTACAGTTCTGATAGTTCTTCATCTCCAAGTAGCGATAGTTCTTCGTCTCCAAGTAGCGATAGTTCTTCGTCTCCAAGTAGCGATAGTTCTTCGTCTCCAAGTAGCGATAGTTCTACTTCTGACAGTTCATCTACTCCTAGTTCTACATCTGACAGTTCTGAAAGTTCCTCTCAAAGTTATGAAGCCTATGAAGGAATGACTATGGCTGTTGGAGGAAATCACGGGAACGGTATAGGAAGTCCAGGGGTGTGGGTTTCTACAACTGGAGGAACCTCTTGGTCTCAACGAATTTCAGCGATTGAAACCCACACTCTATTTTCCTCGGCTGATGGGGCGGTCATTACAGCAATTACTAGCGATGGGGACATTTATAATTCCCAAAATAGCGGAGTTACATTTGCTCTTGTAAGTTCACCAGGCGGAATTCCAAATACATTAGACGGAGGAGATTGTTCTGCTGATGGCCAATACCAAACAGTTTGTATTAATTATCCTTCACCGAAAATACTATATTCTTCGGATTATGGGGCGACTTGGAATGTAGTTATTTCTGTTCCTGTCGAACTTTCATTTGGTAATGTTAAAATGTCAAAAACAGGACAAAGGCAAGTTATAGTTGGAAATACAATAATAAGATCTGAAGATTATGGGCAAACATGGGCTTTTACAAATACGGTCCCAAATCCTGTTAATTCATTTTGTGTATGGAATCAAACTGAATCGGTGCTTTCATTTAGTAACTCTTCTACTGTTTCTGAACTTAAAAAATCAACGGATGGCGGGGCTTCTTGGAATTTAATAGGCACTTTCGGGCTTATTACTGGTGGGGAAAGCAAACTTTTGACATGCTCGGAAGACGGACAATATATTTGCGTACTTCAGTCATCTTTAAATGTTTCTACAGACTACGGACAAACATGGACAAATTATGAATCAATAATAGGGGGATCCGTATCTGCCTCTGGCTCTGGTAAATATATAATCGTTGGCGGAGGACCTGGAGGAGTGTACTACTCTAGTGATTACGGGGCGAATTGGACAACAAAAAGAGTAGCTCCAGTAGGTAGCGATTACGACTGGGATTTCTGGAACACAACCAATTCGTCTGGATTGCCATTTAGTTAAATGCATTTTTATATGTTTTAAAGAATTATAAGAGATAATGAAACAAGGAGATTCAATATGCCAAGCGTAACAATTAGAGAATACAATCCAACAACTGGAGCCTTAATCGGCAATATATCTGCCCTTTCTTTCGGAAGGGTATCTTCAGGGACTACAAGTCCTGTAAAAGTTATAGATTTTGCCTTTACAGGCGTTAGCGTGGTTAGAAATGTAAAGCTAGGACTAACATCAAGCGGCGACTTAACGGTTAATGATGGGGCTACAGGGATTATCTCTGATGGAAGCTCTGAAAACGGATATTTCGGAATTGAACATACATCTGCGTTTTCCCCGATTACGGCAGCAGGGCCAGTGACTAGGCATTTCGCTGGAGTTAACGAGTCCGATACTGCTGGGGATGCAAATAATGTTGAAATAGGCAAAAGGAGTTCTGTTGTTTCTCAATTTGTATATTTAGACATACAGCTCCTTTCCAATAATATAGGTACATCTGGCGGTACATATAAGATTTATTTTGACTTTGAATAGCTAGGAAAAAATGCCCAAAAATACAGCAATATATTCATGCGATTGTACAAGCGAGGAATCATTAAGAAATCCGCTTGTTGGCGTAGAAGTGGGTATGCAAGTTTCTGGATTTTTTAAAACAGTACAGCCTAGCTATGAAGTTGCTTTTCCAGGAGACAATATTCATGTTTCAAGAGGAGGTCTTGAAAAAACGATAAGCAACGGAGGGGCAATTTTTTGCCAAGATTCTAGTCAATTATTTTCTATGGATAGCGGTATTATTTCGATGAGAATATGCTTGCCTGATTACGACATTGTGAATGGGGTATATAAAGGGTTAGGAACATCGAAAGGAACTCTTGAGGATTTTATACTTTTCGGAGTAAATATGGGAGAACACTATATAGCCCAACCAGGACTATATGGAGCTTTAACAAAAAACGGGGTTGAATTTACAATCTGGTCGTCTGCAGGTCGTGAAACATTATTGGAGACAAACCTAAATGTAGAGGCAGGAGACGATATTGTTCTAAATTTTATATGGGACAAAAACGGAATTTTGGGCGACGAGACTTCAAACATGAGTATCACTGCAAACAATATTTTAGCTTACAAAGAGGCAGAAATAGAATCCGACTCTTTGTCTGATGTTGGAGGAGTTGGATTTCCTGCGTCATTTTGGGTCTTGGACACTCCATACAGGAAGAACGACCTCCATATAATTTTGAGGAGGCTTGAAATCTATTCTTCAGCCGACTCATCTGAAAGACTTACCGCAAGGCCGTTAAAAACTTTTGCCAGAGACATTGAATCTGGAGAATATATAAGCTCTGGAGTCTCTACTTTAAGCTTTGAAATTATAGCATCGCAGGGACCATGCGTAAATATAGACTCTCCTGATTTTTTTAGAGTTGCTATCTCAGATGTTGACATGAGAGCCATAGGACCGATTGCATCTTCTTCCCATAAAAACGGAGAGGATTTAGGAAATGAGAAGATTCAGACTTTACCAGCGGTGCTTCTCGATTTACCTCCGGGGTTTGTTGAAACTAGAAGGATAGAGCCATGAGCGATAGTTCTACCGGAAATTATGGCGATGAACTGGTAACAAATGGAGAATTTGCTCTTTCTTCTTTGGGTTGGAATTTATCGGGAGGAGCTCAATACTCAGATGGATTAATTCTATTTCCATCTGACGGGTCTTCTTTCAAAACGATTAGCCAGCCAATTGAAATTGTCCCGAATCGGCAATATGTTGTAAAATACTCGCTAATCATTCTTTCGGGTTCTGTAACATCAAGTGTTATTTTAGGAGACTCTGGAGAGTCTCACGGATCTTCTTCTGGAGTCCTTTCTTCGATACTAACTCCATCAATAGACGGGTTCTTAAGGATATCCGTAGAGACAGCTAACGGAGGCTCTGCAACAGTAGATTCTGTAAGCGTAAGAGAGTTGGTCTTGAGTTCAGATTTGAGTTCTTTGTCAGAGAGTTCCATATCTGGAATTAGCTCTTCATCGTCCAGTGATTCAAGTACAGAATTGAAAAGTTCAAGCGTATCAACGAATTCATCTTCTATAACAACCTTTTCATCTGATTCTTCTGTATCGTCTGGTTCTTCAACAAGTTTTTCAGAAAGCAGTAGTTCTAGCAGCGGCCAAAAATGCCATTTCGACTTCCCATTTAAAATAGAGGCCTATGAAGAGTCTCCAGTTTGGTGTTTTGAAAGGTATGGGGAATACATCTATGCCGGCACTGGACGGAATGGAGAAATTCTAAAGTCAAACGACTTAAATACATGGAGTTCTTGGCAAACAGTTCCAGACTCTCATATCAGATGTATGAAGCTTTATTCAAATGGTTTATTCATAGGGACTGAACCAAGCGGATATGTTTACGTTTATAATTTTTCAACAGATTCTTTTTACCGTTATGTGGAAACTTCAGACCATTCGGTAACTGCTATGGCTGTTTTTAGAGGAGAATTGTATGTCGGGACTTCTCCGGGCGGCAACCTTTTTGTTTTTAACGGTGTTTTTTGGAAAAAGCAAAAAGAGTTTTATGGAGGAGGGATAACTTCTTTATTTGTTCAAAATGACAAACTATATGCCTCTATAATCTCTTCAGAGACGATTATGGAGTATGATGGAACCTCTTGGGTCATAGTTCCTACAACGGCTCCTAATATCCCCGACGATCTTCAATTGATACCTGGTGAACAAAAAGAATCGAATCTTACAGTCGCTTCAAATAGAAATCTTTCAACAGAACCAGTTTCAGAATCTGATTTGAAATTCATAAACAGAACAGGCCTTGCAAACTCTTCAAGTTTAAATGTTATTGGTAAGTCTGAAATTCGTCCAATTTTACCAGAAAGCAATATCAATTCAATTAACTATTTTGACGAAGGACTGTTGTTTGGCGGGTCTAAAGGGGTTGTCATAAAATACGATGGCGAAACTTTCAAAACAGTCCACAACAATAACGATAGTCCAATCGTTTGCATTTCTAGTAATGGGTTCTTTTGTTCTGAAAACAAACTATTCGTTCTTTCTCAAACTGGGAGCAATTCATGAACGAGCCTCATTCATTTATAGACCCATCGCAGTATCCTATTGTTTTTAAAAATAGGCAGCAAGAATCTATTATGTACGGTCAAAATGTATTTCCCATTACATTTAAAATGAATCCAAGACCAAGGCATTCGGATATATTGACTTTGGCTTCTGATGTAAAAGGGGTTCTTTTTACCGATAGAGATACTGGGAACGACCCATCGGTGGGGGAATTCTCAAAAGATACAACTCATAGGTTTGAGCTATATCTTGATTCTTTAGATGCGACTAACTTTAATTCTTTTATTCAAATTAGAGTTGCTGGAGATACTCCAATTATCTTAAGCCCTGGTAATATCGCCCATATAAAGCAAGCATCCTCTTTATCTGATATCTATCATTTGTTTTCAATGGAGCCATCCACCCAACTGTTAGATCCAGTTTCTGGACTTTATCCAACTGCAAGTCTTGATTTGTCATTTTCTTCAATAATAAGGGGAGGAACTAATAATTGGAGTCCGATTTCATTACCAGATAAAAGTGAAACCCTAGTGCTATTGAAACCTGCTATAATTTCTGGAATTCTAGATATCGTAGCGGAATTAAAATTGAATTGGTATGAAGACCAGTTGAGGACAATTGCGTATGATGGGGCTCCTCCGCTATCAAGGGGAGATATGTTTGGGATAAGATTCTATATCACTAATTTTGGTCTTTTCTCTAATAAGGTTCAAATTTTAGAAGACGGGTCTTCGGTAGTTAATGATGTGCCTCCTCAATCTTATTTGGATAAAACTGGATTCCCTGAAATTCAAGTTATGTATTTTGGAGGAGGAACAAGAGTCAACGACCTATTCTCTGGGATAGAGACTGGAATTGAAATAGATGAGAGCGGACTTCCTCTTCAATTAGGGTCTGTTGTTCCTGCCTATATCCTGAATAATGAATTGGACGATATTGAATCTTCTTCAATGAGTAGTATAAATTCAAGCAGTACATCTAGCGAGAATACTTCATCTAGCTCGTCTAGCTCTTCTATTTCTAGCGAATCTTCGCCAAGCTCATCAAGTGCTTCGTCTTTAAGTACCAATAGTTCTAGTATTTCATCTTCTTATTCAAGTTTGTCGAGCAGCTCATCTGTTAGCTCTTCGATGTCTACAGGTTCGAGTGAATCTTCTATTAGCTCTTCTATGTCTACAGAATCAAGCAAGTCGTCTTCTGACTCATCAATTTCTACAGAATCAAGCGATTCTTCTATTAGTTCATCAATTTCTACGGAATCTTCTTCTGTTTCCACAGAGTCTTCCGTATCTAGTTCTTCAAGTTCAATAGGGGTAATTGAAGAAATCGTTACTTTTGAGTTTACATCCGCTCCATATCTTGAAGCAACTACCATTCATGATAATTTATCCGTCACAGAAGTGGTCACAAATACAGGCGGGGCTATTGAGACTAATATAACGACAGGAACATATTTCCCTAATGAGCCATACATCGAAGAAACTGGAGGATGGACTGCGACTGACCAAGCGTCTGCGAAATGCTTCCAATTTGAGATAATCCCCGACGCAGGTTATGGCGTCTCAATTACAAATATTTCATTTAGAACATATGCAACTTCGGCTGGGCCAGAAGTCATGGGTATTGATATCAATTCTGGTTCTTGGACGTATTCTGTAAGTCAGCCTTCAGCATTGTTGATAACAACTAATCAAATTGTTTCAAATGTTGAAAAAGAAACTGGGGCAGTTATGATTAAGATACAGGGGTGGTTGGATGGGTCTAGGGGTAGCTCTGGCTCTGGAACATTTAGGCTTGACGATATAATAATTACAGGAGCTGTCAAAGCTATGCATGGCCGTTCTTCTGAATCAAGCGAGTCGTCGATATGATTTCTGAAACATCATCTGAAAATGAATTTGAAGAACAAAGCGTAATTCTTCACTACGACTTCAATAAGGTTTTTAACTTCAAAGAAAATATACTAGACCTTTCTGGTAACGGGTTAAACCTCATGAGAGCTTCAAGTCATGGAGTCTCCTCTCCTAAATGGGGAGAAGAATATGGCATTTGCGGGCCTGGCTTTAAGTTCTATGGCAACAGATTCCAGTCCCAATGCCTATATAGGGATAATATAGGAATGGCCCTTGCTCAAACTACTGGGTCTATCTGCCTATGGATTCAGCCTTTTGGAGCTGGGAACAAAAAACAAGCCATTTTTTCAATATCTAATGGTTGCGTTCCGTTAAAAACAGAGTTTTTATTAGAATTAGATTATGAATCTGATTTCTTCAAGGCTTCATTAATAAAGGATGGAATTGTCTCATGGTCTATTTCGGCTCCTTCTGGTAGCCTAGCAACCTCTGTGGACCTTTGGACCCATCTGTCAATAGTTCAGGATGGTTTGGCTCCAAAACTGTTTATAAACGGATATGAGGTCAATACAAAGCTGAAGGTCTTAAACCTATCGTCTGATTGGTTTTCATACCTATTTGATGCAGTTTCTCCTCCTACAAAAATATGCGTAGGGGCTGCCCCAAGAGTCCATTCCCCGTTTATGGCATTAGGACTTTTTGCTATTTTAGACGAAATAAAGGTTTGGAACGAAGCTCTTACCCAACGAGATATCCAAGAACATTATGCCATTAAGGCTTAATGTATAATATTGGTGTAAAATGATAGCAAAAGAAATTCTCCATCTTAATGAAGACCAGCGGATAACATCTCTTTTTGTGGATGATAAATCTAATTGCATTTTGATTGGGCTAAGCGATGGCCGAATTATAAAGGCGGACCGTTCAGTAATTAACGCCTATGCAACTGGGAAAAGAACGATATCTGCCATTGTTGAAGACTCATATGGATATATTTCCAATGAAGCAATTATAGGGGCATTGTATTTGTTTAGAAATGCTGTCTTAAAATTAGATGAAAGCGGAGTTGTAACTTCGACATGGAATGCCAATGTTCCTTATTCTGCTAAAGAAGAAAGCAAGATAGAAGGGATTTTTACAAGTATCCCGCTATGGGCTGGAGAGGATTTTATTCTCTGGAAAGATTTGATTTGGGAAGTTAATAATCCTGAAGGAACTCAAACGAAACTTCAAATAAGAACTGCGGAATCAAGAGCCGAATTAGAATCAAGCGATTGGAAAACATTCGATGCTTCAAATGGGCAAAATTCAGTAAGCCTTGATTCATTTGGGAATAAAGGGGAATGGCTGCAATTAAGAGCTGTTTTGACAACTTCTAGCAAGAACTCGTCGCCAGTTGTTGCGAATGTTGCGGTTTCATATCGGACAAAGTTTTCAGTATACTTCTACACTACGAAATTTATAATGGAAAGAGGCTCAAATCTTGAGTCTGGATTGTTAATCGCGAATATGGAGACTCCAAGGAATACGGAAGTAAAAATAGGAATAAACGACAAGAATTCAGGCGACTGGGACGGATATCAAATTATAGACCCTGACAAGATATTCCAGATAGAAGCTAAAGATTCTGAGCGTATAAAAATCGGCTTCAAAATGATTTCTTATTCCGAAGATGCATTTGCTACCATTGATGAGTTTTCAGTTTTACTAGGCGGCGAGAAAATGGAAATATTGAGAGTCAACTAATGCCGACAAACGAATTAATTACAATCTCCTCTTCTGAAATAAAGGGGTTAAAATCAACGCTTTCAGTTTCTTTCTTTGGAGCCTATAAAGATGCAATCGTGGAATTGGTCCCAGGATATATCGAAAGCAGTTCTTCAAGCGAAAGTTCTGAGTCTTCATCATCTTCAAGTAGCGAGAGTTCTCTAAGTACTTGGAGAATAGGGTCTACAGAGTCCAGCGAAAGTTCTGTTTCCAACTTGGCGTCTTCTTCTAGTTCTATCTCTAGTCTAAATTCTACCTCGTCATTTCCTTGCATAGAGCCCGAGCAATATTGCGGTCCTTTACACGTTTGGTCCGACAGGGGAGAGAGTTGTTCAGATGAATATCCAGAATGGTGTATCGAAGGTCCTGAAGGAAATTATAACTACTGGGATGGACTTTCTCCTCCTCGATGGGAATCTGAAAATACAGTCGGCGAGTTCGATCCCGAAGACCTATCGAGAGTTTCCGAATATTTGCTATATTTTGATTCCCCTAGTGCGACATGGTATTTGTTGCAGTGGGCATTCAATCCTCACTCAACTGAACCAATGGGAGAGTATGCAGCCGCGTTAGCCGCATTCGACGGAAGTTCTACCAGCGGTCCATATGGAATTGGAACGCCAATTTACAGTGGCGATACTAGCTACTACGTAATATCAACAATTTCTCCATGTTTTGCAGTAGAGATATCAGAATCTGGTTCAGCATCTTTAGACGGAACATATCTTCAATATGATTATTCCGAAAATGGTGCTCCTATTTTTAGAAATACTTCAAACTTCACTATTCAATATATCGGAGGGTGGACTTGCGGAGGAAAATGGATTTTAGGACTTGGAAGCACAACATCTTATTATGCTGAATGGGTACAAGATATAACAGACCCTCCAAGTGGGATTGCAGATGCAGTTTATTTGGGGGTCTCTGAAGACATATATGCTGGTGGGTCTTGGAATCACTGCCCAGGATAACATTATGACATTACAAAGAAATAGAATATATATTACAAAAGACCTAAAATTGGACGGAGAAACCTTTGGAGTTTTCTACTATCCAAAAGGAGCCCCATCTTATTCGGCTACTAGGTCTTTTAGGTTTGCCGCAGTATTTGATTCTCTTCCTTCAGAATCTATTGAAAACCTATTTTCCTGGAAGGATATGATTCTATTTGGAGAAATCCCTGAAGGCTCAAGAGTAAATTTGTATATAAAATCTGCGGACACAATTGGAGGACTTGATTCTTCAGATTGGGGAAATCCCTATATGAATGGCATTTACGGGGAGGACATTTCCTCAATAACTGGTAACTATATATCTGTCAGAATCGTTATAGAGTCTTATAGCGAAGGTCTTGATATAGTAGCGGCTCCTAGGATTGATAAGCTTACACTTACGGCGTTTACTTATGGTTCTGAAGAGAAACTGTTTACGAAGACTTTTGATTTATCTTTTGTTCCAAAACACATTGTTTTGACATATAATGGTGATGAAGAACAAGAAAATTCTCTTTTGCAATTCGCATTTGCCGGCAAGGAATCTATAGAGGATTCGGATTATCAAACTATTTCTCCAAACAAAATTGTAAAACTCGACAAGATTCCAGAATTTACCCAAAAAGTAAAATTAATGGTTAGGGCTCTTGGTTCAAATCAAACGCCTGTCAGTATGGATTGTTTTGCTATAACCCTTGGCGGAGATGGCAGAAGCCAGTTAAATCAATGAAACAAACCGATAAATACAAGTTAAAATATCTAGAAAGGGGGGATTTCTATAGCTCTCAAACGGATATGAGAAGGATGTCTTCCATAGACACCCATCTCGGCGAGTATGTAAAAATAATCGGGAACGGCGTAATAGAAGGATGGGACATACAGTCGACAATCGGAAGGATTGTGACTGTAAGACCAGGATGGGGAATTATAAACGGATTGTTTACAGAGACTCCATGGGTTCAAGATTCGTTAACAGGAGAGCCGATTAGAAAAATCCAAGCTCAAGAAGCTGGACATCTTATTATCGCAGAAATTCCTGGATGGTCGAATCCAGCGTCCGGGCCCGATTCGTGGATTGGTTCTTTTTATCGAGTCGGTGGAGGGAGCGTTGACGATGCCCTCGGGTTTAGCCACCTAGGCCCAGAAGGCGAAGATTTGGACAATGACGGGATTGTGGAAGGGGTTTTAAATCCATATTACAAGGCTCCTTCTGACCAATTTTATGACAACCCTTATGTTAAGGCAGTCGAGAGCGGTTCTGTAAATTTCCTTTTAGACGATGATTCTGAAGGTTATATTCTTGCTAGGAGGGTTTCTTCAGACCCTCTTAACACTTTTGCCGAAATCTTTATAGACAGTTACGATTCTTCAGGAACTGATTCAATCTTATTAGCTCGAATTGTTGTAAGAAGCGGAGAAGTAATTGAAATAGACTATAAAGCAGTAAGACAATTGAAAGGTTTTTATGGAACTGTTTCAAAGATTGCAGCCTACTACATAAGTAAACATAAGCATGGAGGCAGTCAATCATTCGACCCTCAAGCGTTAAGACTTGAAACAGACATTAGAAATACAAGACTTGTAGAGGTTTTCTCTGATGGATCTACTAGATATAAAGTTTTCGGAAATAAAGAAACATCTTCGGAATATGGCCATAAACATACATATGTTATGGATTCAAATGGGGAGGGGTATACCCAAGAAGTCCTTGGTGACGCAGACTATCACTATCATTTAATTGAAGATTCGACGATACAAGAATCCTTAAAGGTATTTGGGTCTACTTTAGAACCTCATACCCATTCTATCGGAGAAGAATACGATTCATGGGATAGTAAATCTCTTTTAAGAGTGACTATAAACGGAGAGGTTGTTGAAAGCGGTTTTACCCCAGACCCTGCAAACCAATCAATCAAATTTGACCCTGGCGTTATAAGCGTAAAAAACGGAGTCTATAAGACATCTTTTCAAGTAGAAGATGAACAGGACATGACATTCTCTCTTGAAAGTGAGGAGTTGTCTTTAAAGAATTTTATCATCAGAATGATGGGTCTATTCGCAAATCAATATAGGGGGTTGTATCAATCGTTAGACGAAGACGGACAATTAATTGAACCGTCTGTTAGAGATTGTTTCTCATTTTTAACAGTTGACGGAGAAGATGTCGAACAGGGTAAAAAATCCTATGTTTTTGCCGACTATACGCCAACGAACATTTGGCCAGAAGGCCCTTATGCATCCCTTTCAACTGGCGTTCAGGTAACTCCGTTAGGGAAAACTCTATACGGTGCAGACCCAAATGCAACTAGAGAAATTAACGAAGCTTTAGTTAGCGCCGAAAAAGGGACTGAATATAGAGGCGTAGAGCCATACCTAGAACAGCAAGCAGCATTAGGGGCGATGAAGCTGGTTAATCCAGGCGATTCATTTACGCTACTTCCATATTTGGCTAGATTTGTTCCTATTACTTTAGTTTCTGCTCCTCAAGTAGATGAAGTGGTCGTTGAGATTCTTGATAATGTTGAGGTCCAAGGGACTCTTAAACCAGAAAGTATTCAATTTATCAAAGCTGAAAAATTTACTTCTGGCACTTTTGAAAAATGGACTCTTCCAGCCATAGGGCATTCAGGTAGAATTCGAGAGCAAGTCTTACCAGAATATTCAAAGACATATACTGATGATGGTTATTCATTTTATTCAATTCCAACAAGGGCGTTAATTTCGTTCGGACATGGACATCTTGTTTCAACGACTAGGACTGGTGATGGAATTACATTAGCAACCACAATCAACGGAGAAATTGCAGTTTCCGAAAATGTTGGAGGGGACTTATTAAAGATAACGCATACGCATCCTGTAATTTCCGGAATAGTATCCGAAGTGTCGAACAATTCCATAAATGCTTGGCAACAAGTTCAAGATGACACTGCGCATTCTCACGATCTTGATGTTCAAGTCGGAGGAGATGCCAAATCTGTATTTTCTGTTTTGGAAGATATCGACGGGAATCTGTATTTTGGTACATCAAATGGACTTATGGCAAAACCAATTTCAGGAGGGTATTCTATAACAATTAGCGGGTATGAATATCAAAGTCAGAATTCTAACGCATATGAAGCTTCTCTTGAAGTTTTTAAAAGGCATACTGATTTAGTGGGCGAATTTATAGAATTTGCAGACAATGATTATGCCCTATCCAACTATTCTTCATTTTCATCTAAAACAAGTTTGGCTTGCAACCTATATTCTTATGGCCCTATTTTTTCAGGACAGAGAAAGGATGTTGACGGACAAAAGCTTCCCGTTTCAGTTGCAGTTGAAATAGAACCGAAAGACATTGTCCGAGTAGATGGTTTTTACAAACTGTCAATAAAAACTGAAGAAGACTTATTGGCTGATGACGAAATAATCTATACTTCCAACCCGAAAGATGGAGTTGTTCCGACGACATTGGCAGCGCTATATAACTATATTTTAGAATCAGCCGATGAGTCAGACAGCTACCAAATCTTGTATCTAGTAAAACAGTCATTTGATAAATCAACTGTTTGGTCTATGAGCCTTAATGAATCAGGATCTGTAATCACATGTTCAAATAAACAGTTTTGCATATCCTCCAACAACAATACGGAATGGGAATCCGTAGAGATTCCTTCGGGAATATCAATTTTAAAAGGCATGACTAAAGATTCAAAAGGAGACATTTTAATCCCAACCGATTCTGGAATGTTGAATTTCTCAAAATATTTTGCGTATAAAAGAGCCAGAATCCTTTCAGATGTAGATGGAGAATTAGATACTTTTGATGTTATAGAGGCGTCCCCATTGAATTTATTGGCCTCTACGGTAGAGGGAGTATATCTATCTACAGACTGCGGCAATTCCTGGACATCTTCTTTGCCAGATGTCGAAGTTATTCAATTTTCAAGAGACCACTGGTTAGACTCTGCGGGATTAGACTCGGGACATATTCATTATTTATTGGTCAATCAAAACGGAGATGGGGTAACAACGAACGCCTTCGACCAAAATGGAGACTCATATTCGGGTTCTCAACATATACATCAGGTAAAATCTTGGGGAATTGAAGACGAGCTAGGTCATAGCCATGAAATTCAAACATCAATATTTGCTTTATCCAAAACGAAGGAGATTTTCAAAACAGTTAACAATGGAACCACTTGGGTAAAAATAACAGATGCCCCAACCGAATTTGGGGAAATAGGGAAATTTACTGCTGCGTTTGAAATTCTATTATGTTCATGCGAGAAAGGATTGGCTAAATTCTCGGATGGCAAATGGGAAATAGTTTTATCGAAAAAGGTTAGAAGTTTTTCATGGTCGTATTTATTCGATAGACTTTTTATAGGGTCTGATAATTATGTCTATGAAATGACAGATGCAAACATCAATAAAATTGTTTCATTTAGCGGAGGGCCTGTTCCTGGAGTAAGTATAGGAAATTCTAAAAAGCATTTTGGATATTCCTATAACAACTTGTCAAACAAAATTGTGTTTAAAGAACAGATTCCAGCATCGTCTCAAGTAGGAACGGCGTTGGCTTATGACATTTGGAAGGCAACGGACGGAAGTTGGGATCCCGATAAAGACTACGAAATCTTTATAGGAGACGAAATAGTCCTAAGTACAAAGACTGGAATAGACAGAAGAGCTGAATTAGGTCTTGAGTTTACAGTAGACCCGTCAAATGGGTCATTGAGCTTTTTAGTTTCTACGACTTTATCGGCTACTATTTTTGCTGGCCAAGCCAAACTATCTGTAAAAGACCCGAATGGATTTAAAGTTGGAGGAACTATAGCCTTAATTAAATATCCTCCAAAAATCACTGCTGAAGATATGTCAGATTTGACAGACGCAGAAAGAGTGAAGCTTGAACGAGAAGTCGCTGCGGGCATTAGAGTTGAAAAGAGGACAATAACCGCGATAGCAAATACGACTCTTTTTGTTGACAAACAGTTCCATGACAAATGGGAACTACCCGCAAAAGTTCGATTGCTTTCGGTTATAAATGGAAATGTTGACCTTTATGCCTCTATTTATCAAACTTATTTTGAAGACATAGGAAAAGCTTCTCATGAAGATGTCGAAGATTCCTTGTCTATCGAATCCACTGGAGCCCCATATCATTTATCAAGTGTTCATCTTTCAAATCTTTCAGAGCTTACTTTAGCTATGAAATATGCATTCCCTGAAGTTGATTCTGAATATAAAAACTGGGAAGCATATACGATGCGCTACTCTAGAGATTCTGGAGATGCGGATTTTATAGAAGATGCATTTAATGTTCAAGAAAGTAACTTAAGCTCTGGGGTTTCGATAGAGACTCCGTTAAATCCTACAAAATCAAAATCAATTAATGTAATCGCCTCTGGTGATAAAACCTATTCCGATTTGATTTTTGTTGGATCCGATGCAGGCCTGTTTGCAGCTAAAAAAGAACCAGATATCCCGCCGAATTGGTTTGCTGTATATACATGTCCAGCAGGGCCTATCTATGATATCAATTTCCCAGGCAATGATAATATCCTTGTGGCTGGAGAGAATGGGCTATACATAACAAAAGGCGGAACTCTAAACCAATGGAAGGCAATCACAAAATCTGGTACAAAAATCCCTTCGTATTTTACAAGAAATAGATGGATTAACTTTGGAACCGCAGGAGGGTCTTGGTGGAATAGTTGGGACGAAAACGGGAACCTTATAGATTCAGATCTTACAAATACAATTGTCGTCGGAGGGCAAGATTTTGTTATGATCTCTTCTAACGGAGGGAAATCATGGACAGTTGGATTAACTCCTATGGATTTATCAAATCGTTCATATCGAGCATCTGATTTTCTGCCTCTCCGTTCTGGGCAAGCAATTCTAGTTGCTAACTCAGTTGTTGGCAGTTCAGGGAATGCAGAATCTCGTTTATTGATTACATCTGGATTTGGTGGGTCTTGGAACGGCCTTTGTAGTTTCTATTCAAAAAATGGTAAAGTCGTTTCGGTTAATAATAGCCTTGGTGGAAATACCGAGCTAAACGTAATTTGGAATGACGGATATGAAGTGCAGGCTAATTCCATGATTGGGAATTATGCTGTATTTAGCGGCAAAAAATACAAAATCATTAGAAATAGGAATGAAACTCTTGTTCTTTTCGGACTTGTTCCAGCTTCAAATATAAAACCAGAAGACAGTTTTACAGTCGAAGCTCCACCCATTAACGGGATAGCTGAAGATTCAAGTAGTACCATATATGTTTCTTCTGGAGGAAGACTACTAACAGATGTAGGGACTAGAAAACCCAGAAATAAGAAACTAGGGACAATTTTGGAAATTAACAAATCGGCAACTGTTGACGGGATAGATGCCTCTGGAGTTATTGATTCAATCAAAGTGCTACCTAGTTTTATGGGGGAAGAAAAAAAATCTTCGTTGGTTTGCACTCTTGATAGACAAGCTATTGTAAACGACTTCGTTAATAAAGAAATTGCGATAACGGGATATCTCGCTCCATCAGTATCGTTTATTAGTCCATATGCTGAAGAGGTGGTAAAATCATCAACGCTAATTGTAAGTCTTTCAGTTCAATCATTTGATTTGGGGACCTCTGGAAAAGTAAGTATAAAACTAGACTCAAGAGAAGCCATAATTACAAGTTCAAGTCTATATGTTTTTGAAGGAGTCTCAATAGGGTCCCATACTATTACGGCTCAACTATTAGGCTCCGATGAGAAGCCTCTGACAAATGATGAGTCATCAGCGTCTATTTCTTTTTCAACGGAATTTTCGGTAAATACCCCTTCCGTATCGATTGTCTCCCCAGTAGAGGGGGAGGCCTTGACAAGCGGAACTTTCAAGGCGGTCTTTAAGGTTACAAATTTTACTACTGGGGTTGACGGATATCTTGCCTATTCATTGGATGATACTGGAGATATTCCTATAACTCCGTTTGGGTCCGGAGTTGTAGAAATGACGATTCAGGGGGCTTCTGATGGCCTACATAACCTAAAGGCGAAGCTCATCAATAACTTTTCTGAATCTGTTGGAGAAACGGCTCTGACTTCATTTTCTATTGTAAGCGGAGGGTTGCCGTCTATCTTTATAACATCTCCGATTGATTCGATGACTTTAACTCTTCCTAGTGTTCCGATTACTTACAATGTCTCAAATGTATTAATTCCTGGGGAGGCTTCGGTTCGATTTACCCTAGATTCTTCTCAAGAGTTTATTACAACAAATGCTTCTACTTTCACTTTGACGAACATTTCAAATGGCGACCATACCTTAAAAGCGGAGCTTTTAGATTCAAATTTAAAACCATTTTCCAATGCTTCTGCGGCAGCAAGTATCTCGTTTAAGGTTGACCAGTCTATTTCTCAACAACCGACTGTAACTATTACATACCCATTCGATGGTATTTCGATTCTTAAATCCGACTATATTGATTTGATATATATCCTTGAGAATTTTGAAATGCCAGTTGACGGCGGAGTAATTCTAAAAATCAATGATGGGGCTGAAGTCTTTTTGACAACATTAGAGCCATACAAAATACCTGGGAATGTTGGTAGTTATGTTGTTACGGCAACTTTAGCTTCGTCTCCTACAGTGAAGTTATCCAACGAACTTGCGTCTATGTCTGTTTCGTTTGAAGTTGTCAATGAGATATCTACCACAAGAAGCATCTCTCCAAATGCCACTGTAAAGAGTTTACCGCCTCCCAATATTAGCTCTAACCAATTACCGGTCGTTGATGTATCAGAACCCATTATTCCATTAGCTAGAGAGGATGCGACAGCCCTTAATGACAGACGGTGGAAGATAATTTCAAATTCTTCTTCTGCATTAACTGGGTCCACAACAATAACTGTAAACGGAATTGTTCCTTCAGATATGGTCAATCAGTCTTTTAGAATTTTAGGGGACAATTCGGTAATTTATCTTGTATTTGACCAACCTGTTTCAGTTGGAGAATTTAATGAAGGTCTATTATATGTAGATGAAAAAGAACCCAACGCTTTTAAGAGCTATTCCATAGTTAGGCAATTGTCAGATAGAGTAGAAATAAAAGAGAATATCGACCCATCCAAAACTGGAACCCCGATAGATGTTGAAGTAGGTCAAAAAATAAGACTATTGCCAAAAACTGGAGAAAGTACAGTTTGGATGAACTTCTCAAGAGAATGGGGAGAAGATGAGCTTTCTGGTGCAATAATAAGAGTCGGAGGCTCTCAAGACGGGCAAGAAGTTCAAGTGGCTCAAGAAACAGATGTAACAGATAGCGTTCAAGACTCATTCGCTATTAACGACAATGACGAAAACAGTATCACTCTTTATAAGGCAAATCCTTACTCTTTGAGAACTGGAGATATCATCAGTCTGCAGAATACTGTGATGCTCCCGCTTATGTCTTTTCAAGGAAAGATAGCTTCCAAGAACCTAGACCATTACCACGAATCGGAATTAATCGGAGAATTCCTTCACGGAAATATCTCATCTATATCTTTATTTGGAGCCTCTTTTGTAGATGTCGTAACTAATTCAGAGTCATTAAATCACCAATTGCTAATTGACAATCCAACTCTACTGGCTGGTAAAAAGATTCTTTTTTACGATTCTTCAGACCCTAGAAGGTCATATAGGAAGGAAATTGTTTCAATTATAAATGACACCATAAGAGTAAAAAGAGGAAGTATAAATGATTGGGCTGTAAATAGTTCCTCTATAGGTATTGCAGATGGATGGAGATGGAATATTGACGCCAGGAGATATGGAAAAACAAAGGGCATATATTATGACGATTTTGTTGTTTTTCAAGCAAGGCTTTCTGAAGATGCAACCATTGGCCAAAACTATGTAAAAATAGATGATATTTCAGGAGTTGTAACGGGCGACTCTGTTGAGATATGGAACTCCCTGTCAAATGTTCAGGCTTTTGAAGTTTTAAATGTTACATCTCCTGATTTAGTTGAATTAGACTCCCAGCTATTGAAAACCTACAAAATTTCCGAAGGATCCCATTTAAGGGTTCGTAGGTCTTCTGTTTCAGAAGATATTTCAGCTTCGTCATCTAGCTCTTCAGGAACTGCTTCAGACTCATCATCTACATCTTCAGGTACTGGCGAACATTCTCATTTTATAAAAGACGGAGAGGTTTATGAGGCAAGTATTGAGGAATATACACTAAATGGCTATCCCTATTCCCATTCTCATGAATTAGACGGATTTATACAGGATGTCAAAGCCCTATCATTTGAATATGATTCTGGAAGAATTATAGCCGTAGGAAACAATAGCAAGATATACACATCTAACGATAATGGACAAAGTTGGAAAGTTATGTTAGATGCAGAGACTCTTTTAGGCGACTGGGAGGGGAGTTTTGTATCAATTAACAAGTCGTATGAAGGAGACCTCTTAATAGGAACAAATGACGGAAGATTTATAGGACAAGGAGTTCCGGAGCAATCAACATTAATTACATATCCAGGAAACGATGATTTAATGCCGACAAGCTCAAGTTTAAGTTCGTATTCAAGTAGTAGCTCTACATCAAGCGAATCTAGTATGAGCACAAATTTAAGCCAAAGCACTTCAAGTACATCATCAATCATTTATGTATAATAGAATAATAAGCAGTTAGAAAATAGGACAAATTTTGGACTTTATATATAGAACAATATCGGGAGGGATAGAAATAACAGGATATACAGGCACTG